>AMCI01001217.1_pt1 | contig 38969 bp, 33 predicted proteins | sample 419838 | NCBI WGS metagenome assembly AMCI01 (sample SAMN01090643, study PRJNA158313) | gut metagenome
CAATGGGTTTGCCAAACTGTGTGCACACATATTCCAATGCCTTTTTCCCATATCCTTTGTTTCTCATAGAGGGAACGGTGGCAAAATGTTCAATATAATAGAAATCTTCGAAATTCCAGTATGTCAATATACCGATAGGTTGTTCATCCCCTAGAATCACATTGTTGTGAAACCGTTCCACCTTGTCTGTATATTCTTTCAATTGTTCCAATGCACGATATTCTTCTGCAGGAAATGCAGTGGTAATCAAATTTTCCATGAACTGATACAAGTCTACATTTTCTGTTTTGATTCGTTGTATTTTAATCATTAAGTTTGTTTTTTTAATTAAAACTCTAAATTGTCTTTTATTAAGGAACATAGAATTCAATGATGCGTTTCAGTGCACGTTGGCATACTGGGCAGAAAGACGGATGCTCATTTGTTTTCATGCGGCAGTTGTATGCCGGTCGAAAAATGCCTTTTGCCGAGTAGCCACCACCCTCGTAAACTCCTACTTTGTAGAATGATTGTTGTTTGACAGGTGTAGGGATGGGGGTATGTTCAAGAAGCATATCTTTCCATTTGGCATCAAAATCAACTAAGGTAGAAATATTCTGTTCCCATGGTTCGATGTCGAGTGGGTAAGTGTCAGTCATCGTATCGTTTTCATAATAATATTCATCTGCCAGTCCGCCGAAACTGTGACCAAATTCATGCACTACAACGGACTTGAACATGGGGTGATGTGCTGTGGTAAGGGTGTATGAATTGTAGATACCTCCTCCGCCGTAGACGTCTGTATTGGCTAAAATAATGATGTGTTCGTACGGAATGCCTGCCAATGCATTGTGGATGGATTTTACTCTGCTGGTAGTGAGGTAGCGTTCGGAGTAAAATGTGTCAAAGTGCGAGTGGATTGTTGTCTCTTTCCATGCGTTTTCGCGTGGCACACTGACACCGCTGTCGGTAGAAGGAGCTGCTACAGCTACTATGTTGAATTTATTCTTCATTGATTTGAACGGTTCATGTGAAAAAAGGCTTTCGCAAGTCTGTACGGCATCTTTGTAGAATACGTCCATTTCCTGTTTGGTATAGCCTTCGGCCAGAATAGCCACGTCGATACATTGTTGTTCAGTGCCACTTCGGTGTATGTACCGGTGAGGGTTGACGTGCGACGTGCCTCGTTTATGAATCAAGATATCGTCTGGCTTCACAATATGTTTTAAGCTTGCCGTTACTTTACGTTGATACGAATAAATTTTCACTTCCACTTCTATCGGCTGTTTGGGGTAGGGCAGCAAAAAGGAATTCTCAAATCCTTTGGCTGTCTCTTTGGCTTCGTCGGTAGTCAGCCATTCTTGGAATAGGGATGAAAATGAAGTTTTGTAGATACACTTTTTGGTAGCAAAGTCTTTGACAATTACCTGTCCGTTCCCTTCCAGCGGCAGTTCGTCCAGATGGTGTTGTCTACCGGCCCATGAAGGAAGTTGTGAAAGTTCATCCAGATAGATAGCCTGCTGCTTGGCATTTCCGGTAAAGATATAGTCAACGCGAAGTGTTTTGTTTTCAAAGTAATCCTCAAATTTTTGAGCGTAAGAATTTGTGAATGTGAGCAGCAAAAATGCGATGCAAGCCAAATTTTTCATATACGTGATTTTTTGTTTTTACAAAGATACAAATTATTGTTGATTAACTATCTATGCGTTAATAAAAGTAATAGATTCAATCGTTTGTTGCGAGAAAATCGCTAACTTTGCATAAGTAATAGTTTAGAATAACACAAATTGATAAAAATGGAACATCATCAATTAGATACTTTAGATGAACAGATTCTTAAACTGATTGCAGGAAATGCGCGTATTCCCTTTTTGGAAGTGGCAAGAGCTTGTAATGTGTCAGGTGCCGCCATTCACCAGCGTATTCAGAAACTGACCAATTGTGGTATATTAAAAGGTTCGGAATATATTATTGACCCTGAGAAGGTGGGATATGAGACATGTGCTTATATTGGAATTTATTTGAAGGATCCTGCATCTTTTGACTTAGTGATAAAAGCGCTCGAAGCTATTCCGGAGGTAGTGGAGTGTCATTTCACTACAGGAAAATATGACATGTTCATCAAGATTTATGCCAGAAACAATCACCACTTGCTGAGTATTATACATGATAAGTTACAGCCGCTGGGATTGGCACGAACGGAAACGTTGATTTCTTTTCATGAAGCTATAAAGAGGCAGATGCCGATTTTGGTGGAAGAAGACGAAGAATAAAATGCAGTACCGGTTTGAGTATTCAAGCCGGTTTTTATTTTCGGATATAGTCTACAAAAACATAAGAGCAGAGATGTTTTTCATCCGCTGGATGAACTTCTCTGCTTTTTTCTTGCCATTCATCGGATGAAAAATTCGGGAAGTATGCATCCGCTTCAGGAGCCGTGTCGTTGATTTCTGTCAGGCAGAGCTCATCCGCTAGTGGAAGTGCTTGGCGGTAAATGCTGGCTCCTCCAATGATGTATATATGCTCTTCTTCTCCACAATGCTGCAATGCATCTTCGATAGAAGTAAAGACTTCTGCCCCTTCACATCTTGTCTCGGGATGAGAAGATAATACGATGTTGCGGCGGTTGGGCAGTGCACCTTTGGGGAGCGATTCAAATGTCTTTCTCCCCATTAGAACGGTATGTCCGGTCGTAAGCGTTTTAAAGTGTTTCAAGTCATTGGGCAGCCAAAATAACAGTTTGTTCTGAAAGCCGATAGCCATTTGGCGGTCTACCGCAGCAATGATGGATATTTTGCTCATTTTTTTTGTTTATACAGCTACCACACCGGCGATGTGTGGATGCGGATTGTAGTTTACTAATTCGAAATCTTCAAACTGAAAGTCAAAGATATTTTTCACTTCTGGATTAATCTTCATTTGCGGCAACGGGCGTGGTTCACGAGTTAATTGCAGCTTCATTTGTTCCAAATGGTTCAGATAAATATGTGCATCTCCCAGCGTGTGTACAAAGTCGCCGGCTTTCAGTCCAGTGACTTGAGCCATCATCTGTAGCAACAGCGCATAGGAAGCGATATTGAAAGGAACACCTAGAAAAATGTCGGCACTACGCTGATAGAGCTGCAGGCTCAGCCGTCCGTTGGCTACATAGAACTGGAAAAATGCATGGCAGGGCGGAAGATTCATATTTTCCAGGTCTGCCACATTCCAGGCACTCACGATGATGCGGCGGGAGTCTGGATTTTTTTTGATAGTTTCCACCGCCTCAGTTATTTGGTCAATGAAGCCACCGTCGTAGTTCGGCCATGATCGCCACTGGTATCCGTAGATATGTCCCAAATCTCCATTTTTATCTGCCCATTCATTCCAAATGCGTACCCCATGTTCTTGCAGATACTTCACGTTGGTATCTCCTTTTAGAAACCAAAGTAGTTCATAGATGATGGATTTGAGATGTAGTTTTTTGGTTGTCAGACAAGGAAATCCTTCTTCTAGGTTAAAACGCATTTGATGTCCGAAAACACTGATGGTTCCCGTTCCCGTGCGGTCATTTTTTTTTGTACCTTCTGTTAGCACACGATTGACTAAATCCAGATATTGTTTCATATATGACGAATTGATTCAGTCAGCAAAGTTACATAAACGGGCTCAATAAATTGGCAAACCAGCCAACGAATTTTTTCCAGGCTGAACGCTTTTTCCAGTATTCTGGTGTTAGAGTCGTACAGTTTTTCAGGTCTTCGGCAAACATTTCATTTAGTTCTTCGGTGATTTCCCTGTTGAAGATAAATGCATTGGTTTCATAATCATAACGTAGGCTCCGGCTGTTGAGGTTGGCTGTACCCACTGTACAGAACCGGTTGTCTACCATCATGATTTTGGAGTGATGGAATCCTCCGTTGTAAAGAAATACATGGGCTCCCTTTTTCATTAGTTTGTGCAGTTTGTATAGTGCAGCTTCTGGAGTAAACGGAATATCAGAAGCCGAAGACACCATGATGGTGACATGGATGCCTTTTTTCAAAGTGCGTTTCAGCGCTTTGGTGATGATTTTTGTCGGCACATAATAGGGTGTGATGATGTTGATGTTGTCCTGTGCCTCTTCTATGGATTTGGCATAAGTTCGGCCCAGTGTCCATGGCGTTTTCCGGGGAGTGCGGTCTACAATGGCTACCAGCATGTTTCTCTCATCATTTTGGGATTGCTGCAGCGGGAAATATGCTTTTCCGCTGATGTGCTGTTTTGTCTCTTTGTTCCACATGTTTAGGAAAATTTCTTGCAGGGTATTTACCACGTCTCCTTCAATACGCATGTGCATATCTCTCCATTCGCCGATGGTGGGTAATCCTTTGATGTAATAGTCGGCAATGTTCATTCCGCCGGTATAGGCCACTTTTCCGTCAATGACAACAATTTTGCGGTGGTCGCGGTGAATGGCATGGTTGATATAGGGAAATTTGAAGGGATCGAATTTCACAATCTCAATGCCTTGTTGTCTGATTTTTTTTAAGTGCGTCTTTTTCAGCGGCTGATTATTCGACCAGTTGCCAAATGCGTCGAACATTGCCCGCACTTCTACTCCTTCTTTGGCTTTGACAGCCAGTAAGTCGAATAAGGCATTGGCAATAGAGTCGTTTCGGAAGTTGAAATACTCCAAGTGAATATGATGTTTGGCCTGTCGGATGGCTTCAAATAAATCAATGAATTTTTCTTTTCCGCTTTTCAGCAGTGTGATGTGATTGTTGTTGGAAACCGGAACACCCACTTCTCTCAGATAATTCAGAACAATGGAATCACTGGGCAGAAAGACAGAGTCGTTGGCTATGGTTGCGGAATCATTGGTCAGAAAGATAGAATCTGTTGATAGCCAGTTGGTATTTTCTGTGGTGTGACTGCTTTGGACATCTGCCTGAACCTGGCAGAAAGATAAAAATAGACATAAAAAAAATGCAATTGCTCTCAAAACTTTTTTCTTTACTTTAGTTTACAGACCGACAAAGATACAACATAACTACGTTGGAGAGTCTTTGGAATAAGGGATTTATTATTGTTTAACAGAGCGTAAAGTTGCAGAAGGGAAAAATATTTTTGATATTTGCGGCATAATAATGTATGAAAAATGAATTTACCCGCATCTTTTATAGCTTATACCCGCTCTTTGCTGGGAGAAGAGGAGTACGAAAAATTGGCCGCTGCCTTAGAACTGGAACCTCCTGTGAGTGTCCGTTTGAATCAGACGAAATGGCCTGTGCAACTGGCTCATCGGGTGCCTTGGTCGGCACAGGGCTTTTATCTGGAAGAACGTCCCACGTTTACGTTTGATCCTCTTTTTCATGCGGGGTGCTATTATGTGCAGGAAGCTTCGTCCATGTTTGTGGAGCAAGTGGTTCGGCAGTATGTGGCTGCTCCGGTGGTGATACTCGATCTCTGTGCGGCTCCGGGCGGAAAGTCCACTCATATTCGAAGCGTATTGCCCGAAGGCAGCCTGTTGGTAGCCAATGAGGTGATGCGCAACCGTTCCCAGATTTTGGCTGAGAATCTCACGAAGTGGGGACATCCGGATGTAGTGGTGACCAATAATGATCCGGCCGATTTTGCTTCTCTTCCCTTTGCTTTTGATGTGATTCTCACCGATGTTCCTTGTTCGGGAGAGGGAATGTTCCGTAAAGACCCGGTGGCCATTGAAGAATGGAGTCCGGAGAATGTGGAAATCTGCTGGCAGCGACAGCGGCAGATTATTGCCGACATTTGGCCAGTGCTGAAGCCGGGGGGAATTTTAATCTACAGTACATGTACGTATAACATGAAAGAGGATGAAGAGAATGTCCGTTGGATTTGTAAGGAGTTTGGTGCCGAAATTTTGCCGTTGGCTGTGAAAGACGAATGGCAACTTACCGGAGATTTGCTGTCTGATTCTTTTTCTTTTCCGGTTTCGCAGGAAGGAGGGCAGGCTACCGAAGGCTGTTCTTTGCCTGTGGTTCATTTTCTTCCTCATAAAACGGTTGGTGAAGGCTTCTTCTTGGCTGCGTTGCGTAAGCCATTGGCGGATGAAGAAATTGTTGCAACCGCTTGCAGATCTTCCAAGAACAAGGCTTCCAAGAAAAAGGACAAAAAAGGGGAAATGGTACCTGCATTGGTGAAAAAAGAACATCTCAGTCTGGCTCAGAGTTGGCTGAGAGAAGATATAGCAACAGGATATTTCTATGAGGTAGAGGGGGCAAATCTCTGTCTGATTCCGAAGCAGCATGCCGATGAGGTGGCTGCACTCAAGCGAGTACTGAAGGTGATATCGGCAGGTGTTAAGGTGGGTGAGGTTAAAGGAAAAGATTTGTTGCCCGACCATGCCTTGGCGATGAGTGCCGGTGTGTTGCGTCCGGAGGCATTCCCTACAGAAGACTTGTCCTACGAACAGGCCATTGCTTATTTGCGGAAAGAAGCTATCATCTTGTCGGCAGAAGCTCCTCGTGGTTTTGTGTTGTTGACCTATCGCGACGTACCGCTGGGTTTTGTGAAGAATATTGGTAACAGAGCCAACAATCTTTATCCGCAGGAATGGCGGATTCGTAGCAGCTATTTGCCCGAAGAACTCCGTTTCTTTCTGTAATCATGCTTGCTATAGTTTGTCTGCAGTGGCAGGCTGTGTGTTTTCGCACTTGAAACGCATAGGTATAGGACGTGTAAAGCATAGCTTTTGTATGCTACAAAGTGCCGTTTTTTACCGCATTAAAGTTGTTCACGTTCATCGCCTTGTGTGTTAATGTTCTACAAAAGGTATTTTTTTTAGCAGATATCTTGAGCAATATCTTCTATTTTTCGTTTACTTTGTTTATATAATTGCTATTTGGGCAGATTTTTTGTGGAGTAGAACGATAAAACGGAGGAACTATGAATATCAGACTGATTTGCATGGTGTTGATGTGCTTGCTCGGAGTTATTTCGCCGATGCAGGCACAAACTTTTGAACAATTGTGGAAACAGGTGGAGCAGGCTCAGAAAAAAGGGCTACCTCTGTCGGCCATCCGTATCACGGAACAAATTTTCAGCAAAGGGGAAAAAGAAAAGAAGGCACCTCAGATGCTAAAGGCCTACGTATGGCGAATGCAACTGCAGGGTGTACTGACTCCCGATAGTTTTTATGTGGATTTGAAAGGACTGGAACAATGGGCCCTCCGTTCCAATGACGGAGTGGAACGGGCGGTGCTTCATTCTCTATTGGCTGGGTATTATGCTGATTATGCCGATTATAACAACTATCTGCTGAGTAGGCGGACGAATATCGAAGGGGAAGATTTTTCGGACGATATCCGTGAATGGACTGCCGGTCAGTTTGCCCTGAAGGTACGTAGCCATGTGCAGGCAGCTCTGGCTGATTCTCTTCTGCTTTTGACATCCTCTTCCCGTAGTTATGTCCCTTGGACGGTGTTGGGAGAGTCGAGTGAATATTATCATCACGACTGGTATCATTTGTTGGCATCCCGTGCCCTTCACTCTTTGCAGCAGATGCTGGATGTGGAACGGCTACAGCAGACGGAAGCGGTGTATCCTTTCGGCTTTAAAAAGGAGATAGATCGTTTGTATCAGTCCGTGCTGGCTGCCTATCAAGCCAAGGGGATGAAGGCTGCCTGTTTGCTGCTGAATCTTCAGTATGTGGAGTGGAAGCGTTCTAATGACATGTATGCTCCTTTGAATTTTCTACCGAAAGGCCTGTTGGGCTTGGCGCAAGACCCTTATCTGGCCGACCTCAACCGTTTGCGGGCGGAGTTTCAGTCGGAGGACGTGTGTGCCGAGGTGTATAGGGCGCAGGCAAGTTATGCTTTGAGTAAACGTCAGCCTTTTGCAGCCAAGCAGATTGCGGAGGAAGCAATTCAGCGTTATCCGCACTATGAACGCATCAACGAACTGAAAAATCTGTTGAAGGATATTGAAAAGCCACATTTTTATGTGAGTGTGTCAGAAGAGGCCTATCCGGAGAGTGAAGTCAGCTTGTCGGTCAACCATAAAAATGTGGATGGCTTCACAGTAAAGGTGCTGTCCGACAAGAAGGTGGTGGCACAGCAGGAGTATGCGCTGGTACGTCCCAAAGATTATCTGGCACAAGATACTGTGGTTAAGTTTCGGATGCCCGTTTGCGGTGTATATAAAATGGTTGTTTTTCCTCATCCGCAGGCGAAGGAAAATGCGGAAGCACAATTACTGGTATCGCGTATGAAACTGCTGACGGCTTTTTTGTCCCAAAATCAATGTGAGGTACTGACTCTCGACCGGAAATCAGGGCTTCCCATTGTGGGTGCTGAAGTAACTTTGTATGACAAGGATAAGCAACCTTCTGCTGTTTTTACCTCCAATGAACAGGGAAGGGTTGTATTTCCGTGGAAGGATTGTTATCATTGGGTGAAAGCATCGAAGGGGGAGGATAAAGGGATGGATTTCATGTCAGTGAGCAGAGGAAGGGGAGGTTTTTCCTATGTTAGAGGATATGAACCGCAGGAGGAAATGACGTTGCTCACCGATCGTTCGTTGTATCGTCCCGGACAGACGGTGTATGTGAAGGGCATTGCTTATCAGCAATTGGCTGATACGGCTCATGTGCAAGTCGGAAAAAGCTATACGTTGACTTTGTGGGATGCCAACCGACAGGAAGTAGCTCGTCAGGAGGTACGTACCAATGATTTTGGTTCGTTTGCTACTACCTTTACTTTGCCGTCGGCTTGCTTAAACGGAGATTTTATGATTCGTGCGGATCGTTTTATTACTTCTATCCGTGTGGAAGAGTATAAACGTCCTACGTTTGATGTGACATTTAATCCGCCTTCTACCGATTATCGTATCGGTGATCAGGTGCAGTTGAGCGGCAGTATCCGCTCTTTCAGTGGGGCGCAGTTGGCTGATGTTCCTGTGAAATATACGGTGCAGCGGGTGGAATATGCTTATTGGCGGCCTATGGATTCGAAGCAGATTGCTTCAGGAGAAGTGAAAGCCGATGATAACGGGCAGTTTGTGGTGCCGGTTTCTTTGGAGGGTGAAGATTGCAACAGTCAACATGAATCAGTTTATTATCATTATCAGGTTGAGGCTACGGTGACCAGTGTAGCTGGAGAAACGCAGTCAGCTATGTATTCTTTGGCAGCTGGTTACCGTTCGCTGGTGTTGCAGACAGACTTGAAAAAACGGACTTTAAAGGAAAATCTTTCAGGTGTTAATGGTAAAAAAACGGTTGTTTTCAAGGTGCATAATCTGAACGGCCAGCCGGTATCGGTCACGGGAGAGTATGCTGTGTTCCAGGCTCATCCGGAGACATTTGAAGTAAGCGGTGATTGTCCCCTACTTACGGGTGCATTCACTTCGAATCAGCAGACGGTAGTGGATTGGCAGTCGCTTCCTTCAGGAGCCTATGTGCTGAAAGCTTCGGTGTGTGATGCGAAAGGACAGGAGGTGAAGTGTGAAGATTATACGGTGCTTTTTTCTTTGAGTGATTCTTGTCCGCCGGTGCCGACAAAGTCGTGGTTGTATGAACATCACACTGAGTTTGATGAACAGCATCCGGCCGTTTTTTATTATGGTACGTCTGAAAAGGATGCTTATGTATTGATGCATGTATTTTCTGGACAGCGATTGATTGAAACAAAAACATTCCATCTTTCGGATACAATTCAATGTTTCACCTATCCGTATCAGGAAGAATATGGTGACGGATTGCTGGTTTCGATGGTAATGGTTAAAGACGGAGTGGTATATCGAGAAAATGTCGAATTGAAGAAGCGGATGCCTGCAAAGACCTTGAAGATGAAGTGGACGGTGTTCCGTGATAAGTTACGTCCCGGACAGCAGGAGGAATGGAAACTGACGCTTTATACTCCGCAAGGCAGGACGGCTGATGCGGAGATGTTGGGGCTGATGTATGATGCTTCGCTTGATAAACTATGGAAACGTTCGCAGTCTTTCCGTCCGTATTACTTCCGTAGGCTTCCTTTCTTTTACTGGAATGCGGATTATCAAGGAGAAACTCGGTATTCGTTCTGGTGGGATGTGGATTACTTGAGAGTGCCTGCGTTGATGTACGATCACTTTGCTTCTTCTCTTTTCCGTTTTGCCGAATGGAGGGAGGCAGTGATAGTGGGCTTTAATGCTAATCCGCGGAAATTAACGACGGGTGCTGTGCCCACCATGAGCATGAAGAGCAGGAACGGGGTTGACGGTGCTACAGCTGAACTGAAATATGTTCCAGTGCAGGTTTCCGACCAGGAATTGACTGATGTTGTGTTTGAGTCGGAATCGATTCCAATAGGTGCGGGTTCATCAATTGAAGAAGGGGAAACATCGGATGCTCATTTGTCTGAGAGTGCGGATAACCTACGTAGCATCCTGACGGAAACGGCTTTCTTTTATCCTCAGCTCCATACCAATGAGCAAGGGGAGGTAGTACTTTCTTTTACCATGCCCGAAAGTTTGACTCGCTGGAAGTTCTGCGGATATGCTCACACCAAGGGAATGCTTACGGGAATGGTGGAGGAAGAGGTGACAACCAGTAAGGAATTTATGTTGACACCCAACTTGCCGCGCTTTGTCCGGGAAGGAGATGAAACGACCGTAGCTGCTGCTGTGAGCAACCAAACGGGGGTGGCGCAGCGGGGAACCGTGCGCTTCGTACTTTTCGATCCGCTGACTGAAAAGGTGATTCATTCACAAAAGCAATCTTTTGCTGTGGAGGCTGGCAAGCAGGCGAGTGTGGTATTCCGCTTCACCGCTACAGATAAGTACGGGTTGTTGGGTTGCCGGCTGGTTGCCGACAGTGATCAGTTCAGTGACGGGGAACAGCAACTTTTGCCGGTGCTGAGCAGCAAGATGCATGTGGTGGAGGCTTTACCGATGCCCATCCGGGGAGAAGAGTCGCGTACGTTCTCGTTGCAATCGCTTTTCAACCAGCATAGTTCGTCGGCGGTTAACCGCCACTTGACGGTGGAGTTTACTGGAAATCCAGCTTGGTATGCCGTGCAGGCTTTGCCTTCATTGGCAATGCCTGCTGAACAGAATGCGATTTCTTGGGCCACTGCCTATTATGCCAATGCACTGGCGGCTTACATCCTGAATAGTCAGCCTCGTGTCAAGGCTGTTTTGGATAACTGGAAATTGCAGGGTGGAACAAAGGAAACGCTTTGGAGTAACTTGCAGAAAAATCAGGATCTGAAGAATTTGCTGCTTGCTGAGTCGCCTTGGGTGCTTGAAGCGCAGACGGAGGCTCAGCAGAAAGAACGGCTGGCTACGTTGTTGGATTTGAATCATGTGCGCAACCAGCATATCACAGCTCTTACCCATTTGCAGGAATTACAGCATGCCGACGGAGCTTGGTCTTGGTTTAAGGGCATGCAGGGGAGTCCGACAGTCACTCTCTATATTGCCGAATTGAATGCTCGTCTGGCATTGCTTACGGGGCAGTCTCTTTCGGGTGAGGCTTTGCAACTGCAGCAGAAGGCCCTTCTTTATTTGCATCAAACGGTGCTTAAGGAGTATACTGATTGGCAGAAAGCTCGCCAACGCGGTGTGAAGGCTTCGGGGTTGTCGATGTTTTCGCTGCGTTATCTATATGTAGTAGCTCTTACCGGAACACCGGTGCCTGAAACTAACAAGGAGGCATATACTTATTATCTGTCTCAGGTGAAGGAACTGCTACCTTCGGCTTCGATGAGTGCAAAGGCTATGGCGGCTGTAGTGCTGGAGAAAAATGGTCAGTCTCGGGAAGCTGCGGCTTTTGTTGCTTCTTTGAAGGAGCATCTTACACAAACGGATGAGCAAGGTTTGTTTTTTGCGTTCAACGAAATGCCGATTGTATGGGGTGAGTGGCCTGTACGAGTGCATGTGGATGTGATGGAGGCTTTGGCTACAGTGGGTGGCCATGCCGAAGAACTGGAGGAAATGAAGATGTGGTTGCTGAAGCAAAAACAGACACAGTTGTGGAACTCGCCGATTTCTACGGCCGATGCGGTTTATGCGTTGCTGATGAACGGAACGAATCTGCTGGACGGGCAGGGGAATGTGCGTATGGAAATTGGCAATGAGGTGTTGCATACGGCACCGGATGGGCAAGAGGCTGCTTATGGACTGGGCTATGTGAAGCAGGATTATACGCAGAAAACTGTGGTAAACGCACAGAATATCCGGGTGGAGAAAGCAACTCCAGGCGTGGCATGGGGGGCTGTATATGCTTCATATGATACTCCTGTCAACGATGTGAAACAGCAGACAGGAGGGTGGCAAGTAGAAAAGAAATGGTATGTGGAGCACACGGAGGGAAAGGCTACGAAACTCTTGCCGCTAGATGAAGACAGAAGTCTTAAGGTAGGTGATAAAGTGGTGGTACGCATTACAGTTCGTACCGACCGGGTTACCGATTTTGTGCAGTTGAAAGATCAGCGGGCTGCTTGCCTTGAGCCGTTGGAGAGTCTGTCTGGCTATCATTGGAATGAGGGTATGGGCTATTATGTCGATATTAAAGATGCGTCTACTCATTATTTTTTTGATACGCTGGGAAAAGGTGTTTTTGTGCTGGAGTCTGTCTATCGGGTGAGTCGGACGGGTGTGTATGAAGGAGGGGTGGTTTCTATTCAGAGTGCTTATGCTCCTGAATACGCTTCTCATTCTGATTCCAGGAAGGTGGTTGTTGAAAAGTGAAATATATTCAACAAGTGATGAAAAACTCATCTAAAACAGCTACATTTGTGCTCCAAAATAATATAAGCAGAATGAAACGTAATGTATTATCAATATTTTTTTTGTTATCTGTCGTTTTGACAGCTGTTGCTCAACCCCGAATTTCGTCCAATAAGGAAACACATGATTTCGGACAGATAGAGTGGAAGCATCCTGCTACGGTGGAGTATATCATAACGAATACGGGTAATCAGCCGTTGGTGCTGACCAACGTGACTACTTCTTGTGCCTGCTCTGTGGCCGACTGGACGAAGGAACCGATTGCCCCGGGTGCCAAGGGGGTGGTGAAGGCTACCTTTGATGCGAAGGCCTTAGGGCATTTTTCCAAGGATGTAGGTATCTACAGCAATGCTTCGCCTCATTTGGTTTATCTTCATTTTATGGGTGAAGTAGTGCAGGAGATTAAGGATTATACGAAAACGCATCCTTATGCTATCGGAAACATTCGTTTGGATAAGGATGAATTTGTATTTCCAGATGTGTATCACGGACAGGAATCGTCTTTGACATTTGGCATTGCCAATCTTTCCAATCGTCCTTATGAACCGGTGTTGATGCATTTACCTCCTTATTTGAAGATGGAAGCAGAACCCAATGTGTTATTGAAAGGCAAAAAGGGAATCGTGAAACTGACGTTGGATGCTGGTATGCTGAAGGACTACGGGCTGACTCAGACTTCTGTTTATCTGTCTCGTTTTGCAGGGGATAAGGTGTGTGAGGATAATGAAATTCCTATTTCGGCTATTTTGCTTCCTGACTTCTCTCGCATGACGGCTCAGGATTCACTCAATGCACCGGCTATCCGCTTGTCGGAGAGTGATATTGATCTCAGTCTAGCGTTGATTAACAAGAAAAAGGTTAATTATGACATCTTGATAGCTAATGCGGGAAAGACACCGCTGGTAATCAGTAAATTGCAGGTGTTTAATTCTTCGGTGAGTGTGCGACTGAAAAAGACAGTGCTGCCGCCTGACGGAATGACTAAGTTAAGAGTGACCATTCGCAAACGTGATGTTGGTAATAAGAAGCATCATTTGCGTATTCTGATGATAACCAACGATCCGTTGCGTCCGAAAGTAGAAATTAATATTAAACGCTAAATCTTTGTACCATGGAACATCCTGAAAATAGTGAAGTATACAAAGGGCTTGTAGTGAATAAAGGTATTGAGCAGCCTTCTTCTGTGAACCCTTATTTGAAGCGTAAACCGAAACGCCGTCAGTTGTCTGTCGGTGAGTATGTGGAGGGCATTCTCAAAGGAAATATCACAATCTTGAGTCAGGCTGTTACTTTGGTCGAAAGCATGAAGCCGGAGCATCAGACCATTGCTCAGGAGGTGATTGAGAAATGTCTTCCTTATGCTGGAAATTCGATACGAGTGGGCATCAGTGGTGTTCCGGGTGCAGGAAAGAGTACGTCAATCGATGTTTTTGGATTGCATGTGCTAAATCGGGGCGGTAAACTGGCTGTATTGGCTATCGACCCGAGTAGTGAGCGGAGTAAAGGAAGTATTTTAGGAGATAAGACTCGGATGGAGCAGTTGTCGGTTCATCCCCGTTCGTTTATCCGTCCCAGTCCTTCCGCTGGCTCGTTGGGAGGCGTAGCTCGTAAGACGAGGGAAACCATCATTTTGTGTGAAGCTGCCGGATTCGATAAGGTGTTTGTAGAAACCGTAGGCGTGGGGCAGAGTGAAACGGCTGTACATTCGATGGTTGATTTTTTCCTGTTGATTCAATTGGCGGGTACCGGTGATGAACTGCAAGGTATTAAACGGGGAATTATGGAAATGGCCGACGGTATTGTCATCAATAAAGCGGATGGAGATAATCTGGAACGGGCCAAACTGGCAGCTAGCCACTTTAGGAATGCGCTGCATTTCTTTCCGAAATCGGAATCCGGCTGGACACCACAAGTGCTTACCTATTCAGGGTTTTATAATATCGGAGTGAAGGAAGTGTGGGATATGGTATATGCATACATCGATTTTGTGAAGGCGAACGGTTATTTCGATTATCGTCGTAACGAACAAAGCAAATATTGGATGTATGAAAGCATCAACGAACACTTGCGCGAAAGTTTCTATAACAATCCTAAAATTGCAGCTATGCTACAGGAAAAGGAGCGGCAGGTGCTGAGCGGTAATCTGACTTCTTTTGTTGCAGCCAAAAGTTTGTTGGATGCTTACTTTGGAGAATAAAGTAAGCATCCGTCAGGTTATTTTTTCAGATATTCATAAAAGGTGTATTGTGCTCTGATTTCGGGTACACCTTTTGTAGCTTGTTTGAAGATGTTGCGTTGCCGTTCATCTATCCAGCAAGCTTTTTGGTTGTCGGCCAGTTGGATGTTGAGCATGTCAATCAGTTGGTCGCGCAAGGTGGTGTCGAGTATGGGCGTAACGGCTTCAATGCGGCGGTATAGGTTGCGTCGCATCCAGTCGGGTGATCCCATAAATACTTTCGGGTTGCCGTCGTTGCCGAAGTACCAGATGCGGGCATGTTCAAGAAAACTGTCCACAATGCGTGTGATGCGGATGTTGCGGCTGTAGGGTTGGTTGGGAATGAGACAGCAGATTCCTCGGATAATGAGATCAATCTGTACGCCGTGTTCGGAGGCTTCGTAAAGACGGTCAATCATAGCGGGGTCTTGTAAAGCATTCATTTTTAATATAATTCGTCCTTCTTTCCCTGCGTCTGCTAAAGCTATTTCTTTGTCGATGAGTCGGTTCAGTTCGGGAATGAGGTTGAAACGTGCCACGAGTAATGTGTTGAATTGGGTGTTTTCTTTTCCTTGCAAGGTGCGGAACAGATTGTGGAGATCGGTTACAATTTCTTTGCGGCAGGTAAAAAGTCCGCAGTCGGCATAGAGTGTCGCTGTCTTTTCGTTGAAATTACCTGTACTGACATAGGCATAGCTGGGACGTTTCTCGCCGTTCACACCTCTGCATCGGATGAGGGCTACTTTGGCGTGTACTTTCAATCCGGGAATGCTATAGATGATTTTGATGCCTGCAGCCTGCATCATTTCGGCTGTAGCCAAATTGTTTTCTTCATCAAAGCGGGCTTTCAACTCTACGAATACAGTGACTTTTTTTCCGTTTTGTGCCGCAGCAATCAGTGTGTTGATGACAGCCGAGTTTTCAGCTACCCGATATTGGGTGACCATGATTTCGCGCACTTCCGGGTGATGTACTGCTTCATATAAGAAGTGGATGAAGTGTTCAAACGAATGGTATGGATAGAAAAGAAGCAGGTCTTTGTGAATGACATAGTTGAAGATCGATTCTTTTTCGTCAAGTATCGTAAGTTTCATGGGCTTGGGCTTTTCGATGGTGAGCAACTGCTTGTTGGGATTGGGCAGGTGCCGCAAGTCTTCTAGGTTCAGGTGTTTGTCACCGGGCACCAGTTCATCGTGGTGTATATGGAAGGCATCGACTAAAAAATCAAGGAAATCATGCGGCATGGCACGTTCGTAGACGAAACGGCACACATCACCGATTTTGCGTTTCTTTACTTTCTTTTTCAGTTGAGCCACCAAATCGGCACTGCTGGTGGTATCATCTATTAGAATATCTGCATCGCGGGATATTTTGATTGAGTAACTGGAGTCAATGTCATATCCAGGGAAGATGAGGCTTAAATTGGCCTTGATGATATCTTCCATATACATCAGGTAATAGTTCTTTTCGTGGGCAGGCAGTTCGATGAAACGAGGTACTTTAGAATAGGGCAGTTTCATGACAAAGTAGCTAGGGGTGCGGGGATAGTCTGTATCCCCTTTGAGGTAAGCTCGTATAGCCAGATACAGTCGGTTGTCTCGCAGAAAAGATACAATTTTACCTTTGCTCACAGGAACCGGTTGTAGGTATGGAAAGATTTCTTCTTTAAAAAAATCTTTGATAAACTGTTGGTGGAATGCTTCTACGTGACGGTTTTGGTAAAATATAATGTGATTTTTTCGCAAAGCCGGGATGATTTTCTTTTCATAGATATGCACGCGGTCGTCCAGTTGCCTATTTACTTCTTGGTTGATTTCTTCTACAAGGGTGCGGGCTGACTGCACCGTTTCTTCATCACTTTGGGTGACACCCGAAGCAATGGCTTTATGATCGGCTATGCGGATTTTGTAAAACTCCTCCAAGTTGGATGAGTAGATGGAAATAAAATTAATACGTTCATAAAGCGGGAGGTGATCATCCAATGCTTCCAGTAGAACTCGGTAGTTGAATGATAACCAACTGATATCCCGTTTGAAATAACTATATTTGTTTTCCATGTGCATAAGATTTTTTCAAATATACTACCTTTGCGGAATTAAACAAAGAATTTTATGACAAGAATTGGATTATTGTCGGATACTCATGCTTATTGGGACGAGAAGTATCTGACGTATTTTGAATGCTGTGATGAAATCTGGCATGTAGGGGATATCGGTTCGATGGAAGTAGCCGACAAATTGGAGGCCTTCCGTCCGTTACGGGCTGTTTATGGGAATATCGACGGGCAGGATATCCGGCGCCGTTTTCCGCAGGTCAATCGTTTTGTTGTAGATGGCACAGAAGTGCTGATGAAGCATATTGGCGGTTATCCGGGTAAGTATGATTCTTCGATAGTAGGAAGTTTGCTCACCCGGCCTCCTAAACTGTTTGTTAGTGGACATTCACATATATTGAAAGTGAAATATGACAAAACGTTGGGTATGCTACACATCAATCCGGGTGCGGCAGGTCGATATGGTTTTCACAAAGTACGTACGTTGGTTCGTTTTGTAATCAATCAGGGAGAATTTAGTGACTTGGAGGTGATTGAATTGGCTGATAAATAAAGGCTTTGTTTTTTTGTTTTTTTATAAATCTTATCTAAGTTTGTAGCATTAATATAATTATGAACTTACTGCAAAAAGTATATTTTTTCCAGTTTTCTTCCTTTTAGAGATATCTGTAGGACGTTATATTCTGTTAAAAAAGACTCTTTGCATTGAACTCAATCATACAAAAGAATATGAAGGGAATTATTCTTGCGGGAGGAAGCGCTACTCGTCTTTATCCGCTTTCCAAAGCCATTTCTAAGCAAATCATGCCGGTGTACGATAAGCCGATGATTTATTATCCTTTGTCTACATTGATGTTGGCTGGCATTCGGGAAGTGCTGATTATTTCTACTCCTCGTGATTTGCCTGTTTTTCAGGAGTTGCTGGGTACGGGTGAAGAATTGGGTATGGCATTTTCCTATCAGGTACAGAAGCAACCTAACGGATTGGCTCAGGCTTTTGTGTTGGGATCCGATTTCCTGGGTGGGGAACCGGGCTGCTTGATTTTAGGTGATAATCTCTTTTATGGACAAGGTTTTTCCGCGATGCTTCGTCGGGCTGCCAGTATTGAAAAAGGGGCTTGTATCTTTGGCTATTATGTGAAAGATCCCTGTGCTTATGGGGTGGTGGAGTTTGACGACAAAAGAAATGTGATTTCTTTGGAAGAAAAGCCGGAAAAACCCAAAAGTAACTATGCGGTGCCGGGTCTTTATTTTTATGATGCCAGTGTAACGGAAAAAGCAGCTTCGCTGCAACCTTCAAAGCGAGGAGAATATGAAATAACCGACTTGAACCGCTTGTATCTGGAAGAGGGAACGCTGAAAATTGAACTCTTCGGACGTGGTTTTGCCTGGCTGGATACGGGCAACTGCAATAGTTTGCTGGAGGCTTCCAATTTTGTGGCTACCATCCAGAACAGACAGGGCTTCTACGTGAGTTGTATTGAGGAAATCGCTTGGCGTCAGGGGTGGATTTCTACTAGACAACTCCGAGATTTGGGAGAACGACTGGAAAAAACAGAGTATGGTAAGTATCTGATTGAATTGGCTCAACAATCCTAAAAATCAATATAATATATACATATGAAAACTTATTTAGTGACTGGTGCAGCGGGTTTTATCGGTGCCAACTATGTCAAATATATCTTGGCTAAACACAGTGACATCACAGTTGTGATTTTGGATGCTTTGACGTATGCTGGTAATCTGGGAACGGTTGCCAAGGATGTTGATAATGAACGCTGTTATTTTATTAAAGGTGATATAGGCGACCGTGTATTGGTCGATAGTCTTTTTGCAGAATACCGTTTTGACTATGTGGTTAACTTTGCTGCTGAAAGCCATGTGGACCGAAGTATAGAAAATCCGCAGTTGTTTTTACTGACCAATATATTGGGTACGCAGAATCTGCTGGATTGCGCTCGTCGGGCTTGGGTGATGGGGAAGGATGAACAAGGATATCCTGTGTGGAGAAAAGGAGTGCGTTATCATCAAGTGTCTACAGATGAGGTGTATGGATCGCTTGGCAGTGAGGGATATTTTACAGAAGATACGCCGCTGTGTCCTCATAGTCCTTATAGTGCTTCTAAAACCAGTGCCGATTTGTTTGTGATGGCTTACCGGGATACGTATAAAATGCCTGTTTCTATCACTCGCTGCTCTAATAATTATGGACCGTATCATTTCCCTGAAAAACTGATTCCATTGATTATCAAAAATATATTGGAAGGAAAGCAGTTGCCAGTTTATGGTGACGGTAGTAATGTGCGCGACTGGTTGTATGTGGAAGATCACTGCAAAGCCATTGATATGGTGGTTCGTGAGGGAAAGGACGGATCAATCTATAATGTGGGTGGACATAACGAAAAAACCAACCTTGAAATTGTGAAGTTAACCATTGCTACGATTCGTAAGCTGATGGAGGATAATGTAGAATATCGCAAGGTGCTTAAGAAAAAGGTGAAAGGAACCAACGGGGAGTGTACGGTGGATTGGATCAATGATGATCTGATTACGTTTGTCAAAGATCGTTTGGGTCATGACCAGCGTTATGCGATTGATCCTACAAAGATTACCAATGATTTGGGTTGGTATCCTGAGACAACATTTGAGGTGGGTATCGTAAAGACTATTTGTTGGTATCTAGAGAATCAAGACTGGGTAGAAGAGGTGACCAGCGGTAGCTATCAACAGTATTATGAAAGGATGTATGGGAAGTAAATCCCATTCATCCTAAAAAGAATCCGATAGACAATAGAATTCCCATAAGCAGCATATTTCGCGAGGTTTCGCCTAATATGCTGTTTAATTTTTTACCTTTATTGATTTTCATCATCCGTTTCCATGTCAGAATATGTGGAATGAGGTATAGTTGAGGCAATAGCGCTGCATAGAGGTGACCGTTGATGAGGAAGTACAGGCAGATAAGAGAGGCTGTTACTCCCAGCAGGAGGTAGAAATAACTTCCAAATGTTTCTCCTAACCGGACAATGAGGGTTTTCTTTCCACAATGTGCATCTGTTTCTCGGTCCCGGTAGTTGTTTACCACCAGTAGAGTGTCTATCAGAAATCCGCAAGACAGGGAGGCTATGGTAACTTCGGGTGTCCAACTGAGGGCTTGTACGTAGTAAGTACCTCCTACAGGCACAAAACCGAAAAAGAGAATGACAAGTGCATCTCCCCATCCGTTGTAGGATAGAGGATAGGGACCGGTGGTATAAAGAAAAGCAAATAAGACGCAGAGCAGACCGATAATGATGAGTTCCCATCCGGCATAGAATAGCAAGGTGCTACCGATAAGGCAGGCTGATGCAATGGTGATTGCTATGCCTGTTTTCATGGCCTTCGGGGAAATCCATCCTTGTGCACATGCGCGTTCAGGACCTAAGCGGTCTTCCCTGTCGGTGCCTTTAAGGAAGTCGAACAGGTCGTTGATAAGGTTGGCTGCTATCTGCATCAAGCAGGCAAACAGGCAGCAGACGAGGGCCGGTATCCAATGAAAATGTCCGTCCATGAAAGCAAGTGCCGTACCGATAAGAACGGGGGTGATAGCTCCTGTCAGCGTTTTGGGACGTGCTGCCAATATCCAGGCTTTTACTGAATTACGTTCTACTTTTTCCATGTTTCGTTCAATCTTATATGTTTTAATATCTGTTATAAAAAAGTTTTAATTGACAAAGATACGTGATTTTTCGTATCTTTGTAGCCCAAAACTCAAATCATTAGAGAATTGATAGAGAAGAATATAATATATAATTGAATGAGAAAAATTACTCCTTTCTTTTTTTTGCTTGTAGCTTTGCTGTTGGCATCTTGTAAATCAAAAAAACAACTAGTCCGCTCTTTGCCTTCATTGGAGTTGAATGTTGATTCAGCTTATACTCATCGTTTGGACTCCGGTGTATCGATTGATCGTCTGTTCACTCCCGATCATTCGTTGTTGAAACAATTGGATAAGAATAAGAAAACAAAACGAACGATTAGAAAAGCAGAGAAGGATAAAAACGGGAATTGGGTGGTGAAAGGCACTAAGGTGCTTTCTTCCACTGTGAAACTTTCTTCTGCTTACGATGGAATTGACCGGGTAGTGAATTATGATTTTACGCACCGTGATGTGCCTGCAGCTTTTGAAGGTTTCCGTATCGTGTTTATTTCTGACTTGCATTATAAGAGTCTGTTCAAGGAGAAGGAATTGAATAACCTGATTCGTTTGCTGGATGAGCAGAAGGCAGATGCTATCTTGATGGGAGGGGACTATCAGGAAGGTTGTGAGTTTGTAGAACCGCTGTTTGCTGCTTTGTCACGTGTGAAGACACCGATGGGAACGTATGGCGTGTTGGGAAATAATGATTACGAGCGCTGTACGGACGATATTGTGCGCACTATGGAGCATTATGGTATGCATGTGCTTGAGCATAAGGTGGATACTATTCGGAAAAATGGGGAGGAAATATTGATTGCCGGTGTGCGTAATCCTTTTGATTTGACTGCCAACGGAGTGTCACCTTCGCTGGCGCTTGCACCCGAAGATTTTGTTATTTTGCTGGTTCACACCCCCGATTATATTGAAGATGTTTCGGTAGCCAACACAGATTTGGCGCTGGCAGGTCATACTCATGGCGGTCAGGTGCGTGTGTTGGGGTATTCTCCGGTGGCCATTTCCCATTATGGTAATCGCTTCTTGACAGGACTGTCTTGCAATTCAGCTAAAATTCCTTTGATTGTAACCAATGGCATTGGTACATCGCAGTTGCCGGTACGCATTGGGGCACCAGCCGAAATCATAGTCATTACTCTTCATCGGTTGATTGACTGATAGGAAAAAGTGAGCGGATTTCCGTGGACTGAATGGCTTTCCATACGTTGGGGTGCAGGAAGTAGCGGATATCCTTTCCTGCCTTTAGTGACTCACGGATAAAAGTCGAACTGATTTCGAATATGGGAGACTGAACCAAATGTACTGTAGGTGGTAAGGTGGTTTCATTTACCGGATAGCCAGGACGGGGGTAGACGATGAGTTGGTTTTCATTGATGATGCGTTCCCATTGATACCACCGGTTAAAGTGATTCCAGTTGTCTGATCCGATGATGAAATAGAACTCCCGTTCGGGATAGGATTCACGCAATTTTTCCAGTGTGTGAACGCTGTACGAAGGACGGGGAAGGTGAAATTCGAAATCGGATGCCCGAAATTGTGGATAATCCTCAATGGCCAATTGCACTAAATGAAGGCGGAGTTTTTCATCCCATAACTCCGCCTGTGTTTTGAGGGGATTTTGAGGACTGACCATAAACCAAACTTCATTTAGTCCTTCGTATTCGCAAAGGTAATTGCTTAATGCGAGGTGTCCGATGTGGATGGGGTTGAAAGAACCGCTGAAAATTCCAGTTTTTATTTTATCTTTGTTTGCCATATCCTATTGCTTTTAAATCCCTTTTTCTTTTATATCTCAGCGCTTTATTGATTGAGAAACTCTCGGATAACAGCAAGCGTTTCAGCTTTTGCTGTTTCCAAGTTGTCATTTACAATAATGCGGTCGAATTGCGGAGCAAAACTCAGTTCAAATTCTGCTTTTGCAATACGGCTTTCGATAACTTCCGGAGTGTCCGTGCCCCGACCTTCCAGCCGGCGACGTAACTCTTCTACGGAAGGAGGCTGGATGAATACAGACAAGGCACGGTCGCCATAAAACTTTTTGATGTTGCAGCCGCCTACTACATCCACATCGAAAACCACGTTCTGTCCTGCTTTCAGCTGTTTTTCCACTTGTGTTTTTAATGTGCCGTAATAGCGGTCTTTATATACCTCCTCGTATTCCAAAAATTCATTGTTCTCAATACGGGAACGGAACTCTTCCGGTGTGAGGAAGAAGTATTCTACTCCATGTTGCTCTGTGCCTCTGGGCGGACGGCTGGTGGCCGAGATGGAAAACGCCAGATTGAGTCCCTGTGTTAGCAAATAGTTGATAATCGTTGATTTCCCTGACCCTGAAGGGGCTGAGAAGATGATTAATTTTCCTGCCATGAGTTATAAGAATTTAATTTACATGACGTTTAATACCTGTTCTTTGATTTGTTCCAGTTCATCTTTCATCTGAACGACGATTTTTTGCATTTCGGCATGGTTGGACTTGCTGCCCAAGGTGTTGATTTCACGACCCATTTCCTGTGCAATGAATCCCAATTTCTTGCCTTGTCCGCATTTCCCTTCAAGTGTGCTGATGAAGTATTTCAAGTGGTTGGCAAGACGCTGTTTTTCCTCATTTACGTCCAACTTTTCGATGTAGTAAATCAGTTCCTGTTCCAGACGGTTCTTGTCATAGTCTACATTCAGCATATTTTCAAGCGCTTCGATGATACGCTCTTTCACTTTCTCTACCCGTTCTTTTTCATACGGTGTGATTTTTTCGAGCAGACTGCTGATATTGTTGATTTTCTCACGGAATTTTTTCTCCAGTGCCATACCTTCCTGTTTGCGGAAATCAACCAGATGATTAACGGCTTCCAACACAGTGGCATGAACGGTTGCCCATTCTTCTTCACTCAGTTCCTGATTTTCTGTTTTTGTCATTACGTCCGGCATGCGGAGTAGGGTCTGGAACCAGTCGGCAGGAAGCGGAATGTTCAGATTCTCAGATATAGATAAAATTTGTTTGTAATATCCCTTCAGCAATTCCTGATTGATAGGAGTGGCATTCTCGGCACCTTCTTTTTTTTCAATCCACAAGGAAAAATCTACTTTCCCTCGTTCCAAAACTTTGGAAATCTCGTTACGGATTTCAATTTCTTTCTCACGATAAGTCGGAGCAATGCGTGTGGATAAGTCCATGGCCTTGCTGTTGAGCGACTTGATTTCTACGTTTATTTTTTTATCAGGAAGTTCGGCTGTAGCTTTGCCGTATCCTGTCATAGACTGTATCATATCCTTAAAGTTTTGTGCAAAAGTACACGAATATTTTAAGAATTGGAAATAATCACGTAAATTTGCATCAATTTAATTAGCTGATTTTTATGTCGTGTATACTGAATATTGAGACTTCTACTACTATTTGTTCGGTAGCAGTTAGTCAAGACGGACAGAACATTTTTAATGAAGAAGATTTGAAAGGTCCTTCTCATGCCGTGTCTTTGGGAGTGTTTGTAGATGAAGCATTGTCGTTTATTGATAGTCATGCCATTCCGTTGGATGCCGTAGCAGTGAGCTGCGGGCCAGGCTCTTATACCGGACTTCGTATCGGAGTTTCCATGGCGAAGGGAATTTGCTATGGAAGGAACCTTCCTTTGATTGGTATCCCTACACTGGAAGTTTTAAGTGTTCCTGTATTGCTGTATCACGATCTTCCGGAAGATGCCTTGCTGTGCCCCATGATTGATGCCCGTCGCATGGAAGTGTATGCAGCTGTCTATGACCGTGCGCTGAAGGTAAAGCGAGCCATTGCGGCCGATATAGTGGATGAAAATTCTTATTTGGATTTTCTGAACGAGCATCCGGTGTATTTTTATGGCAACGGAGCTGCTAAGTGCCGCGAAAAGATAACGCATCCTAATGCGCATTTCATTGATGACATCCATCCGTTGGCTAAAATGATGTTTCCCCTTTCAGAAAAAGCAGTGGCTATTGAAGACTACAAGGATGTAGCTTATTTCGAACCCTTCTATCTGAAGGAATTCGTAGCATCTACACCGAAGAAAAATTTAATTATGCCTTAAAGAATAAATATGCAATATAATACTCAACAGAAAAAAATGCCGCTTCCAGAATATGGGCGGAGTATTCAGAATATGGTTGATTATGCACTGACCATTGAGGACCGTGCTGAACGTCAGCGTTGTGCTAATACAATCATTAACATTATGGGAAATATGTTTCCTCATTTGCGTGATGTCCCCGATTTCAAACACAAACTATGGGATCATTTGGCTATCATGTCTGGCTTTCAGTTGGATATTGATTATCCGTACGAAATTATTCGGAAGGACAATCTGGTGACTCGTCCCGAATATATACCTTACAGTGCGTCCCGTATGCGTTACCGTCACTACGGATATACGCTTGAAGTGTTGATTAAGAAGGCGGTGGAGTTTCCCGAGGGCAACGAAAAAAACAATTTGATTGCTTTGATTTGCAATCATATGAAAAAGAATTACATGGTCTGGAACAAGGATACGGTAGATGATAAGAAGATTGCAGAAGATTTGTATGAACTTTCTGATGGTAAACTTCAAGTGACGGATGAAATTGTGAGGCTCATGGCCGAACGTCTTAGTCAGAATACGGGTCGTCAGAAAAACAACTTCAACAACAATCGTCAAAACAACAAGAGAAGATACTAATATCCAGTTTGACTTTTTAATATATTTGAACAATGGCTTCATTTGTAATTGAAGGAGGACATCGACTTTGCGGTGATATTTATCCGCAGGGAGCCAAAAACGAGGTCTTGCAGATTATTTGTGCTACGTTGCTTACGGATGAAATAGTGACGGTGAATAATATTCCTGATATTTTGGATGTGAACAACCTCATACAGCTATTGAGGGAGATGGGGGTGAAAGTGGCCAAAGAGGGTGTTGATTCGTATAGTTTTAAAGCCGAGAATGTGGATTGGGAATATCTTCAGAGTGATGAATTCCTGAAGAAATGTGCCTCATTGAGAGGGTCTGTTATGTTGATTGGACCAATGATAGCCCGTTTTGGGAAAGCACTCATTTCCAGACCGGGTGGAGACAAGATAGGACGTCGTCGACTGGATACTCATTTTGTGGGTATTCATGCTTTGGGCGCTGAGTTTTGCTATGATGATGTGCGGGGGGTGTATGAAATTACGGCCGACCAGCTTTATGGCAATTATATACTTTTGGATGAGGCTTCGGTAACGGGTACAGCCAACATCGTGATGGCTGCAGCTTTAGCTAAAGGAACTACTACGATTTACAATGCGGCCTGTGAACCGTATGTGCAGCAACTTTGCCGCATGCTCAATCGGATGGGGGCTAAAATCAGTGGCATTGCGTCCAACTTGCTTACCATTGAAGGGGTGGAGTCTTTGCATGGTACCCAGCATACCGTATTACCAGACATGATTGAAGTCGGCAGCTTTATCGGTATGGCAGCTATGACGCAGAGTGAGATTACAATTAAAAATGTGTCTTATGAAAATCTGGGCATCATTCCTGATAGTTTTCGCCGCTTGGGTGTGAGGTTGGAACAACGGGGAGATGACATCTTCGTTCCAGCTCAGGAAACTTATGAAATCGAATCTTTTATCGACGGTTCGATTATGACAATTGCAGATGCTCCATGGCCCGGGTTGACTCCCGACTTGTTGAGTGTGATGCTGGTGGTGGCAACGCAGGCCAAAGGGAGTGTGCTCATCCATCAAAAGATGTTTGAAAGCCGTCTTTTTTTTGTGGATAAGTTGATTGATATGGGGGCTCAGATTATTCTGTGCGATCCTCATAGAGCTGTAGTTATTGGTCACAATCATGGCTTTAAGTTGCGTGGTTCTCGACTGACTTCACCGGATATCCGGGCTGGTATTGCCTTACTGATTGCTGCCATGAGTGCTGAAGGTACCAGTACGATTAGTAATATAGAACAGATTGACCGTGGCTATCAGAACATTGAAGGGCGACTGAATGCCATCGGTGCACGAATTACGCGTATATGATAAGAAAAGAAGAAGTATATAAAATAGGAATGTTCAACAAGCCGCATGGCATTCATGGGGAATTGCAGTTTACGTTTACCGATGATGTGTTCGACCGAGTAGATGCTGATTATTTGGTTTGTTTGTTAGATGGCATTTTCGTACCTTTCTTCATTGAAGAATATCGTTTCCGTTCCGATTCTTCTGCTTTGGTGAAACTGGAAGGCATTGATACGGCCGAACGAGCACGGATGTTTACCAATGTGGAAGTGTATTTTCCTGTGAAACATACTGAAGAGGTCGAAGAAGGTGGTCTGTCTTGGAGTTTTTTTGTGGGATTCCTTATGGAAGACACCCGTTATGGTGTGTTGGGTGAAGTGGTGGATGTGGATACGACGACGGTCAATACGCTTTTTGTGGTGGATACGAAAGACGGTGAGTTGCTGGTTCCTGCTCAGGAAGAGTTTATTTTAGGTATTAGCCGAGAACAGAAACTGATTACTGTAGAACTTCCTGAAGGATTGTTGAATATGGATGAATTGGAAACTGATGACGGTGATGAGTAAAGTTTGTCTGGATGTGTCTTTGAATAATAATCAGTAATAGAGGAAATCGTTAAGATGGTAAGGAAAAAGCGAAGCAAGGCTTTCTGGAAAAATATTAAGTTTAAGTATAAGTTGACGATTGTCAATGAGAATACACTTGAGGAGGTTGTGGGACTTCGTGTGTCGAAACTGAATGGCCTTTCGGTGCTGTTGAGTGTGCTGACTGTTCTTTTTCTAATCGCAGCCTGCATCATCGCATTTACTCCTTTGCGCAATTATTTGCCTGGTTATATGAACAGTGAGGTACGTTCACAGATTGTGGCGAATGCGTTGCAGGTGGACTCTCTGCAGGCGATGCTTCATCAGCAGAGCCTTTACATCATGAATATTCAGGATATTTTTAGCGGACAAGTGCCTATCGACAGTGTTCAGACGTTGGATTCGTTGACGGCTGCACGCAAAGATACTTTGATGGAACGCACTAAGCGGGAGGAGGAATTCCGGCGCCAGTATGAAGAGAGTGAGAAGTATAATCTGACGACGATTGCTTCTCAGCCGGACGTGACGGGGCTGGTGATGTTTCGGCCTACTCGTGGAATGATTTCCAGTCATTTTGATATGGATAGGAAGCATTTCGGCACGGATATTGCAGCTAATCCCAATGAGAGTGTGCTGGCCACGATGGACGGTACGGTGATTCTTAGCACTTATACAGCTGAAACCGGTTATTTGATAGGAGTGCAGCATAATCAAGACTTCGTATCTGTGTATAAGCATTGTGGTTCGTTGCTGAAGAAAGAAGGAGATGGGGTGAAAGGTGGAGAGGCCATTGCTTTGGTGGGTAACAGTGGTACGCTGAGTACAGGACCGCATCTGCATTTTGAATTGTGGTACAAAGGTCATCCGGTGAATCCGGAAAAATATATTGTATTTTAAGTCATGAATATAGAAACTAAAAGAAAAAAATAGCTATCTTAGGGTCTACCGGTTCTATTGGTACGCAAGCTTTACAGGTTATTGAGGAACATCGCGATTTGTATGAAGCGTATGCCTTAACGGCCAACAATCGGGTGGAACTGCTGATTGCTCAGGCTAGAAAGTTTATGCCGGAGGTGGTGGTGATAGCCAATGAAGAGAAGTATGCTCCGTTAAAAGAGGCATTGAAAGATTTGCCGATTAAGGTGTATGCCGGCATTGATGCCATTTGTCAGATAGTGCAGGAGGCTCCCATTGACATGGTGCTTACGGCTATGGTGGGCTATGCCGGGTTGAAGCCGACCATTAATGCCATACGCGCAAAGAAAGCCATCGCTTTGGCTAATAAGGAGACGTTAGTGGTAGCCGGCGAACTGATCAATCAACTGGCTCAGCAATACCATACGCCGATTCTTCCTGTTGACTCCGAACATTCGGCAGTTTTCCAGTGTCTAGCAGGTGAAGTGGGCAATCTTATCGAAAAAGTCATTCTGACAGCGTCTGGAGGCCCTTTTCGTACTTTTTCCTTAGAGCAGCTGCAGACGGTGACGAAGACACAGGCTTTGAAGCATCCCAATTGGGACATGGGGGCGAAGATTACCATTGACTCGGCCTCTATGATGAACAAGGGGTTTGAGGTCATTGAAGCGAAATGGCTGTTCGGGGTTCAGCCCAGTCAGATAGAGGTCGTGGTGCATCCGCAGTCGGTTATTCATTCTATGGTACAGTTTGAAGACGGTGCAATCAAGGCACAGTTGGGCATGCCGGATATGCGTCTGCCTATTCAGTATGCTTTTTCTTATCCCGATCGTGTATGTTCTTCTTTCGATCGGTTGGATTTTACGCAATGTACGAACTTGACGTTTGAACAGCCGGACACGAAGCGTTTCCGCAATTTAGCTTTGGCGTATGAAGCTATGTATAGGGGTGGCAATATGCCTTGTATCATTAATGCAGCCAATGAGGTGGTAGTGGCTTCTTTCTTGAAGGATGGTATTAGCTTTCTTGGTATGAGTGATGTCATAGAACGTACCATGGAACTGGCTGCATTTGTGGCCGAACCGACCTATGATGACTATGTGGCAACTGATGCAGAAGCTCGTCAGATTGCTGAGGAATTGGTGCGACAATATCACTAAATACATTCGATAATAAATTTATAGTAATCTAGTAAAAAATAGACATGGAAACATTTTTGATTCGTGCCCTGCAATTGATTATGAGTCTTTCGTTGCTTGTAATCATTCACGAAGGCGGGCATTTTCTCTTTGCCCGTTTGTTTAAGGTGCGTGTAGAAAAATTCTGTATCTTCTTCGATCCTTGGTTTACTCTGTTTAAGTTTAAACCTAAGAATAGCGAAACAGAATATGGTGTAGGTTGGCTACCTTTGGGAGGATATGTAAAAATCTCCGGTATGATTGATGAATCAATGGACACCGAACAGATGGGTCAGCCCGAACAGCCGTGGGAATTCCGTTCCAAACCGGCTTGGCAGCGACTGTTGATTATGGTGGGCGGTGTATTGTTCAACTTCCTTTTGGCTTTGTTTATCTATTCGATGATTCTGTTTGCTTGGGGCGACCAGTACATTAAGGTGCAGGAAGCTCCTTTGGGTATGGAGTTTAATGAAACAGCCAAGGCTGTGGGCTTTCAGGATGGTGATGTTTTGCTGTCTGCCGATGGAGTGCCTTTTGAACGGTATGACGGTGACATGCTGAGCCAGATTGTAGATGCGCGCGAGGTAAGTGTGCTTCGTAATGGTGAGAAGGCTTCGGTTTACATTCCGGAAGATATGATGCAGCGTTTGTTGGCCGATAGTGTCCGTTTTGCTTCTTTCCGCTTTCCTTATGTTATTGATAGCGTACTGGTGAATTCAGCAGCTGCACAGGCTGGTATTTTGCCGGGTGATAGCATTATCGCCTTGGATGGAAAATCAATTTCTTTTTTAGATTTCCGTATGGCGATGATGGAGCGTAAGCTAAATGAAGCAAATTTGATAAAAGAAGGACGCGATCCTCGTCAGTTTGCGCTGACTTATGTACGCGGTGGAGTGACAGATACCTTGAATGTGCGTGTTGATTCTACCTACCTGATGGGAGTAACGGCTTGTGTGATGACCAGTCGCCTGATGCCGATGGTAAAGAAAGAATATACGTTCTTGGAATCTTTTCCGGCCGGAATTGCCTTGGGGGTAAAAACGCTTGAAGGTTATGTGGGCAATATGAAATATATTTTCTCGAAAGAAGGTGCAAAACAGTTGGGTGGTTTCGGTACGATTGGAAGTATTTTCCCTCCTACGTGGGATTGGCATCAGTTTTGGTACATGACGGCTTTTCTTTCCATTATTTTGGCTTTCATGAATATCTTGCCTATTCCGGCATTGGATGGTGGACACGTGCTTTTTCTGTTTTATGAAATGATTACGCGCCGTAAGCCCAGTGATAAATTTATGGAATATGCACAGATGACAGGAATGGCTTTTCTGTTCGGGCTGTTGATTTGGGCCAACTTCAATGATGTCTTGAGGTTTTTGTTCTAAGTAATTGGGTTGATAATTCAATAAAAATCCTCCTGCTATATATCTGTAGCAGGAGGATTTTTCAGTTTTAAGATGCGCTGGTTGCTACTTCCCCTAAATTCCAGATACGGAGAGAACAGCGCTTGTTCAAACCGGCCGTCTACCAATACGTCTATATAGGGTAAGATAGCTTTCAGTTCGGGGTGATTTATGATCTCCTCGTACGTATATCCTGTATAGCACCAGATGTTTAGCCCGGTTTCTTCCTTTACCCGTCGGATAAGCGGCAAAAACTCACTTGGGCAGAAAAATGGGTCTCCACCGGAGAATGTCACTCCGTCAAGCAACGGATTGGCATTGATTTCCTTAATGATGGCAGCAATTTTTTTTTCTGTCAGCGGTTCGCCATGTTGCGGATTCCAGCTTTCCGGATTGTGGCATCCCGGACAATGATGGGAGCAACCGGCCAGGTAAATGGAATACCGGATGCCTTCCCCATCTACAATTGTTTCCGGATACGTACCTATCAGATTCAGCATGGCCATTAATAATGTTTTACCCGGTCTTTTTCTTCTGCTCGTTTTGCTGAATTCCAAGAGTTCAAGTCTCCTGTCAGATATCCTGTGATGCGGCGCATCCGCAAGATGTTTTCACTTTGGCAAACCGGACATTTGTCGAATATAACTCCCTTGTATCCACAGTTGTGGCAGGTGTCTACCGGGTGGTTAATAGAGCCATAGCCGATGCCTTCATCATGCATCACTTTCACAATTTTGGCAATAGCCCGTATGTTTTTCTGTGCTTCACCGTCCAATTCCACGTAGGTAATATGTCCACCACGAGTGATGGCATGGAAGGGAGCTTCCCGTTTAATCTTTTCTACAATGCTGATAGGCTCTTTCACATCGACATGGAACGAGTTGATGTAATAGTCGCGGTCGGTAACTCCTGGAATTTTTCCGTATTTGCGACGGTCCATTTTCGTGAATCGGCCGGAAAGGCCTTCGGCAGGAGTAGCCAATACCGAATAGTTGAGGTTGTATTTCTCTTTATATTCATCGGCAACCTTGTTTATTTCCATTACAGCTTCATATAAGGTATCCCATGCTTTTTGGTTGTGACCATGTCCTTCTCCGTACAGTGCCACCATCGCATTATGTCCACCGATAAAACCAATTCCCAATGTACCGCTACGCAACACATCGCCCACTTGCTCGTTGGGATGAAGTTTGCCTCCTCCCTTCCATACATCGTTGCCCATCATGAATGGGAACTGGCGAGCCAGTGCCGTGCGCTGATACTGGTAGCGTTCATACAATTGGTCAGCTACGAGAACTGCCATCCGATGCACCGATTCGATAAAAATTTCTTTGGCTTTCTGCTCGATGGCATTGATGTTCCGTTCGTCTTCCACCAGTCCTTCTGCTTTGATGCGGGCTTCGATAGCCAGACGAGGCATGTTGAGTGTTGTGAATGATAGGTTGCCGCGTCCCAGTGATGTTTTTTCTCCAGCCACATTTTCAAAGACACGTGTGCGGCATCCCATAGTTGCCAACTCATATACATATCGTTTGGGGTCGTCGGCTCTCCATTTTTCATTCGAGTTGAATGGTGTATCAAGGAACATGAAGTTCGGGAAGAGTGCTTTGGCTGTGGTCTGACAAGCCTTCAGCAATAGGTCGAAGTTGGGTGCTTCGTACCGTTCTCTCATGGCTTCTTCTATGTTCTCTGCCTTCATGGCCTTTTCAAAATCTGGTTCAGAGAAAGAAACTCTGTCTTTCACCTTGAAAATCTGGATGGGGAACACCGGTACTTCACCTCTGTTACCCAGTCCTTCGGTTGTTGCTTTGAGCAACTCTTCAATCACCATACGTCCTTCCGACGACGTATCAGTACCATAATTGATGGAACTGAATACCACTTGGTTTCCTCCACGGGAATGCATGGTATTCAAGTTGTGAATAAAGCCTTCCATTGCCTGATGCGTATCTTTGCGGGTCTGTTGGTAAGCCTTCTCCACAATGTGGTTCAGATGCTCTCTATCTATCAATATATGAAGGGCACTTAAAGCTATGCGCAAGTTGTCCCGTTCGGCATCGTTGGGCTGAATCGAAGACAAATGTTCCTGAATCAGCGTCCGGATGGTTTTTTCTTCCGTTTCTATTCCGTTTTCCATCATCATGTAGAAGTTGATGAAGGTAGCTAGATGCTTGTGGAATGATTTGGATACGCCTTTCGCCATGAAAAAATCGAAAGCTGGAATAGCTTGACCTCCATGCTGTTCGTTCTGGTTGGTTTGGAAGATGATAGTAGCCAATGTAGCATAGCTCTGTATGCTTTGTGGCGTGCGGATACTGCCGTTTTTGGTACGGAACCCCCGTTCGAACAGGTCATCCATGTCATATTGTATGCAAGTGGTAGTCTTTGTGGGATAATAATCCAAGTCGTGAATGTGAATATCTCCCAGCTGATGAGCTTCAGCAAAACGTTTCGGCAATAGGTAGCGGTAGGTATAATCCTTGGTTACTTCCGATGCAAACGTCATCATTTGTCCGGCGGGAGTGTGGCTACTCATGTTGGCATTGCTCAGATTCACATCATTTTTGTCGATGGCCACGATGCCGTCCATGATATGCTTCATCTGCGTCTTCTTGTCGCGCTCCGTATTTCTCCATTCGCGGTAAATGATATACTTTTTGGCTACCTCTGGACGCACCTTCATCAGTTCCTTTTCCACGAGGTCTTGTATTTCCTCCACCGTTATGGTAGAAGAGGTAAACTGGTTGATGACATTCATGGTAATGTCGGCCACCAACTGTTGTTCATCTTGAATGCCCGTGGCATGAAAAGCCTTTTCTATGGCATTCTTAATTTTACTAATTGAGAAATCTTCTCTTTTTCCATCACGTTTAATGATGCAAATTCCTGCGTAGTTCATAACTCTAACTCCCGAAAGTTTATAAAATTGTAATAAAAAGAAAGTGACTCTTGTTTTCGGTAGGTTTTCTGACTTATCCCTCCCTCGCATCGCCTTCCCGCATCAGTGGATGTAGTGACTATAATGTGCGAATTCTCAGAGAATTACAGCAGCGGGTACTGTCGCCGATTTACACAGCGTTCCCTTATTTACTAAACCTTCTTTAGTCCCGAAAACGATTGCAAAGATAGGAGTTATTTCTGTATTTAGGCTCGCTTTTAACATTAATTTTTGGAATACTTTTTCTTCTTGCTGATACAGAAAGTTTTCCGTTTTGGGAAACTTTTGCATGTTATTTTCAATTTAAGTTTTCTTTATTTTCTCTGTGAGATGCATCTTGCCGAAGAGAAAATTAGGATAAATCGATGCGGAAAGTAGGAGACGAGGCAGGCGGTCGATGGTAAAAAAAAGTGGCTATACAAATCCTTTTTTTCGACTTGTGTAGCCACTGTACAGCCTGATGATGCTGTTTGTATCTGTGTTTTATGTGGTCTTTATACCAAATGTCCAATCCACTCTTCGCGTTCACCTGGCAGCAAATCAATCACCGGTACTTCCACTAGCGTGTAGCATCCGGGTTGTTGTCTCATGGTAGCACGTGCTGAGCAAACCAGTACTTGAGCTGTCAGCGCCGGATTGTTGATGCGCATGTTGAATTCGAAAAGCTGATTTTGTGTTTTGCCTGATACACCTTTGCGGGTCAGGTTGACTCCGTGTCCCATATCCAGTAATGCATCCACGCTCGGTACCAGCTTTACGTGTGTCTCGTCATTTACAAAATATGGGTCGGCTTTGATGGCAGCAGCTACCATCTCAAATTCATATCCGTCTTTCAGTTCGATGTACACCATACGTCGATGAATGCCGGTCCCAGTGGGGATTGTTATTGAAAGAGCTGTTTTTACTCCCTCAATGGCTTTTACGGCTACCGTATGTCCCATGCTCATACCCGGACCGAAGTTGGTGTAGGTGATGCCTTTGGGGGCTATGGCTTCGAGTAGCGTGCGTATAATGGAGTCACTTCCCGGATCCCAGCCGGCCGAGATAATGGATACCGCTCCGTGTTCTTTAGCCACTTCGTTCAGGTGGCGGCGCAACTCCACGATACCGGTATGGATATCGAAGCTGTCTACCGTATGGATGCCCATGGCCAAGTATTCTTTGGCATATTGTTCCACGCTGCGTGTTGGTGTGCAAAGAATGGCTACATCCACTTTTTCCAGTTCTTTTATATCTTTTACTACAGGGTAGTGGGCCAATTCTTCCGGTCTGTTCTCAGCACCTGCCCGGCGAATCACTCCGGCAATCTCAAAATCGGGTGTAGCTTGCAAGGCTTCGAGTACATAGTGTCCGATGTTGCCATAACCTACGATGGCTGCTCTTACTTTTTTCATTCTATTTTTGTGTTTAAATGAACATTTTTCTTTCTTTTGTTTGCAAAATTATTCATTTTATCAGGATTCCTTTCTTACAAGATGAATTATTTTAAATTTTTTCACTTGCAACTTGTCTTCTTCTTCAGTTAGGTTCTGCCGGACGTTCGGCTTGGCCTTAAAAACTTCAGCACGATGTTTTCTCTGTGATGAATTTGTTTTATCTTTGTTCCCATTATGATAGAGTATGTTAGAGGCGAACTTGCCGAGCTGAGTCCGGCTGTCGCAGTGATAGATTGTAATGGAGTGGGCTATGCCGCCAATATATCCTTGAATACTTATTCGGCTATTCAAGGGAAAAAAACATGCAAACTGTATGTATACGAAGCAATCCGTGAAGATGCTTATGTGTTGTATGGATTTGCCGATAAGCAGGAGCGTGATATTTTTCTGCTGTTGATTTCAGTTTCGGGTATCGGAGGGAATACAGCGCGCATGATTCTTTCGGCGTTTTCACCGGCCGAACTGGTCAATGTCATCAGTACGGAAAATGCCAATTTGCTGAAAACAGTCAAGGGCATTGGGTTGAAAACGGCCCAACGGGTGATTGTTGACTTGAAAGATAAGGTGAAGACGATGGGTATGGCATCGGCCGATGGAGCGGGAGGACTGGAGGGGGCTTTGCTTCCTGCAGCCAATGCTGAGGTACAGGAGGAAGCGATAGCTGCGCTGACCATGCTGGGCTTTGCTGCTGCTCCGTCACAGAAGGTGGTGCTGGCTCTTTTGAAAGAAGAACCGGATGCTCCGGTTGAAAAAGTTATTAAATTAGCATTAAAACGACTATAATTATGAAGCATTCCCCAATATATATGAAGGCATGGACCGAACTGCACGGCCGTGCCAAAGCAGTGGATACCGATGCTTGGTATTTGCAGTTGGCCAATGACCTCTTGCCGTTGGTGGAGACATTGGGCTTGTATGATAATCCCAGGAGTAAGGATGAAGTTCAGCGCAGAGTGGCTTTGTCGTGTGCTCTGTATCTGGAAGACTGTGTGGCTGATGCCGGTAATTGGCGTCAGTTTATCCGGTGGCATCAGCAGAAGTACGGTCGTTATTTACCGTTTTATACGCTGACGGATACTTATCTGTCTGATGAAATCAATCGCGAAGACCTGGCTTTTCTGTTGTGGACTTTTCTCTCTCCTGCCGGTGATGCGTTTGGTGGAGTCGTGAATCCGATGGATGAAACATTGTTGAAAGGAGCGGTTCTTTTATATAGTCGGCTGGATGAGGTGTTTGAATTGGCGCCTATCAGTGAGCATTTGGCTTCCGAATGGCTGATGGAAACTGCGCTGATGAAGAAAGAAAGCCGTCCGTTGCCGGTAGCTGTTCCCGGTGCGAAACTACCAACAAACGTGGAGCGGTTTATGGAAGCCAGTCAGGGAGCCTCTTTACTTTTTTTCGATTCCTACGATGCGCTGAAATTTTTCTTTGTCCATTCATTGAAATGGGAGGATAAGGAAGAAACATTATTACCCGATTTGGCCGAATTTCGCAATTTTGTGGTTTATGGCAATCCGAAAGGATTGCTGATTGGCCCCGATGTGGCTACGTTTTTTGCCGATAAGAATAATCCTTTATATAATAAGGAAGAAACGGCCGAAGTGGCATATGAACTATTTTGTGAGGAGGGATTGTGTCCGTTCGACTTGTTGAAGTATGGCATGAAACACCATTTACTGGATGAGGCTCAGTTTCCGTTTGCCAACGGTAAGCAGCTTTTGCACGACAACTGGGATTTTATTGCCCGCTGGTTCCTAGGGGAGTATTATGAAGGAGATTGACGAAAAAAGTAGAATATATTTATGCCAATAAAAAAGAACCATAATCCTTTTGCCGGAAAGGCGCAGGCTAAAGGAGGAAAAAAGAAACCGTCGGGAAAAAGGGTTGGCAAATCGAAACCCGGAAAAGCAAACAATCAGTTAAATCGGAGGGTAAAGTAATATAAATATTGTAGAAACATGAAAAATAGATGTCTTTTATTATTATTGTGTGTATGTTTGTGTGCAGGAAATACGTTGGCGGTTCAAGAACACACTCAGCCGTGTTCTAGTCGTATCGCGTTGATTCCCCAGCCGGCTCATTGTGTGGAGACGGACGAATGTTTTCGGTTGCTTGATCAGCTGAAGGCTTACATAGCTCCCTATGACGGAGACAGTATTAAGCAGGTTTTTTCGGCTTTCCGCTCCGATTTGCAAACGGCTATTGGTACCGAAGTTACGCTGGTTCGTAGGCCACGTAAGGCCGGATTGGTGTTGCAACTGGACCATACATTGGCTAAGGAAGCTTACCGTTTGAATGTGTCCAACCGTCAGATGAAACTTGAAGCTGCCGGTCCCGCCGGATTTTACTATGGTCTACAGACACTGCGGCAGTTGATAGGCCGTGAGGTGGTAGCAGGTGTGGCTTATGCCGATTCTTGCGGCTGGCAAGTACCTGGGGTAGAGATTGAAGATACCCCCCGCTTTGAGTGGCGTGGTTTTATGCTGGATGAAGGTCGCCATTTTTTCGGTAAAGAGCAGATTAAGAAGGTGATTGATATGTTGGCTATTTATAAGATGAATCGCTTTCACTGGCATCTCACCGAAGATCAGGGTTGGCGCATTGAGATAAAGAAATATCCCAGGCTGACGGAAGTGGGAGCTTGGCGCAATAGTAAGGCTTTGGCTTATGGAAAGGCTCCCAATGACAGTTTACGTTATGGAGGCTATTATACGCAGGATGATATCCGTGAAATCGTGGCTTATGCTAAGCAGCGGTTTATAGAGATTATTCCGGAAATTGACATACCGGGACATTCTCAGGCGGCTGTGGCGGCTTATCCGGAGTTTCTGGCTTGCGACCCTGAGAATAAGCATGAAGTGTGGTTGGGTCAGGGCGTTTCAACTGATGTTATCAATGTGGCTCATCCTAAGGCGTTGCAGTTTGCCAAGGATGTGATTGATGAGTTGATTGATTTGTTTCCATTCTCTTATCTGCACTTAGGGGGTGATGAATGTCCTACACATAAATGGCAGCAAAACGAGGCATGCAAGGCTTTGTTGAACGAGATGGGGTCTGCGAACTTCCGTGATTTGCAACTTCATTTTTACCAACAGCTGAAGGCGCATATGGCAACCAAGCCCAAAGATCAGCAGCGCCGTCTGGTGTTCTGGAACGAAGTGCTTCACGGCAACACCGAGATGATAGGTAATGATATTGTTGTTATGGCTTGGGTAGGAGCGAATGCTGCTGCCAAGCAGGCAGCCGGAAAGGGAATGGAGGTGATTCTTTCTCCGCAGATTCCTTATTATATCAATCGCAAGCAGTCGAAATTGCCTACCGAGCCCATGTCGCAGGGGTATGGCACGGAAACGGTAGAGGCTGTGTATGCCTATCAGCCCATGAAGGGAGTCGATGCTCGTTTGCAACCGCTCTATAAAGGGGTTCAAGCTAATTTCTGGTCGGAATGGGTCATGGAGCCGAGTGTGTTGGAATACTTGATGCTGCCCCGTTTGGCTGCTATTGCTGAGGCCGGTTGGACTCCGCAGGAAAAGCGTGATTATGCTGATTTTGTGCGTCGCATCCGCAAAGATGCTTTATTGTATCAGCTGAAAGGGTGGAATTATGGAAAGCATGTTATGAAATAGGTTTGTCTGTGAAGGCTTCACTGTAATTGTCCTAAAATCAAGCTGTTTACGGTGAAATGTCACTGGGTGAAAGTATAAAAACAGTGAAGTGAAGGGTAGGAAATGAAGCGGTGAAAGGTGAAATTAGGCAAGTAGCAGATAGTAAAGATACACTATTCAGCACTCCAGGATACCTTGTCTACTTAAGTCAGGCAAAGACAACTATATTTGCAAAGCCGAACAAGCAAGTCAGAGCTCGTCAAGTCCAGTAATTC
>AMCI01001328.1_pt1 | contig 38421 bp, 39 predicted proteins | sample 419838 | NCBI WGS metagenome assembly AMCI01 (sample SAMN01090643, study PRJNA158313) | gut metagenome
CGCAAGTGGGAGAGTAGGTAGTCGCCGTTTTAATCAGAAGCCTCCGAGTCGGAAACGATTCGGAGGCTTTTTTTTGCTATTTTCTATTCTACTGTATCTTCTATTTGAAATTCTTATTAGCTAAGTTTGTTCCTCCTTATCTTCTATTGATTGAGATTATTCGGTAGATTTCCTGAATATATTATCTTTCTTGCTTGTATATATTTAGATGTATATCTATCTTTTCTTGATGTTGTTTGCAGCTATATTGCAGCTGATGCTGTTTTTACCTTTAAAGTTGGATGTTTCTTTAGCAGTAGACACGAATACTTCTATTGCCGTTTTTTTAGGACATATTATGACATCCTTTTAGTTAGTTGCCTGTTTGCGTTTTTAACTTCGCAGCAATGCTGGTTGCTTCTCGTATTTTGGTCTCTATGTAATCCAAAACCACAGCGTATAGCTTATCATCTACAATAAGCGTGGAATCAGTTATTTTGTGAGTGCTGGTGCTCGTGAGCGTATCGTTCAGTTGCATCGGGAAGCTTTCTTTAAGGAAGAATTTCCTGAGTTCTTTCGAAGAGTGCAAACGTTGGGGGGCTTAATGGATATCATAGCACGGATGTATAAGAGCTATGAGTGTCAGCAGCTTCACCAGTCTTGATACAGTTCTTTTGACGTGTTATGTTTTGTAAATGTTTAGTTAAACGTCTTTTGGATATGTCAATTAGTCTCCGTTGCCTAGTGCGTTCTGTGGTTGGCGTGGGGGAATAGGTTCATGTCATAGCTAAATTAAGCTTGGGTTGTGAAACGTTTTAGACCTGTGTCAAGAAATTACTTATATTCTTGACATAGGTCAATAGAGGACACCCTTAAAAGTTAGTACCTTTGCAGCGTTTTTAATAGAAGGATAACAAGTGGAACAAATTCAAGAACGCATCAGCGTGCGGAAGAACCTGAGGAGATTGGCGATTCCTATTTTTATCGAGACTTTATTGATAATGATGTTAGGAGCAGTGGATACTGTGATGCTTAGTCAGTTTTCTGATGATAGTGTCGCTGCGGTCGGGGTAGTCAATCAGCTTGTCATGTTTGCTTTTCTCATTTTTGAGGTTATCAATATAGGTACCTCTGTATTGTGTTCGCAATATTTGGGTGCACGGATGCATACAAATATGGTGCAGGTGGTTGGAGTGTCCCTTCTTTTGAATCTGCTTTTTGGTGGAGTGGTTAGTGCCGTTTTGCATTTTGGAGCTTCGACTTTACTGGGTTGGATGGGTCTTCGTTCCGAGTTGATGGATTATGGCGTAGACTACATGGAGATTGTCGGTGCATTTGCATTTTTTCAAGCTATTTCCCTTACCATATCGGCCTCGTTGCGCAGTGCTGACAAAGCGATTTATCCCATGTTAGTGACGGTCGTAGTGAATATTTTGAATATTCTTGGCAACTATTCTTTGATTTTTGGAAAGTTTGGAATGCCGGCTATGGGAGTAGAGGGCGCTGCTATTTCTACAGTCTTTGCACGCGGGGTATCGATGGTGATTCTGTTTGTCATTCTATTCCGCAAGCATATACCCTGTTTCCCATTGGCTTATTTTCGACCTTTTCCATTGGGTGAGTTGAAGAATCTGCTTCGCATTGGTATTCCCTCAGCCGGTGAAAATATGTCGTACAGTTTCTCTCAGGTCGTTTTGACCTACTTTATCAATCTTTTGGGTAATGAAGCGCTGACGACTCGTACGTATGTGGTCAACATTGTCATGTTCGTCTACTTGTTTGCCATTGCCATGGCGCAAGGCGGAGCCATCTGCATCGGCCATCTGGTGGGCAGGCAGAAAATCCATGCTGCATACTTGTTGGGCAAGTATGTCATGCGTCTTTCCATGTTGGTTTCGTTGGTCTTGTCCTGTCTATGGGCGTTGATGGGGCCAGTGTTGTTCCGTGCGTTGACCGACAATCCTGTAATAGTCCGTTTAGGCTGTCTGGTGCTATTAGTGGATATCTTGCTTGAAGTAGGTCGTGCCATCAATATCTATGCGACCAATGCCTTGCGTGCCACGGGTGATGTGAATTATCCTTTCTATGTCGGTTTTGTTGTGCAGTGGAGTGTAGCAGTGGGTTGCGGTTATCTGTTTGGAATCCATTGGGGTTGGGGGTTGGTAGGTATGTGGTGTGCTTTTCTGCTTGATGAAAATCTGCGTGGCCTTGTTTTTGTGCAACGTTGGAATAGCTTGAAGTGGGCAAAGAAGGGGTTTGTGCATTAACTGCTTGAAAAGGAAATAATTCGTTATTTTTGAAACTTTATGCTTTTGCAGGCTCTTTAACTCAATAAAAAGCATTAATTTTGCATGCTGATAATTATCTTATAAACATATGGAGCTCGATTTACTCACGGCAATATCACCTATTGACGGTCGATATAGAGGAAAAGCGGGAGCTTTGGCCTCTTATTTTTCAGAATTTGCACTCATCAAGTACCGTGTGCAGGTAGAAATTGAATATTTCATCACGTTGTGTGAGCTGCCTTTGCCGCAGTTGCAGAACTTTGATGCCGCTCGTTTCGATTCTTTGCGTGCCATCTTCCAGAATTTCTCGGAAGCAGATGCACAGCGCATTAAGGAAATCGAGAGTGTGACCAACCACGACGTTAAGGCGGTAGAATATTTCATCAAGGAACAATTCGACAAGTTGGGCGGTTTGGAAGAATACAAGGAATTCATCCACTTTGGCCTGACTTCACAAGATATCAACAACACTTCCGTACCCTTGTCAATCAAGGAAGCACTGGAACAGGTGTACTATCCGCAGATTGAGGAACTGATTGCCCAGTTGGCTACTTATGCTGAAGAATGGGCTGAAATTCCCATGCTGGCCAAGACACATGGACAACCCGCTTCACCTACTCGTTTGGGTAAGGAAATCAATGTTTTCGTTTATCGATTGAACCGCCAGTTGGCTGTCTTGAAGGCTTGTCCGATTACAGCGAAGTTCGGAGGTGCAACTGGTAACTACAACGCTCATCACGTAGCTTATCCGGCATATGATTGGAAGGCATTTGGTAATAAGTTTGTTGCTGAAAAGCTGGGCTTGGAACGTGAAGAATACACCACACAGATTTCCAACTACGATAATTTGGGTGCTATCTTTGACGCTATGAAGCGTATCAATACGATCCTGATTGACATGAACAGAGACTTCTGGCAGTACATCTCGATGGAATATTTCAAGCAGAAAATCAAAGCTGGTGAAGTAGGTTCGAGTGCAATGCCGCACAAGGTGAATCCCATCGACTTTGAAAATGCCGAAGGAAATTTGGGTATAGCCAATGCCATTCTGGAACATTTGGCTACCAAGTTGCCGGTTTCTCGTCTCCAACGCGATTTGACAGACTCTACGGTGCTGCGTAATGTAGGTGTACCTTTTGGTCATATGGTCATCGCTATCCAAAGTTCATTGAAAGGCTTGCGTAAGTTGTTGCTGAATGAATCGAAGATCTATGAAGACTTGGATAACTGTTGGAGTGTGGTAGCGGAAGCCATTCAGACGATTCTCCGTCGTGAGGCTTATCCGCATCCCTATGAAGCCTTGAAAGCCTTGACTCGCACCAATCAGGCTATTACCGAAGCTTCAATCAAGGAATTTATCGAAACGCTGAATGTAAGTGAAGAAATCAAGCAGGAATTACGCGTGATTACTCCGCACAACTACACAGGAATCTAATCAGTTGACGGGCTTGGCTTCGTCAGATTGAATATATGCAAAACGCCCGAGAGGGCGAGATACTAAAAACATTTTTTTCAGAAAAACCATGAGTACAGAAAACGAAAGCAGACATGATTCTGCTGGTGAAGGTAACCAAAATGTAACCCGTGAGGGTGGTTACAAGTCCTATAACAAGGATGCGAATTATAACAGATACAACAACGATGGTGAACAACGTGCTTATCGCCCGCGTACCAATAACTACAACCGTGAAGGAGGCTATCGCTCTTCGGGTAATCGCTATAACAATGGCGAACGCTCACAGCGTCCTCGTTTCAATAACGGTGAAGGTGGCGAACAGCGTGCTTATCGCCCTCGTACCAATTATAACCGCGAAGGTGGTGAACAGCGTGCTTATAGCCCGCGTCCCCGTTTCAACAACGGTGAAGAAGGTGGTTATCGTCCACGTACGAATAATTACAACCGGGAAGGCGGTGAACAACGTTCGTTCCGTCCGCGTACCAATAATTATAACCGCGAAGGTGGCGAACAGCGTGCTTACAGTCCGCGTCCGCGCTATAACCAGGCAGAAGGTGGCGAACAACGTTCGTTCCGTCCACGTACCAATGGCTATGGTCAGCAGGGAGGTGGTTATAATCGGGAAGGCGGTGAACAACGTCCGTTCCGTCCGCGTACCAATGGTTATGGACAGCAAGGCGGCTTCAATGGTCGCCCCTCGCGTCCGCGTACAGCCGATTACAATCCGAATGCGAAATATAGCATGAAGAAGCAGATCGAGTACAAGGATATCCTGACCGACCCGAATGAACCGATTCGTTTGAATAAGTTCTTGGCTAACGCCGGTGTCTGCTCTCGCCGTGAGGCTGATGAGTTCATCACAGCAGGTGTAGTTAGCGTGAACGGTGAAGTTGTGACCGAATTGGGCACTAAGATCAAGCGTACCGATGAAGTGAAGTTCCACGATCAGCCGGTAAACATTGAACGCAAGGTATATGTTCTGCTGAACAAACCGAAGGATTGTGTGACCACTTCTGATGATCCCCAGGAACGCAAGACGGTTATGGATTTCGTGAAGGGAGCCTGCAAGGAACGTATTTATCCGGTAGGCCGCCTGGACCGCAATACAACCGGTGTGTTGCTGCTGACAAACGACGGTGATTTGGCTTCCAAGCTGACTCATCCGAAGTACCTGAAGAAGAAAGTATACCACGTATATTGTGACAAGAATGTGACCAAGGCTGATTTGGATCAGATTGCAGCAGGGGTGACCTTGGATGATGGAGAAATCCATGCCGACGCCATCAGTTATGCTTCTGAAACCGACAAAAGCCAGGTGGGTATTGAAATCCACTCGGGCAAGAACCGTATCGTGCGTCGTATTTTCGAATCGTTGGGCTATAAAGTCATCAAGTTGGACCGTGTCTACTTTGCCGGCTTAACCAAGAAGGGTCTGCGTCGCGGTGATTGGCGTTATCTGACTGAACAGGAAGTGAACATGCTCCGCATGGGCTCTTTTGAATAAATAAAACAGCATCGCGCATCGAGCAGGATCTCCCGCTCGGTGCGTGCTGTTCTATCCACAGTAATCATACTATTAGACAAACAAAATAATCATGGAAAAAATCAGTAGAACAAAAATCGTTGACCTGCTGAAGCGCCGCGATTTCGGTGCCATGGTCAATGTGAAAGGATGGGTGCGTACCCGCCGTGGTAGCAAACAGGTAAACTTTATCGCCTTGAATGACGGTTCTACAATCAATAATGTACAGGTAGTGGTTGATTTGGCCAACTTCGATGAAGAACTGCTGAAAAAGATTACGACTGGTGCCTGTATCAGTGTCAATGGTGAACTGACTGAATCTATCGGTTCGGGTCAGGCAGCCGAAATTCAGGCCCGTGGCATTGAGGTGTTGGGTACTTGCGACAATACGTATCCGTTGCAGAAGAAAGGACATACGATGGAATTTTTGCGTGAAATTGCACACCTGCGTCCGCGTACCAATACCTTTGGAGCAGTATTCCGCATTCGGCATAATATGGCCATTGCCATTCATAAGTTCTTCCACGAACGCGGTTTCTTCTATTTCCATACGCCTATCATCACTGCATCCGACTGTGAGGGCGCTGGTCAGATGTTCCAGGTGACGACCAAGAATCTGTATGACCTGAAGAAGGACGAAAACGGTTCCATCATCTATGACGACGATTTCTTTGGCAAGCAGGCAAGCTTGACCGTATCAGGTCAGCTGGAAGGTGAATTGGCTGCTACAGCATTGGGGTCTATCTATACGTTCGGTCCGACTTTCCGTGCTGAAAACTCGAATACACCGCGTCACTTGGCCGAATTTTGGATGATTGAACCGGAAGTGGCTTTCAACGATATTACCGACAACATGGACTTGGCTGAAGAATTCATCAAGTACTGTGTACAGTGGGCTTTGGACAACTGCTACGACGATGTGAAGTTCCTGAACGACATGTTCGACAAGGGATTGATTGAACGTCTGCAGGGCGTACTGAAGGAATCGTTCGTTCGCTTGCCTTATACGGAAGGTATCAAGATCCTGGAAGAAGCAGTGGCTAAAGGTCACAAGTTTGAATTCCCGGTATATTGGGGCGTAGACTTGGCTTCTGAACATGAACGCTTCTTGGTGGAAGACCACTTCAAGCGCCCGGTTATTTTGACCGACTATCCGAAGGAAATCAAGGCCTTCTATATGAAGCAGAATGAAGACGGCAAGACCGTACGTGCGATGGACGTGCTGTTCCCGAAGATTGGTGAGATCATCGGTGGTTCGGAACGTGAAGCCGATTATGACAAGCTGTTGAATCGCATCCAGGAGCTGAACATCCCGATGAAGGATATGTGGTGGTACCTCGATACCCGCAAGTTCGGTTCATGTCCGCATTCAGGTTTTGGCTTGGGCTTCGAACGTCTGCTGTTGTTCGTAACTGGTATGACCAACATTCGCGACGTGATACCTTTCCCGCGTACACCACGCAACGCTGAGTTCTAAATGACATACAGAAGCAATAAATCCTGCCCTATAACATAGAGCAGGATTTTTTTTAGCCTTTTCAGTAAAAAAGTCAAAGAAAAGCCTTGTTCATTGAGAAAAATTGCTAATTTTGTAGGTACACATCCTGCAAATTGTTAACTAAATATATGTAGCTATGAAACGGCATTATTTATTTTTACTGGTAATGGCATTTATGCTGATCAGTACTTCGAATGTAATGGGACAGAAGTCCTCAGGATTTACTCCAGCTAACCTGAAAGGCATTTGGCAAATGTGTTTCTATGTATCGGGCAGTCCTCAACTTCCGGGTGAACTGAAGCCGAGCAACTCCTTCAAGATTTTGAGCGATGATGGTAAGTTTACCAATATGGTTGTCGTTCCGAATCATGGAGCTATTATCATCGGTTCGGGATCCTACAAGCAGACAGCTGCCAATGCATTTACTGAGCATGTAGAAAAGAACCTGCACTTGCCGCAGCTGATAGGTTCAGACAATATCCTGGAATTCGAAATGAAAGGTGGGGATGTGATGGTAGTGAAGTTCTTTGTGAAGACCGACAAGGACGGCAATGAAATCAATTCCTGGTATTATGAAACCTGGAAACGCGTGAAGATGCCGACTGCCTATCCGAAGGATCTGGTGCGTTGATTGGATGATACGATTCAAATAACGAAAGGGCTGTATTCTCAAGTAGGGGATACGGCCCTTGTTTATTGATTGATAGGGAAAAAAAAGCAGAATTTGTTTGTCAGTTCCAAGAAAAGCCGTACCTTTGCAAGCCGATTATTATCAAAAGTTTATAAAGAATTTATTCTTAGTGCCTTGGACGCTCTTTGTCCGGGAGCCGAAACGGCGTTAAGAGGATTTGTTTTTTAGTAGTTAACATTTTAAAAAGAATTTAAGAGTGGATACTTTAAGTTACAAGACCATTTCTGCAAACAAAGAAACAGCTCACAAGGAATGGGTTGTTATCGATGCAACCGACCAGGTCGTAGGCCGTCTCGGTTCAAAAGTTGCGAAACTGTTGAGAGGAAAGTACAAACCGAACTTTACTCCTCATGCTGATTGTGGTGACAACGTGATCATCATCAACGCAGACAAAGTGAAATTTACCGGTAACAAGTGGAACGATAAGGTTTACTTGCGTTATACAGGCTATCCCGGTGGTCAGCGCGAAATGACTCCCGCTGAACTGATGAAGAAGCCTAACGGTGCTGAAAAGCTGTTGAAGAAAACAGTAAAGGGTATGCTGCCCAAGAATCGTCTGGGAGCTAAGTTGCTGAGCAACTTGTATGTTTACGCTGGTAGCGAACACAAGCACGAAGCTCAGACTCCGAAATCAATTGATATAAACTCACTTAAATAATAAAGAATGGAAGTAGTAAATGCATTAGGCAGACGTAAACGCGCTATCGCACGCGTATTCGTAAGCGAAGGTACCGGAAAGATTACTATTAACAAGAGAGACCTTGCACAGTACTTTCCATCAACTATTCTTCAGTATGTAGTTAAGCAGCCGCTGAACAAGCTGGAAGTGGCTGAAAAATATGATATCAAGGTTAACCTGTGTGGTGGTGGCTTTACTGGTCAGTCTCAAGCTCTGCGTCTGGCTATCGCTCGTGCACTGGTAAAGATTAACCCCGAAGACAAGGCTGCACTGCGTGCAGAAGGCTTCATGACTCGTGACGCTCGTTCAGTTGAACGTAAGAAGCCGGGTCAGCCGAAAGCTCGTCGTAGATTCCAGTTCAGTAAACGTTAATATCCGGTTTTACTTAGAACTGGTTAAGAAGCGTTTAGTATCTAAACCACCGGGACTCTACTTGGTAGCAGACTACCCGATGGTTGGTTGAGAAAAACAAAAAAGAAAGTAAACGATTTAAAGAAAAACAAAATGTCTAGAACTAATTTCGATACATTATTGGAAGCCGGTTGCCACTTCGGACACCTGAAAAGAAAGTGGAACCCCTCTATGGCTCCGTATATCTTCATGGAACGCAATGGTATCCATATCATTGACCTCCACAAAACAGTTGCTAAGGTAGAAGAAGCTGCTGAAGCACTGAAGCAAATTGCAAAATCAGGCAAGAAGGTCCTGTTTGTTGCTACTAAGAAACAAGCTAAGCAGGTAGTAGCTGAGAAAGCTGCTTCTGTAAACATGCCTTATGTAATCGAGCGCTGGCCGGGCGGTATGTTGACAAACTTCCCGACTATCCGTAAGGCTGTGAAGAAAATGGCTACTATCGATAAGTTGACTAACGATGGTACTTATTCAAACCTGTCTAAGAGAGAAGTACTGCAGATCTCTCGTCAGCGTGCTAAGCTGGAAAAGAACTTGGGTTCTATCGCTGACCTGACTCGTCTGCCGTCAGCTCTGTTCGTTATCGACGTATTGAAGGAAAACATCGCTGTACGCGAAGCTAACCGTCTGGGTATCCCCGTATTCGCTATCGTGGATACAAACTCAGATCCTTCTAACGTAGATTTCGTAATCCCCGCTAACGATGATGCTACTAAGTCAGTAGAAGTAATCTTGGATGCTTGCTGCGGTGCTATCGCTGAAGGTATTGAAGAAAGAAAGGCTGAAAAGGTAGACATGGAAGCTGCTGGCGAAAACGCTCCGAAGGCTGGTAAGAAGAAAACTACCAAAGCTCGCATGGACAAGGCTGAAGAAGATGCGCTGAACGCATCTAAGGCTGCTGCGTACCTGAAGGAAGACGAAGAAGCTTAATATACGATAAATTGAGAATTGAAAATTGAAAGTTGGGAATGTGCCCCTCGTGGCTCCTCATTCTTGATTTTTAATTCTCAATTCTCAATTTTGTTTTTTAAGATAGTATTAACTCAAAAAAATAAGAAGAAATTATGGCTGTAACTATGGCTGAAATTACCAAGCTGCGCAAGATCAGTGGAGCTGGTATGATGGACTGTAAGAATGCTTTGACTGAAGCGAATGGCGACATCGACAAGGCAATGGAAATTATCCGTAAAAAAGGACAGGCTGTTGCTGCAAAGCGTTCTGACCGTGAAGCTGCTGAAGGTTGTGTATTGGCAAAGAAGGATGGCGAATTTGCTGCTATCATCGCACTGAAGTGTGAAACTGACTTTGTTGCTAAGAACGCTGACTTCATCGCGCTGACTCAGGCTATCCTGGATGCTGCTGTGGCTAACCGTTGCAAGACACTGGAAGAAGTGAAGGCTCTGCCGATGGGTAACGGTACTGTACAGGATGCAGTAACTGACCGTAGCGGTATCACGGGTGAAAAGATGGAACTGGACGGTTACAATGTGGTAGAAGGTGCTTACACTTCTATCTACAACCACCAGAACAACAACCAGCTGTGTACTATCGTTGCGATGAACAAGGAAGCTGAAGCTGCTGCTCACGGTGTGGCTATGCAGATTGCAGCTATGAACCCGATCGCTATCGACGAAGACGGTGTTCCTGAATCAGTGAAGGAAGCTGAAATCCAGGTGGCTATCGATAAGACCAAGAAGGAACAGGTAGACAAGGCTGTGGATGCTGCTCTGAAGAAGGCTGGTATCAACCCGGCTCACGTTGACAGCGAAGAACACATGGAAAGCAACAAGGCTAAGGGATGGATTACTGACGAAGACATTGCTAAGGCTAAGGAAATCATTGCTACCGTTTCTGAACAGAAGGCTGCTAACCTGCCCCAGCAGATGATCGAAAACATCGCTAAGGGTCGTCTGGGCAAGTTCTTGAAGGAAGTTTGCTTGCTGAACCAGGAAGATATCATGGATGGCAAGAAGACTGTACGCGAAGTGCTGAAGGAAGCTGATCCTGAACTGAAGGTTTTGGCTTACAAGCGTTTCACTCTGCGTGCTGAATAAGACTTGCACCGAATTTGAAAGAATTCGATTTTGAATTATAAGAAAGGGTCGTCCTTCACCAAGGACGGCCCTTTTTCATTGCATTATTTGGTCTGACTGTAGCCCTCTGCTTTCAGCAGTTCGGTGATACGGGCTTTGAATTCGCCTTGAATCAGAATCTCTCCTTCCTTGATGGATCCTCCAACTCCACACTTCGTCTTCAGCAGTTTGCCCAATTCCTTCAGGTCCTCTTCTCTACCGATAAAGCCCCGCACCAGGGTTACCGTTTTGCCTCCTCGTCCTTTCTTTTCTATGCTCACGCGCAACGGTTGTTGTCGTTTGTCCAAGGTCTCTGCTTCAGGTTCGTCTTCCGTCTCATACTGAAAATCAGGATTTGTCGAATAGACGATGTTCAGCCGTTCTTTCCAATCGTTATTTTTCATGTGAATTTTGCTTAAATGAATGCTCAAATATAAGACTTTTTTTCGGCGCAAGCCGTTTATATCGCAAAGAAAAGTGTAATTTTGCAGACAGTCAAACAGATTATGTTCCAAGAATCATGGAGGTACGCATGCAAAAACTATCGGAAAAAGTGCCGGAACCTACGTTGCGTAGGCTTCCTTGGTATCTCTCGAATATCAAGTTGATGAAGGAGCGTGGTGAGCAATATGTTTCCTCTACTCAGATTTCCCGACAGATCAATGTGGATGCGTCGCAAATCGCCAAGGACCTTTCGTATGTGAAAATTGCCGGACGCACCCGTGTAGGCTATGAAATCGATGCACTCATCGAGGTGCTCGAGTCTTTTCTGGGTTTTACCCGGTTGCACCAGGCTTACTTGTTTGGTGTGGGGAGTCTGGGAGGGGCGTTGTTGCGCGACTCGGGTTTGCATCATTTCGGCTTGGAAATCGTGGGCGCCTTTGATGTGAACCCCGATCTGGTAGGAACCGAAATCAATGGCATTCCCATTTATCATTCCGATACTTTCGAGGAGCATGCTCGTCGCGAGGGGGTACCCATCGGGGTTTTGACGGTACCCATCAATATCGCCCAAGAGGTGACCGATCAGATGGTAGCGGGCGGCATCAAGGCCGTGTGGAACTTTACCCCATTCCGTATCCGCGTCCCCGAGCAGATTGTGGTGCAGAATACCTCGCTCTATGCCCACTTGGCTGTCATGTTTAACCGATTAAATGAAATTCAAGAGTAATAGCCTATGAAGATTCTAGCTGTAGGAATGAACTATGTGGCGCATTGCCATGAACTGCATGCCGACGAGTGTCTGCCGCAGGAACCCGTGATTTTCCTGAAACCCGACTCGGCCTTGCTGAAAGACGGCAAGCCGTTCTTTATTCCCGATTTTTCGTCACAGATAGAGTATGAAACCGAATTGGTGGTGCGCATCAACCGCTTGGGAAAGAACATTGCACCGCGTTTCGCTCACCGCTACTACGATGCTGTAACCGTGGGTATCGACTTTACTGCGCGCGATCTGCAGCGGAAGTTCCGGGCCGAGGGTAAGCCTTGGGAACTGTGCAAAGGCTTCGACAATTCGGCCGTGATTGGTGATTTTGTGCCGGTAGACCGTTTCCGAGATATCCAGGATCTGCATTTCCATCTCGACATCGACGGAAAAACCGTGCAGCAGGGCCATACGGCTGATATGTTGTTCAAGGTGGATGATATCATCGCCTACGTCAGTCAGTTCTATACGCTGAAAATTGGTGACCTGTTGTATACGGGTACGCCTGTAGGAGTGGGTCCGGTGTCTATCGACCAGCATTTGGAAGGCTATTTGGAAGGTGAGAAACTGTTAGATTTTTATGTACGATGAAGATAAGAGTAGGATTTGGATTTGACGTGCATCAGCTGGTCCCTGGACGGGAGTTGTGGCTGGGAGGAATTAAGTTCGAACATGAATTGGGATTGTTGGGACACTCGGATGCCGACGTGTTGATTCATGCCCTGTGTGATGCTCTTTTAGGCGCTGCCAATATGCGCGATATCGGTTATCATTTTCCCGATACGGCCGGTGAGTTCAAGAATATCGACAGCAAGATTCTGCTGGCCAAGACTGTCGACCTGATTGCTACGAAGGGATATCGTGTGGGCAATGTGGATGCGACGATTTGTGCCGAACGTCCGAAACTGAAGGCTCGTATTCCCGAAATGCAGGAGGTGTTGGCCCATTTGATGAATGTCGAGGTGGACGATGTGTCCATTAAAGCTACAACAACCGAGAAACTGGGCTTTACGGGTCGTGAAGAAGGTATCTCGGCTTATGCCACAGTCTTGATTGAGAAATAACAGCTGCCGTCTTTTCACAGCTGTGAAAGGATATCAGGAAGAAAGGAGGAGGGGGGATGCATCCTGCCCTTTGTATGAATGGAAGGAGTGTGTCATCGAATTCCTCTTTACGAATGCCCCCCTGTTACAGATTGATATGTAACAGGGGGGCATTCGTGTATACGGGTTTCTGTAACCCTTCAATCTGTTTAAATGTGGGTTTCTGCACATCCTTTGACATCTTTCTGAAGCATCCGTTATAGTACGAGCCCCAAGGCCAGCAGCAGGCCAAACAACAGCATGTTGCGCGAGGTTTCTCCCAAGATGCGGTTCAGCTCCTTGCCTCGGCGGATGCGGACCATGTGCTGCCAAGTCTGGATGTGGAGCAGCAGGTAAAGTTGGGGAAGTAAGGCCGCTCCCAAGTGTCCGGTCAGGACATAGCCCAGGCATAGCCAGGCAGCCAGGACACCTAGGGCCAGGTAAAGGATGGCTCCCGTACGCTCCCCGAAACGAACGACAAGTGTCTGTTTGCCGCTCACGGCATCTTGGTCGCGGTCGCGATAGTTGTTCACCATCAGTAGCGTGTCAATGATGAGTCCGCAGGCCAGCGAAGCCAAGGTGACTTCCGGAGTCCACTGATGGGCCATGACGTAGTAGGTGCAGCCTACGGGTACAAAGCCGAAGAAGATGAGCACCAATACATCGCCCCATCCGTGATAAGCCAAAGGATAGGGGCCGGCCGTATAGAGGAAGGCGAAGACGACACACAGCAGACCGATGGGAATCAGTTCCCAACCGCCGAAGAAGAGCAGTCCGCAACCGGTAAGGCAGGCCAGCAGGGTAGTGGTCAGGATGCCTTTGCGCATGGCATTCAAGGTGATCCAGCCTTGGGCGCAGGCTCGTTCAGGGCCCAGTCGGTCCTCGCGGTCACTTCCTTTCAGAAAGTCATAATAATCGTTGATGAAGTTGGCGTCTATTTGCATCAGAAAAGCGAAGAGCAGGCAGAGCACGGCAGGAATTGGCAGAAAGGCCTGATCGGTGTAGGCCAGGGCACAGCCTAGCAGGACCGGTGTGGCTGCACCGGTCAGGGTTTTGGGGCGGGCGGCCAGTAACCACGCCCGCAAGGAATTGGTTTCAATCATTTTCGAAGTATTGGGATAGAATTTTCGGCAAAGATACACATTATATTGGCTATCTTTACGCCGATGAATGAGAATATACTGAAACGTATGAGACAGAAGATGTTTTTCCTGGGAAGCTGGTTGTGCTTGGTGCTGGGACTCAGTGCCTGTGCCACGGCCTCCTTTTCGCCGAGCCGGGGAGTGGGTCGGGTGAAACAATATGATTTCTATAGCTACGATGTGCCCGAGGCTTTCGACGGTTTCCGTGTCGCTTTTGCTTCGGATTTCCATTACGAAAGTAAGTTCAACCGGAAGCGGTTGCAGCCGTTGGTGCATACCTTGCAGGGTTTGCAGGCTGATGTGTTGCTGTTGGGTGGGGATTATGGCTCGCCGAAAGGAAAGGCTGCCGATATGGATACGTTGTTTGCTGCGTTGGCTAGGGTGCAGACGCCCTACGGCATCCTGGCGGTGATGGGTAATCATGAATACGGATCCAATTATCCGGTAGTGGTCGAAGCGATGCAGCGATACGGCATTCGTCGGATGGAGCATCAGAGTTATGCTTTGCAGAAGGGTGGACAGCAGCTGGTGGTATGTGGTGTACGCAATCCGTTTGACTTGCGGGCGAACGGGGATTCGCCTTCCGAGCATTTTCCGGCATCCGACTTTGTGATACTGGTGACACATGCGCCTGATTATGCCGAGGATACCGATGTGTCGAATGCCAACCTGGTTTTGGCTGGTCATACGCATGGGGGACAGGTAAGCCTGTTCAAGCGGTGGGCGCCGGTGCGCCATTCAGCCTACGGCCATCGCTTTCTGACAGGTTGGACGGAGAATAGCCGCGGGACGCCTGTGGTCATCACCAACGGCATCGGTACGTCGCGTGCCAAGGTGCGGCTGTTTACCCCCAGTGAAGTGGTCTTGATTGTGCTTCACCGGGTGGAGAAGTAGTCTCGGATACGTTGGTAGACCGCCGGGTGCAGGAAATAGCGTACATCCTTTCCCTCGTCCAGCGCCTGGCGGATGAAGGTGGAACTGATTTCCAACAGCGGGGTATCGACTAGCTGCACGCTGTCGGGCAGATGAGTCGGGTCGATGGGATAGCCGGGGCGCGGATAGACCAGTATTTCGTGCCGGCGGATGATTTCCTCGGGTTGATACCAGCGGGGAAAGACGGCCCAGTTGTCGGCTCCGATAATCAAGGTAAACCGGCGGTCGGGATAGGCTTCCTGCAAGGCATCCAGGGTGTGGACCATGTACGATGGGCGCGGCAGGTGAAACTCGAAGTCCGAGGCATGGAAACGTGGATAGTCGGCCGTGGCCAGGCGTACCAATTCCAGCCGGAGGTCGTCGTCCCACAAACCGCCCTGTTCTTTCAGGGGGTTGTGGGGGGAGACGAGGAACCAGATTTCATCGAGTCCACCGTATTCGCACAGATAGTTGGCCAGGGCCAGGTGTCCGATGTGGATGGGATTGAACGAACCGCCGAAGATGCCGGTCCGGATGGGCGTTTTCTTTTCCATGAACACGCTGCTTTATTGTTCAACGAAGGCACGGATGACGCGCAGTACATCGGCTTTGGCCTTTTCCAGGTCGTCGTTGATGATGACGGTGTCGAACTTGTCGGCAAAGCCCAGTTCATATTCAGCTTTGGCGATGCGGCTTTCGATGACTTCGGGGGCATCGGTGGCGCGGCCGGTCAGTCGCTTGCGCAGTTCTTCCACGCTAGGCGGTTGGATGAAGACCGACAAGGCGCGTTCACCGTAATATTTCTTGATGTTGCAGCCTCCCACGACGTCTACGTCGAACACGACGTTTTGTCCGGCTTCCAGCTGCTTTTCCACTTGTGCCTTCAGGGTGCCGTAGAAACGGTTTTCGTACACTTCCTCGTATTCCAGAAATTCATCGTTGGCAATGCGTTGCTTGAATTCCTCGGGGGAGAGGAAGAAATATTCCACACCGTTCTGTTCCGTACCGCGCGGCGGACGACTGGTGGCCGAAATCGAGAAGGCCAAGTGCAGGTCTTGCGTCAGCAGGTAGTTGATGAGGGTAGATTTGCCCGACCCCGAAGGGGCGGAGAAGATGATCAGTTTTCCTTTTTCCATGTTGGGATATTTTTTTGTGCGGTGAATGTCGTTCGAAAAGGAGGAATCCCCCTCGGAGTTTGAGGGTTCGTTGGGGGCATCCAAAGGGTAACGTTACATCACGTTCAATACTTGTTCTTTGATTTGTTCCAGTTCGTCCTTCATCTGGACCACGATGTTCTGCATTTCAGCCTGGTTCGATTTGCTGCCGGTGGTGTTGATTTCCCGACCCATTTCCTGTGCAATGAATCCCAGCTTCTTGCCTTGTCCGTGACCGTTGTTCAAGGTTTCGCGGAAATAGTTCAGGTGGTTGGTCAGCCGTTGCTTTTCTTCGTTGATGTCGAGCTTTTCGATGTAGTAAATCAGTTCCTGTTCCAGGCGGTTCTTGTCGTAATCCACGTTGAGGGTCTTTTCCAGGGCATCGGTGATGCGTTCGCGGATTTTGGTCACCCGTTCGGTTTCGAAGGGCTCGATGGCTTTCAGCAACCGTTCGATGTTGTCTACTTTCTCGTTGAATTTTTTGGCCAGTGCTGCCCCTTCCTGTTTGCGGAAGTCCACCAGGTGAGAAAGGGCTTCTTCGACGGTCTGGCGTACAATCGCCCACTCTTCGTCCGACAGTTCTTGAATTTCAACGCGGGTCAGTACGTCGGGCATGCGCAACAACGTGGCGAACCAATCCTCCGGCAGGGGGATGTGGGCTGTTTCGGCGATAGCCTTGATTTGTTGGTAATAGTTTTCGACCAGGGCCGCATTGATGGGCGTAGCCGATTCGGTAGCGTCTTTTTCTACCCACAGACTGAAATCCACCTTGCCGCGTTCCAGCGATTGGGCAATGAGGTTGCGGATTTCTATTTCTTTTTCACGGTATAAGGGAGCGATGCGGGTAGAAAGGTCCAGGGCTTTGCTGTTCAGAGACTTGATTTCTACATGAATCTTCTTTCCTTCGAAAGAGGCGGTCGCTTTACCGTATCCGGTCATTGATTGTATCATAACTAATGTGTTTTTTTGCAAAAGTAGTGTTTTTATGGAAAAGGAGTATAAATAAATGTGTATATTTGCACATTATAATATCTTAGAATAGCATTATGTCGTGTATCTTGCATATTGAGACCTCAACAGAGGCTTGTTCTGTTGCCGTCAGTGAAGATGGATTGGCGGTGTTTTCCCAGGAAGATTTGAAAGGACCTTCACACGCCGTACAGTTGGGTGTTTTTGTCGATGAGGCTTTGTCGTTTGTCGATAGCCGGGGTTTGCCGCTGGATGCGGTGGCCGTGAGCTGTGGTCCGGGTTCGTATACCGGTTTGCGTATCGGTGTGTCGATGGCCAAGGGCATCTGTTACGGTCGCAACCTGCCGCTCATTGCGCTTCCTACGTTGGAGGTGCTGTGTGTGCCAGTGCTGCTTCATCAGGACTTGCCTGAGGATGCTTTGCTGTGTCCGATGATCGATGCCCGTCGCATGGAAGTGTATGCAGCCGTCTACGACCGCGCCTTGAACCCGTTGCGTCCGGTGGGGGCCGACATCATTGACGAACATTCGTACGAGGAATTTCTGAAGGACCATCCGGTGTATTTCTTCGGCAACGGAGCCGCCAAGTGTCGCGAGACGCTGACGCATCCCCATGCCCACTTTATCGACGACCTGCATCCGCTGGCCAAGTGGATGTTCCCCTTGGCCGAGAAGGCCATCGTTCGTCAGGACTTCAAGGATGTGGCCTATTTCGAACCGTTCTACCTGAAGGAATTTGTCGCTTCGAAACCGAAGAAACTGTTATAACCAAAAAATAAACTATAGATGGAGTATAATACCCAACAACGAACTTTACCCCTTCCCGAATACGGAAGAAGTGTACAGAACATGGTGGACCATGCCTTGACCATCGAGGATCGGGAGGAACGCCAGCGTTGTGCCAACACGATTGTCAACATTATGGGCGGTATGTTCCCGCATTTGCGTGACGTGCCCGATTTCAAACATAAACTGTGGGACCATTTGGCCATTATGGCCGACTTCCAGCTCGATATCGACTATCCGTTCGAGATTGTGAAGAAGGAAGAACTGAATGCCAAGCCCGAACATATTCCTTATCCCCAATCGAATATCCGTTACCGTCATTACGGACGTATCCTCGAAGGATTGGTCAAGAAGGCTGCCGAATACCCCGAAGGCGAGGAAAGAAAACAGTTGCTGCAGCAGATAGCCAACTACATGAAGAAGTGTTTCATGAGCTGGAACAAGGATGGGGTAGAGGACCAGAAGATTCTGGATGACCTGTGCGAATATTCCGACGGAACGATTCGTTTGCTTCAGGAAGAATTTCCATTGGATGAACCTGAACGTAATTCGGCGGTGCGCCGCGTGCAGCCCAACAATGCCCGTCGTTTTCAACCCACGATGAACTCAAGAAAAAAATAACCCTTAAATAGATTTCGATACCATGGCTTCGTTTGTAATTGAAGGAGGACATAAACTCCACGGAGAAATTTACCCTCAAGGTGCCAAAAATGAGGTGCTGCAGATTCTGTGTGCCACCTTGCTGACGGCGGAGGAAGTGACAGTGACCAACATTCCCGACATCTTGGATGTGAACAACCTGATTCAGCTGTTGCGGGATATGGGAGTCAAGGTATCGAAAATCGGCATGGATGCCTATACGTTCAAGGCAGATACGGTGGACCTGAGCTACTTGGAGAGTGATGAGTTTCTGAAGAAATGCTCCAGCTTGCGGGGATCGGTCATGCTGGTCGGTCCGTTGGTGGCCCGCTTCGGCAAGGCCTTGATTTCAAAACCGGGGGGTGACAAGATCGGCCGCCGCCGTCTGGATACGCACTTCATCGGTATCCAGAAGTTGGGGGCCTCGTTCCAGTTCGACGAAGCCCGGAATGTGTTCAGTATTGCCGCCGATCATCTGGAAGGTACGTCGATGTTGCTCGATGAGGCTTCCGTTACCGGTACGGCCAATATCGTCATGGCCTCGGTGCTGGCCAAAGGTACGACGACCATCTACAATGCTGCCTGCGAACCCTATCTGCAGCAGTTGTGCCGTATGCTCAACCGGATGGGGGCCAAGATTTCGGGCATTGCCTCGAACTTGCTTACTATCGAAGGGGTGGATTGTCTGCAGGGATGTGAACATCGGGTGTTGCCCGATATGATTGAAGTGGGCAGTTTCATCGGTATGGCCGCCATGACGGGCAGCGAACTTACCATCAAGAACGTATCGTACGAAAACCTGGGCATCATTCCCGAAAGTTTCCGTCGGTTGGGTATCAAGATGGAACAGCGTGGCGACGACCTGTACATCCCCGAACAGGAACACTATCAGATAGAGTCGTTCATCGACGGCTCCATCATGACCATTGCCGACGCACCCTGGCCGGGATTGACACCCGACTTGCTGAGTGTGATGCTGGTCGTGGCGACGCAGGCCAAGGGCAGTGTCCTGATTCATCAGAAGATGTTCGAAAGCCGCTTGTTCTTTGTCGACAAACTCATCGATATGGGGGCACAAATCATTCTGTGCGACCCGCATCGGGCGGTGGTTATCGGTCACGACCGCAATTTCCACTTGCGTGGCGGCAACATGACTTCGCCCGATATCCGAGCCGGTATTGCCCTGCTGATTGCGGCCATGAGTGCCGAAGGAACCAGCCGTATCCACAACATCGAGCAGATTGACCGCGGGTATCAGAACATCGACCAGCGTCTGAATGCATTGGGTGCCCGTATCACCCGTATCTGATAGCGAAAGGATAGGGTGGGCGGACAACGCGCACGTCAGCGTATCGAACTAACAACGTAGGATTCAACAAACGTATGATAAAGAAAGACGAAGTTTTCAAGATAGGCGTATTCAATAAGCCTCACGGGGTGAAGGGAGAAATCTCGTTCACCTTTACCGACGACATCTTCGACCGCGTGGATTGCGATTACCTGATTTGCCAGTTGGATGGCATTCTGGTTCCTTTCTTCCTCGAAGAGTACCGCTTCCGGTCGGATACCACCGCTTTGGTCAAGTTTGAAGGTGTAGACACTTCGGAAAAGGCCCGCATGTTTACCAACGTCAGTGTGTTCTTTCCGAAGAAATACCTGGACGAGGTGGAGGAAACCGATGATATTCCGACATGGAACTACTTTGTAGGTTTCCGTGTGGTGGATGTCAACCATGGTGATTTGGGGGAAATTGTGGCGGTGGACGACAGTACGATGAACGTGCTGTTCGCTCTTGAAAAAGACGGAGAGGAACTGTTGTTGCCGGCGCACGAGGAGTTTATCCTGCAGTTGGACAAGAAGCAGCGCTTGCTCACCGTACAGGTGCCCGAAGGATTGATTGAGCCCTAGTGCATGGAAGAAAGGGAGGTGCATGATGAAGAAGAAAGGAAAGAAAGCCTTTTGGCATAATTTCAAGTTCAAGTATAAACTGACCATCACCAATGAGAATACGTTGGAAGAGGTCGTGGGCCTGCATGTCTCCAAGCTCAATGGGGTGTCGGTCCTGTTGTCGGCCGTGACCGTGATTTTTCTGATTTCGGCCAGCATCATTGTCTTTACTCCGTTGCGCAACTATTTGCCGGGCTATATGGACAGTGAGGTGCGTGCCCAGGTGGTATCGAACTCGCTGCGGGCCGATTCCTTGCAAGAGGTGGTGGCTCGGCAGAACCTGTACATCATGAACATTCAGGACATCTTCAGTGGGGCGGTTAAAACGGATACGGTTCAGAACATCGATTCGCTCACCGTGCTTCGTTCCGACTCGCTGATGGAGCGTACCCGCCGCGAAGAGGAGTTCCGCAAACATTACGAAGATTCGGAACGCTACAACCTGACGGCGGCCAGCCAGCGGAATGTGGTGTCCGGATGGAGTTTCTATCGCCCTACACGCGGTATCCTTTCGGCCGGTTTCAATCCGGAAGCCAAGCATTTTGGAGTGGACATTGCAGCCAATCCGAATGAAAGTATTCTGGCTACCCTCGACGGAACCGTCATCCTCTCGACCTATACGGCCGAAACGGGCTATGTCATCCAGTTGCAGCATGGACAGGAATTCGTGTCGGTGTACAAGCACTGCGGCTCGTTGCTGAAGAAGGAAGGCGATACGGTGAAAGGAGGCGAAGCCATCGCGTTGGTGGGGAATACGGGCGAGAAGACGACCGGTCCTCATCTGCATTTTGAACTGTGGCACAAAGGACGTGCCATCGATCCTTTAAAACACATTGTATTTTAAACACATTATGAAGAAACAAATAGCCATTTTGGGTTCTACGGGCTCTATCGGTACGCAGGCGTTGCAGGTGATAGAGGAACATCCCGAATTATACGAGGTTTATGCCTTGACAGCCAATAACAGTGTGGACCTGCTCATCGAACAGGCGCGTAAGTTCCAACCGGAAGCGGTGGTCATTGCCAACGAGGAAAAGTATCTTCCCTTGAAGGAGGCCTTGAGCGACTTGCCCATCAAGGTGTATGCCGGTGCCGATGCGCTTTGCCAGATTGTGGAGTCCCAACCCATTGATGTGGTATTGGCTTCCATGGTGGGGTATGCCGGTTTGCGCCCGACGATGAATGCCATCCGGGCGGGTAAGGCGATTGCCTTGGCCAACAAGGAGACGTTGGTGGTAGCCGGAGAGCTTATCAATGCACTGGCGCAGGAATATCGGGTACCGATCTTGCCGGTGGATTCGGAACATTCGGCTATCTTCCAGTGTCTGGAAATGAACAATCCGGTGGAAAAGGTAATTCTGACTGCTTCGGGAGGTCCGTTCCGTCAGACATCGATGGAAGAATTGCAGACCGTGACCAAGGTACAGGCTTTGAAGCATCCCAACTGGGACATGGGAGCGAAGATCACCATTGATTCGGCGACCATGATGAACAAGGGTTTTGAAGTGATTGAAGCCAAGTGGTTGTTCGGTGTGCGTCCCGACCAGATTGACGTGGTGGTGCATCCGCAGTCGGTCATCCATTCCATGGTACAGTTCGAGGACGGTGCTGTGAAGGCACAGTTGGGTATGCCCGATATGCGTCTGCCTATCCAGTATGCCTTCTCTTATCCGCAGCGGGTGAAATCGTCGTTCGAACGGTTGGATTTCTCGCAATTGACGAACCTGACTTTCGAGCAGCCCGACACCCGTCGCTTCCGCAACCTGGCTTTGGCCTACGAAGCGTTGAACCAGGCAGGCAATATGCCTTGTATCATCAATGCAGCCAACGAAGTGGTGGTTGCTGCTTTCCTGCAGGACCGCATCTCGTTCCTGGGCATGAGCGATGTCATCGAACAGACTATGGGCAAGGTGGCCTTTATCAAAGAACCTACGTATGAGGATTATGTGGCTACCGATGCCGAAGCGCGTCGGGTAGCTGCCAGTCTGCTGTAAGCCAAGCTTCTGCAGTCGGGGACAATGAACTAGTAAACTAATTATTGAAACATAGATGGAAACGTTTTTGATCCGTGCCCTTCAGTTGATTATGAGCCTTTCGTTGCTTGTAGTCATTCACGAGGGAGGGCACTTCTTTTTTTCGCGCCTGTTTAAGGTGAGAGTGGAGAAATTTTATATCTTTTTCGACCCTTGGTTTTCGCTGTTCAAGTTCAAACCGAAGAATAGCGATACCGAATATGGTATCGGATGGATTCCTTTGGGCGGTTACGTGAAGATTGCCGGTATGATTGACGAGTCGATGGATACCGAGCAGATGAAACAACCGATGCAACCCTGGGAGTTCCGTGCCAAGCCGGCTTGGCAGCGCTTGCTCATCATGGTGGGCGGGGTGATGATGAACTTCCTGTTGGCTATCTTCATCTACTCGATGATCCTGTTCCATTGGGGCGATTCATTTATCTCTCTGCAGGATATGAAGTACGGGATGAAGTTCAATGAGCGTGCGCAGGAAATCGGTTTCCGTGACGGTGATATCCTGTTGCGTGCCGATGACCAACCGCTCGAGCGCTTCGGTATGGATATGCTGCGGAGCATGGCCGAGGCCCGTACCGTTACGGTGTTGCGCGACGGCCAGGAACAGGATGTGTATATGCCTGAAATCAGTCTGTTGGACATGGCTAAGGAAAACCCGATGTTTGTTTCGGTACTAGAGCCCAATGTGGTCGATTCGGTGATTCCGGGCGGAGCTTTCCAACAGGCCGGCATTCAGCGTGGCGATAGTCTGTTGGCTCTGGATGGCCAACCGTTGGATTCATGGAATGACCTGGTGGAAAAATTGGATGACCTGCGGGCCCGTGCCGAACTGGCTGGACAGACCGGAGGAACCAACCTCTCATTGGTCTATGCCCGCAATGGTCTGCGTGATACGGTGGCCGTTCATACCGATTCTTTGTTCCGTGTCGGTGCCACTTCGCTGCCGCTTGACTATTCCTTTACCACGCATCAGTACAGTTTCCTGGCTTCCTTCCCTGCCGGTGTGCAGTTGGGGGTACAGACGCTGAAAGGCTATGTGAATGATATGAAATACGTTTTCACCAAAGAGGGAGCCAAGAGTGTCGGTGGTTTCGGCACCATTGGCAGCATCTTCCCGAAGGTGTGGGATTGGCATCGTTTTTGGGAAATGACGGCTTTCCTATCCATTATTCTGGCCTTTATGAACATTCTGCCGATTCCTGCTTTGGATGGTGGACATGTACTGTTCCTGCTCTATGAAATCATCGCCCGTCGCAAGCCGAGCGAAAAGTTTATGGAGAATGCCCAGATGGTAGGTATGTTCCTGCTGTTTGCCTTGTTGATTTGGGCCAACTTCAATGATATCATGCGCTTCATCCTCTAAGTGCTTGGCAGAAGATACGGCTGTACCTTTTGCTATAGAGTCTACAAGCCCCGCTACAAACCGATGTGGCGGGGCTTGTGGTTTGTATGCTCGGCATGCATATGAAAGGTAAGTGTAATCTCACCATCCATCAAAAATCTAAAGCGAAGCTGAAGTCACGTCTAAAGAGCTGACTAGCCGAAGCAATGGATGGGGGTACGAGAAACGGAAAGCGAAACTCAATGCTTTTATACGAGGATGGGTAGGATATTATTATCTTGCCCAAACCAAGGTTTTTCTAGAAAGAACTGATGCGTGGCTACGCAGGCGAATACGCATGTGTATATGGAAGGCTTGGAAGAATCCGAGGACGAGAATAGCCAACCTCAAGCGATGTGGTGTGCTGGATTGGCAAGCCTATCAATGGGGGAACACCCGTCTTGGTTATTGGCGAGTGGCAGACAGCAGACTCGTGACACCAGCAATGTCTAACGACAAACTGAAAAGAGCGGGATATAAGACTATGTTGGATAGTTATCTCGAATGGTATCCAGAATAGGAACCGCCGTATGCCGAACGGCACGTACGGCGGTGTGAGAGGTCGGTAAATATGAAAGTAGGAGACAAATACCTATGATTAGTATTTACCTCCTACTCGATTATATTCCAACCGCTAGCTGCCGGTGTTCGTCTGGGAGCAAGGGTCTTGAAGCTTCAGTTGCTGAGGTAGCTGTTATTGGGGGAAATTCCGATTGGCCAGAGGGGAGGAAGAAAGAAAATCTACCTGAATGGTACGCATAGGGATAAAAAAAAGAGCGGGCTTCCTAATTGAATCCGCTCACATCCAGAAGAACCCCCCTCTTATAAATGGGGTTCTTTTCATCTTTCTCGTCACAGTTGTGTTATCCTACTTTGTACCTAAAAAAACAACTTTTTGATACCTATTCAACTAATCCTGAAAACTTTCTTTTTACTTTTTACCTTCATTCAGAACTAACACCTTCACCTAAAACAATCTTTCTTTTTTTACCTTAATCTTTCTAATACCTAAATCTAAAACAATCTTTCTTTTACCTAATCTAAAAACCTAATTCATCTAATACCTTTTACAATCTAAACTTAGTTTTTGTAATTTACTTATTTACCTTAATACTTAATTACTTAATACCTAAAAATCTAGTTTTTCTATTTTTGTTACTGGTTTCACAACCACACTGCAAAGGTACGGCTTTTTGGGAAATCTACAAGCATTTACCTGCTGAAAAACATAAAATCGGGCGTTTTCATGATATAAATCAAGAGAACGCCCGATGTATGTAGGGATTGCTTATCGCAGGTGAATGATGCGTTGGTTGCTGCTGCCCCGAAATTCCAGGTACGGCGAGTAAAGTTCGGCTTCGAAGCGCCCGTCGACCAGTACGTCGAGGTACTCCAGTATGGGTTTTCGTCGAGGGTCTGCTTCCAGTTGTTCCAAGGTATAACCCGTGTAGCACCAGATGTTGAGTCCGGTGGCTTCCTTGATCCGTTTTACCAAAGCCAGGAACTCTTCGGGGTGGAAGAGAGGGTCTCCTCCCGAGAAGGTGACGCCGTCCAGCAGGGGATTGGCATCGATTTCCTGGATGAGTTCGGAAATCTTTTCTTCGGTGAGCGGAGTGCCGGCCTGTGGATTCCATGATTCCGGGTTCTGGCAGCCGGGACAATGGTGACAGCAACCGGCCAGATAGATGGAATAGCGGATACCTTCTCCGTCGACGATGGTTTCGGGGTATGTATATAACAGGTTCATTCCGTTTATCCGTGTTTTACCCGGTCGTGTTCCTCGGCTCGCTTGGCGGAGTTCCAGGTACTCAAGTCCCCTGTCAGGTAGCCGGTGATGCGGCGCATGCGCAGGATGTCTTCACCGCGGCACACCGGACACTTGTCGTAGATGACGCCTTTGTATCCGCAGGTCTGGCAGGTATCTACCGGATGGTTGATGGAACCGTAGCCGATGCCTTCGTCGTGCATCACTTTCACAATCTTGGCGATGGCCTTCACGTTCTTCTGGGCTTCTCCGTCCAGTTCCACATAAGTGATGTGTCCGCCACGGGTGATGGCATGGAACGGTGCTTCCCGTTTGATCTTTTCGGTGATGGTAATGGGTTCCTTCACGTCGACGTGGAACGAGTTCACATAGTAGTCGCGGTCGTTCACGCCTTCGATGATGCCATACTTGCGGCGGTCCATGCGGGTGAAGCGGCCCGAAAGCCCTTCGGCAGGTGTTGCCAGTACGGAATAGTTCAGCTGGTATTTTTCCTTGTAGGCATCGGCCACCTTGTTGATTTCCTGTACGGCTTCGTACAAGGTGTTCCAAGCTTCCTGGTTATGTCCGTGTCCCTTGCCATAGATGGCCATCATGGCATTGTGGCCGCCCAGGAAGCCGATGCCCAGGGTACCCTGGCGCAGTACGTCGCCCACTTGGTCGTTGGGTGCCAGTTGGTCGCCGCCTTTCCATACGTTGTTGCCCATCATGAAGGGGAACTGGCGGGCCAGGGCCGTACGCTGGTATTGGTAGCGGGTATAAAGTTGTTCGGCAATCAGTTCGGCAGTCTGGTGTACGCCTTCCAGGAACAGTTCCTTGGCTTTGGCTTCGATGGCTTCCTTGCGTCCGCCGGTTTCTTCCAGGCTTTCGGCCTTGATGCGGGCTTCGATGGCCAGGCGCGGCAGATTCATGGTGGTGAACGACAGGTTGCCACGTCCCAGGGAAGTCTTTTCGCCGGCTATGTTTTCAAAGACACGGGTACGGCATCCCATGGTAGCCAGCTCGTAGCGGTACCGTTTCGGGTCGTTGGCGTCCCATTTTTCGTGTCGGTTGAACGGCGTGTCCAGGAACATGAAGTTGGGGAACAACGCCTTGGCTGTGGTGCGGCAGGCCTTCAGGAAGAGGTCGAAGTTGGGGGCTTCGAATTCCATGCGTCCTTCCAGGGCTGCATCGAAGTCGGTCAGCGCCTTGCGGTAGTCGGCTTCCGAATACGTCACGCCGTCCTTGATCTTGAAGATCTGGATGGGGAAGACGGGCACTTCGCCGCGGTTGCCCAGTCCCTCGATGGTAGCCTGCAGCAGTTCCTCGATGACCATACGTCCTTCGTACGACGTGTCGGTACCGTAGTTGATGGAGCTGAACACCACCTGGTTGCCGCCTCGCGAGTGCATGGTGTTCAGGTTGTGGATGAATCCCTCCATGGCCTGATGGGTATCCTTGCGGGTCAGCGAGTCGGCCTTGTGTTCAATCTTTTTCTGTGCTTCGGCATCCGGTTCCTTGCCTTCCATTTCGATGTAGAAATCCGTCAGGGCTTTCACATGCTTCTGGTAGGTTTTGCGTACGCCTTTGGCCATGAAGAAGTCGAAGGCCGGGATGGCCTGGCCGCCGTGCTGTTCGTTCTGGTTGGTCTGGAAGATGATGGTGGCCAGGGTAGCATAGCTTTGGATGGACTGCGGGGTACGGATGCTGCCGTTCTTCGTGCGGAAGCCCCGTTCGAACAGGTCGTCCAGGTCGTACTGGATGCAAGTCGTCGTCTTGGTGGGGTAGTAGTCCAAGTCATGGATGTGGATATCCCCCATCTGATGGGCTTCGGCATATTTTTTGGGGAGCAGGTATTTATAGGTATAGTCCTTGGTCACTTCCGAAGCGAAGGTCATCATCTGGCCGGCCGGGGTATGGCTCGACATGTTGGCGTTGCTCAGGTTCACATCGTTCTTGTCGATGGCCACAATGCCGTCCATGATCTGCTTCATCTGTGTCTTTCGTTCCCGTTCCGTGTTACGCCACTCGCGGTAGATGATGTACTTTTTGGCGACTTCGGGGCGGACTTTCATCAGTTCGGTTTCGACCAGGTCCTGGATGTCTTCTACCGACATGACCGGTGACGAGAAGTTGGCTACCACGCGGTCGGTGATGTCGTCAATCAGCGTTTCTTCGTGGTCGCGGCCCGAGGCGTGGAACGCTTTACCAATGGCATTCTTGATTTTGCTGATGGAGAAGTTTTCCCGCTTTCCATCGCGCTTGATGATACAAATCTCAGCGTAATTCATTGTTGTAGAAATTATTAGAGGGTTGTAAACGAATAGGGTTACGTCTTCTTTCAGGCAGGTCTTCTGACTGATCTCTTCCCGGAACGCCTTCCCGCAGGGGGGTATGCAGTGGCCTAAAGTTTCGGTTCGACGAGAATCACAGCAGCGGGTACTGTTGCCGATTTGCACAGCATTCCCTCTTCGGAAGTGATACACTTCGCCGTTGGAAGACGGGGCAAAGATAAAACATTTCGGGAAACTTTCCGGCATGAAAACTGCGGAAAGTTTCCCGAAACGGATAACTTAGAATCTGTTCTAAAATAGAAAGTTGTCCAAAACGTTGAGGCTCTGCGTGCTTAGGTGTTCACCGGTTTCAAGCCCATCTTTTCGGCCTGTTCCAGCATGAATTGGAAGGCGGCATCGTGTTCATTGGGTATTTCGCCGTCGAGGATGGCATCCTTGATGGCACTCTTCAGCACACCGATTTCGCGGCAGGGCTGCAGTTGGAATACCTGCATGATTTCGGCTCCGTCTACGGGCGGTTGGAAGTTGCGGATGCGGTCCTTTTCCTCCAGGTCCTTCAGTTTCTGGCGCACCAGTTTGAAGTTGTCGAGGAACCGTTGTTTGCGGGCCTCGTTCTTCGAGGTGATGTCGGCTTCGCACAGGGTCATCAGGTCGTCGATGTCGTCGCCGGCTTCAAACAGCAGGCGGCGTACGGCCGAGTCAGTCACCACATCGTCGGCGATGACGATGGGTCGCATGTGCAGTCCCACGAGTTTCTGTACATACTTCATCTTCTCGTTCATGGGCAGTTTCATCTTGCGGAAGATGTCGGGCACCATCTTTTCTCCGATGAAGTTATGGTTGTGGAAGGTCCATCCGATGCGGGGCTCCCACCGCTTGGTGCGGGGTTTGCCGATGTCGTGCAGCAGGGTAGCCCAGCGCAGCCACAGGTTGTCGGTGTGCTTGGCGATGTTGTCCACCACTTCCAGTGTATGGTAGAAGTTGTCCTTGTGGGCCCGTCCGTTGCGAACCTCCACTCCCTGCAGAGCCTGCAGCTCGGGGAAGATAAGGGGCAACAGTCCGCAGCGGTCCAGTTCGATGAATCCTTTCGACGGGATGGGGGCGAGCAGGGTTTTGTTCAGTTCCTCGGCGATGCGTTCGCGCGAGATGATGCGGATGCGTTCCTTGTTCCGTTCCAGGGCTTCGAAAGTCTCGTCGTCGATGTAGAAGTTCAGCTGGGTGGCGAAGCGGATGCAGCGCATCATGCGCAGCGGGTCGTCGCTGAAGGTGATGTCCGGGTCGAGTGGGGTCCGGATGGTCCGTTCCTTCAGGTCGTCCAGTCCCCCGAAGGGGTCGACCAGTTCGCCGAAGCGTTCCCGGTTGAGGCACACTGCCAGGGCGTTGATGGTAAAGTCTCGTCGGTTCTGGTCGTCTTCCAGGGTTCCGTTCTCCACCACCGGTTTGCGGCTGTCGTGGCTGTACGATTCCTTGCGGGCGCCCACGAACTCCACTTCGGTGTGGCGGTATTTCACCTGTGCCGTCCCAAAGTTCTTGAAGACCGACACATGGGCTCCGCGTCCCAGTTTGCGTCCCAGGGCCTGTGCCATTTCGATGCCGCTACCTACCACCACCACGTCGATGTCCTTCGACGGACGGTTCAGGAAGATGTCGCGCACATAGCCGCCCACCACATAACATTCCAGACCCAGTTCATCGGCGGTCTCGGAAATCTGGTGGAATATCTGATCGGTAAAATGTTCTTTTAGTTCCATATTTATTATAAAAGAGCTGCAAAGTTACGCATTTTTTGTATTTTTGCCTATATCAAAATTGAACAAGTACATGAGAAAGATAGGATTTGTGTGTGTATTGGGGCTGTTGTTGGCCGGCTGCGATGACGGCGGCGAGAAGAAAGCCCAGGAAAACCTGCGCAAGGCCGAGGCCGCCTTACAGGCCGAGAATTTCAGCGAGGCCAAGTTGCAGATAGACAGTATTCGTCTGCTGTATCCGAAGGCATTTGAAGCCCGTCGGCAGGGCATTCGGTTGATGCAGCAGGTAGATTTGCAGGAGCAGCGCAAGAGCCTGGTGTACCTGGACAGTCTGATGACCGTGAAACAGGCTCAATTGGATTCCATCCGGGGTCGCTTCGTGCTCGAAAAGGATACGGCCTACCAGGAAGTGGGCAATTATTTCTACCCCACGCAGGTGGTGGAAAAGAACATCGGCCGCTCGTTCCTGCGCGGACAGGTGAACGAACTGGGCGAGATGTCGCTCACTTCGATTTACTGTGCCGGAGGTACCCTGCATCATACGGCCGTCAAGGTGAGCGTAGGCGACACCTTTGCCGAAACCCAATCTACGAAGGACAGCTACGAGACCAAGGACTTGGGCCGGACCATCGAAAAGGCCGATTACAAGTTGGGTGAGGATGGGGGAGTCATTGCTTTCATCGTGGCCAACCGCGACAAGAACATCCAGTTGCAGTTCCTGGGCGACCGGACTTACCGTACGGCAATGCCGTCGAATGACCGCAAAGCCATTGCCGAGTTGACCGAACTGGCCCGTATCCTTTCGTCGATGGAACAAATCCGTAAGGACCAGAAAGAGGCTCGTCTGAAAATCGAGTTCGTGACACGCAAGATGCAGGAGGCTGAAGCCGCTGCTGCCGCTTCCGACGCCCAGTAGCGACTTACAGTCGCTTCAGGGCCAGCTTGATGACCTTTTCCACCGGTGCGTCCGGTTCCTCTTTCAGGATGGCGAACACCACCTTTTGGGAAGGAGCCTGTGCAAAGCCCAGCATGGTGAGGGCAGCCACGGCCTCGTCGTGGATTTCGGTATTGGCCGGGGCGGCGAAGAGTTCGCTGCCGGTGGTCTCGATGCCCGTGGTGGCAATCTTGTCCTTCAGGTCGACGATGATGCGTTGGGCCGTCTTCAGGCCGATGCCTTTCACCGTCTTCAGCATTTTGTCGTTGCCCGAGCTGATGACGCTGCACAGTTCGGCCGGCGACAGGGCCGACAGAATCATGCGGGCTGTGTTGCCGCCGATGCCCGATACCGAAATGAGCAGCAGGAAAAGTTCGCGTTCCTGCTTCGTGGCGAATCCGTAGAGTACATGGGCGTCTTCGCGGATGGCTTCGTAGATGTAGAGCTTCGTGGTGCGTTGGTTTTGGATGGCCGAGTAGGTATTCAGTGAGATGCTGATGCCGTAGCCCACGCCGTGGCAGTCGATGACCGCCTGTGCCGGGGTGATTTCGGCTATTTCACCTTGGATATATTCAATCATGTCTTTTTCGGGTTAAGTTTTACAGTTGTTTGCAAAAGTAGGACTTCTCCTTCGGAAAAGTCGAAGAATCGCAGGAATATTTTTGATTTATTAGGTAGCGGGCCGTCTGTATTTGCGGCAGAATGATTAATTTTGCAGCGAAATTCAAGAAGATAGTAACATATAGACTCATAAAGATGAAAAAGATTAGAGCAGCCGTCGTAGGTTACGGTAATATTGGTCAATACGTGGTAGAAGCGCTGGAAGCTGCTGCCGATTTCGAGATTGCAGGGGTAGTGCGTCGCAACGGTGCTGAAAACAAGCCGGCCGAACTGGCTCCGTATGCCGTGGTGAAGGATATCCAGGAACTGCAGGATGTAGATGTAGCCATTTTGGCCACACCGACCCGCAGCGTGGAACAGTATGCCAAGCAGATGCTGGCCTTGGGTATCAATACCGTCGACAGCTTCGATATCCATACGCAAATCACTTCGCTGCGCCGTTCGCTGAACGAATCAGCTCAGGCCGGTCAGGCCGTGGCCATCATTTCGGCCGGTTGGGATCCGGGCAGTGACTCGGTAGTGCGTACGTTGCTCGAAGCCATTGCTCCGAAGGGCATCACTTATACCAACTTCGGTCCGGGCCGCAGCATGGGTCACTCAGTAGCTGTCCGTGCCATCGAAGGCGTGAAAGATGCCCTGTCGATGACCATTCCCGTAGGTACCGGCATTCACCGTCGTATGGTGTATGTGGAACTGGAAGAAGGGGCCGATTTTGCGAAGGTGGAAGCTGCCATCAAGGCCGACCCGTACTTCGTGAACGACGAAACCCATGTGAAGCAGGTGGCTTGCGTGGACGACCTGAACGACGTAGGTCACGGGGTGAACCTGGTCCGCAAGGGTGTATCGGGCAAGACACACAACCAGTTGTTCGAATTCGACATGAAGATCAACAACCCCGCTTTGACCGCTCAGGTGTTGGTATGTGCCGCACGCGCCACGATGCGTCAGCAGCCCGGTTGCTATACGCTCATTGAAGTGCCTGTCATCGACTTGCTGGCAGGTGACCGTGAAGAGCTTATCGCTCATCTGGTATAAAAAACTCCTTCTTCAGCAGAAATACCCATCTCTTCCCCGATTCATTTTCGGGGAAGAGTTTTTTTTGTTCCTTTGTGGTCCTAAATAAAAAGATAAAACTATGTTAGCAAGTATTGTATGGGATGTGGACCCCACCCTTATCAAGCTGGGCAGTTGGGAAGTCCGCTGGTACGGCCTCATGTGGGGGTTGGGATTCATCTTGGCTTACGAAATGGTAGGCCGGCTGTTCAAGAAGGAACATTACCCCGAAGAGTGGGTCGACAAACTTTTCATTTACTGTCTGGTGAGTACGGTCATTGGTGCCCGTCTGGGCCATTGCCTGTTCTACGAATGGGATTACTACACCGCTCATCCCCTCGAGATTCTGAAGATTTGGAAAGGCGGTCTGGCCAGTCACGGTGGCGTGTTCGCCATCATCACGGCTCTGATGATCTATTCCAAACGGGTGACGAAGAAGAGTGTCTGGTGGCTGTTCGACCGCATGATTCCGGCGGTAGCAGCGGTCTGCTTCTGTATCCGTTTCGGTAACCTGATGAATTCGGAAATCTTTGGCTATCCTACCACGATGCCTTGGGGCTTCGAGTTCGTGCGTTCGCGTGAATGGCACCAATTGTACGAAGGCTTGCCCTGTCATCCCACGCAGATTTATGAAATGCTCTACTGTCTCACGGCCGGGGTGACCGCTTGGGTGATGTATCACAAGTTCCATCTGCAGAAGCGGGTAGGGTTGATTACCGGTGTCGGTCTGCTCATCTTCTTCGGTACCCGTTTTGCCCTTGAGTTCATGAAGAACCCGCAGGTAGCCCAGGAAGTGAACATGACCTTCAACATCGGTCAATGGCTCAGTGTACCGCTCATTCTGCTGGGACTCTACCTGATTGTCACCAGTGGCAGCCGAAAAGAGGAAATTCGGTAGGAGATAGAGAAAATTCGACGGTATATCCGAAAAAAAACGGCCCAAAAGCGAGGAATCTCAAAAAGAAAGCCTATCTTTGCATGCTAATGAAGGAACAGCGGTTTCCGCCACATCTTGGGCTTGACTGGATTTGACAGCGGGATGGAGTGGTATGTAAGCATGCAGTGCGTCGGTGATTGGCACTATAATCTCAGTTACTAACTTTTTATCTGGCAACAACGAATATGCTCTTGCTGCTTAATCGAAGTATAGTAGATTAGCTTTATTTCTGCACTAGGTGCGGAAACGAGACATCACTCAAAAGCTCTTGTTCCGAAGCGTTTGGTTCAGTGGTGCAGTAAAATCGGGAATAGCTTGGACTTCGCCTCGCAGTCCTTGTGAAATTTGAGAGGCTAAGGTATAGGTGGGTGGCTTTGGTCTTGCCTATACACGAAAATGAAGGCAAAGATAAGCATGTAGAAAGCGTATGGCTTCCTCGTTTGGACGAGGGTTCGACTCCCTCCAGGTCCACACAAAACGGCAGATAGTTTCAGTGACTATCTGCCGTTTTTGTGTATCCAGGGTTACCTCTGTCTGTTTCGGTGGTTTCGGAAAGTCTCCAGAAAACGCAGTGCCCAACCCGGTGGCTGCGATGACCGGAATCAGCAAAGAGAAGAGGTTTAAAATAATTCATTCGGTGGCAGATTGGCCAATGGAAGCCGACTTACTTTACCGGTTTCACCCAATACCCGTTGCCGTTGCGCGTATGTACCCGCTGTCCCACCTGCGCCAGCAGCTTGCTGAAGGCGGCGGGCGAGCATTCCTGCAGGGCGGCGGGGTTCTTCTTCTTTAAAGAGGTATAGATTTGGGTAGCCGAGAGCAAGTAAGCCCCTTCTTCGTTCGGTTCGGCAAAGGCAAAGCTTTCGCCGAGGAGATCCTCGGCGGGTGTGGTGCGGTAGAAGGCCTCGTTGGCTTCCTGGATGGTAGCCTCCTCTTCCTTGCTGAACCAGGTGCGTTCACCGTGCAGAATCTCGTGCTTCAACTGGGCATAAAGCTGCTCATACTCAATGGGTGTCGTACAGTCGATCATCCCTTCCACCTCCACGCAAATAAAGCGGCGGCTACCCGTACGGTCGGTGAGCAGGTCGCGTCGGTTGCTGGTGCCGATGAAGCTGGCGATGCGCGGCAAAGGTTCTCCGCTGTGCTTGTAGGCGCGGCGGATGTGCAGACGCTCCAGTTGCATCAGGTTCTTCAGCTGGGGCATCCGGTTGGCCGGCAGGCGGTCGAACTCATCCAGGTTGATGAGGCCGAAAGTGGCCAGTTTCTGCTCCGCACTGCCGGGGTTGGTCAGGTCGAAGCTTTCCGTGAAGTAACGCTGCAGCGGTTCGGGAAGCAGCATACGGCAGAAGGTGGACTTGCCCAAGCCCTGACGGGGACTGACCAGCAAAGGGGCGACACTGTTGGCTCGCTTCGTGGGGTCGTCGAAGTGCATCCACTGGGCGGTGGTAGCCAGCATCCAACGGTGGAAGGAGTTCACCCAAAGCGGCTGATGACTAATGCGTTGGGCGAGGGGTGTGACACGGTCCACCCCGTCCCAAGCCGGGAGGTGGTCCAGGTAATCGGTAAAGGGATGGTAGGCAGGGATGTTTGCCGAATCGACGTAGCGTTTCACGTCGCGGTCCCAACAGGGAATACCGGCTTGCAGGACCGCCAGGCTGATGCTATTCAGCAGGCGGTTGTCCACAGGTTGATAATAATCTGTATGTCGTTTATTATCAAGATATTCACCTGTTGATAACTTTTTTGAGGCATCGTTTTCCACCGGCAGGGCAGCACACTCCGTCTGGTCGGTCAGGCGGTTGTAGCGGAAGGCGTAATGCCGGCGCAGGTAGTCCAGTAACTGTTGCAAGAGGGTCTGCTGCCGGGAAGGTTTCTCCTTCTTGGCAGCAGATGGGATGGTTTCATCGGATTTTTCAGGAATATCCTGGTCCAGTTCCGCTACCTTCACCTCTTCATTCTGTCCGTTCAGCAGGAAGTAGAAGCCGTTTCCGATGTTCGTTGCTGCGGCCTCATCGGCTGCCCATTTCACGGAGAAGGTGATTTCGCCGTTGCGCAGCCATACTTCGGCCTCGCCCTGGGGGAGGGAGGCGCAGAGACGTTGGATGCCGGAAAGCATACGGTCCGTCACGTCGGTTTCGGGTTGGGATGCGGCAGCGGAAGTCGGAAGTTGCTTGGCGTTCCAAAGACGCCACAAAGAGGTGAAAAGGTTCATAGAAACATTGCTTTAGGTTATACTTGTGCCGTTTGGTTTTCCTCTCATTGGAAGCGCAAAATCAGCTTACAAATATACAATATTTGAAAGCCAAAGTCAAGTCCCCCGGCAAGGTTTAATTCATGGTAATTCATACGGGATACGGAGCCTTTTTAGGGCTTTTCTCTCTTCCTTTTACGTTTCACAGATTTGCCTTGATAATCAGGGTGAATGAGGTGAAACGTGAAGGGAAGGAAATAGGAAGTCGAGCATTTTGTCCAAGATTTCAGGACGGAGAATCTGGAAGTGTCCACTCAATCCGTTCGGGAAATGAAAAACAGTCTATAAAATCCGTACGCAAGGACATCGTTCTGCGTCTATATAGGGAAAGAGCCAGAACGTATATAGGTGTGGGACAACACGTACTGACGAATCGGCTCACACGTAGTAACGAATCGGCCCACACGTAGTAATGTGTCGGCTCACACGTAGTAACGAATCGGCCCACACGTAGTAACGAATCGGCTCACACGTAGTAACGAATCAGCCTTCACGTACTAACGAATCGTTTTTTCCTGAACCTTTGTCTGTATGTGCAAACTACAATGCATTCACTCCTTTCTCCGGCAAGCCGGTGAATTGAGCAATAACCACCAATGGCAGGTGGGCTTCCTTCATCTTTCGTGCCATTTCAATGCGTGTTTCTGTTCGTCCTTGTTCAAGCCCCCTGTTCAAGTCCTTTTTCCATTCCTTTTTCCAGTCCGTGCTGTTCGCCTTTTCTTTCCGCCGCGCAGAAGAGTGTTTTTTCCACACTGATGATGTCCCAGAATTTCTTATTCTTGTCGGCGTAATTGTGGGGGGGGTGAACTTTGGCAGTTCCACGAAAATCAGGTGCAGGCCATCAATCACTTTGTCGGTGTGCTCCACGTGTACCAGGCGGTAGTAATGATAAAATTCGTTGCCCAGTTCGAGTTCGGATATGACATTGACGAGATTGAGCGAATAGACAGGCTGCAGCAGTTCGTAATGTTCGCCTGTCTTCAGTTGCCGCAGATAATTCGTCCACCCATAGCACCATATCATGATAGCCGGTTGACTTATCGGGTGGGACTGGATATCCGTCCCGGCTTCGTGGCACAGGACAATCCTTTCTTCAAAGGAGAGAAGGAAGCGGGGAAACCGATCCGTCATGCTTTGTCCACCCATTTGAAATACAGTTTTCAGTTCAGCAAAGACTCGGAGATAGGCCTTCTGTATCCTCATGCCTACCAGGGTATCGGCGTATCGTATCATTATCTGGACAACCACCAGGAATTAGGCTCTCCGGTGTCGGTCTATGCGTTTCAAGGGTCTCGCATAGCCCGGCTTTCCCGGACTTTGTCATTGGATTATGAATGGAACTTCGGGGCTTCTTTCGGCTGGAAGAAACACGACACCTTTACTAATGCCTACAACGGAGCGGTAGGCTCCAAAATCAATGCTTACATTAATGTGGGCTTTCTGCTCAACTGGCAACTGGCGCCCCAGTGGAATCCAAACCGTGTAGACACTCATCAAGCGAAGCAGCAGGTAGAAGGTGTATTGGTAAGAATATGCCATCTCCAGTAAAAACAATAGTGATGATAATAAAATTATATTTAAGGCAAGAGGGATGATTCTCAGAGAAATGATTATATTTGAGGGTAATGGCTTAAAACAAAGACTTATGGGAACCTTAGGATGCATCAACGATATGTTGCAGCGCGATAAGGAAAATCGGGAGCTGCGCAAGCGGAATTGGGAACGGTTGTCGGACACTTATCACCGCCTGCTGGATACAGGGAAAAGTACGGATCTCTCTCATGTGACACTGGAGAAAATGGAAGACATCCGGCGGAAAACTTTGGAAAAGGAAAAATTGGATAAGGCAATCTATTTTAAGACGATGCTTTATTTAGCTTTGGGATTGGCATTGATTCTTCTTTTGGGCTGGTTGCTGGTGGGGTGTAATAGCCGACCTTCTGCCATGCACCGGGAAAACGGCTGGTATCATGTGGTGAATCCTAACGAAGACAACCTGTCGCTGGAACCGATTGTGACAGTAAAGGATTTTGTGGCACTGCGGATGGATTCCGACGGCCACGGGACCTGCGTCATTGTGGGGCGGATAAGCAAGCATAAACAAAAGAAATGGGCTTATGAAACAGAAAAGGCCATTGGCGGAGAGATAGCCTTTGTGCTTGACGACTCTGTCATCACCCGTCCAACGGTGAATGCAAGAATCGAAAGCGGTGCCTTTCAAATATCCGCACTTCGCGGTTGCGATTTGAAAAGCATTTATACCCAAATTAGGAAAGAAAAATAGATTCCATTGATAGCTTGTTCAAAGGTTGGGACAAAGACTCCATCTATTATACATCCAGAGAAAAAACCGATTCAATGGTGTTTGCAATGGATTATTGGGAAGCTTCTGAATGGGTGGATATGTCAGTCAATCCCGAAGATCATTATTGGTGGGACAATTTGGATACAATTACCTATAACCAACTGGAATATGCCTTGCGCAAAGAAATGGACAAGGCTCATTTCAGCAGCCGTGCAGAGGATTACATGAAACTGGAGGCGTACATGAAATACAAAGCCTATCTCTGTGAAAATGCAGACTATATCAATCTCATGTTTCAAGGATTCCTGTTTACAGAGCCTGCATCTGGATTGTGTGGATACTTGGTTGACGACATTGTGAAAAGTCGCTACCCTACCGCCCCAAGCATCCGGGCTATAACCTCAGGGACAGACAATCCGGACGATGAAATGTTTGCTAAACTGAAATATCAGAAAGCTGTCTGGCGGTTGATGAACGAAGAAAGGGAGGCAAAGAGAACGGGTTCAGAATCTGATGGCAGGCTATGAAAAGGAACTTCTGATTAAGCCAGCCTGTAGACCTGGAAACAGGAGGATGATAAAAGACTGCAGAAGCTATTCTGACAGGATTAAACGGGTAAATTCAAAAGGCTCTTCTGTAATTTAGTTAAAAAGGACTCTTTCTTGTGAATAACATATATTAGTTTATAGGGTGTCC
>AMCI01001439.1_pt1 | contig 38106 bp, 34 predicted proteins | sample 419838 | NCBI WGS metagenome assembly AMCI01 (sample SAMN01090643, study PRJNA158313) | gut metagenome
GAGCAACCGTCCTCAAACATCGTTTCCATTAGAGAAGCATCGTTTGTTTCTCGATTGCGGATGCAAAGGTAGAAGCTTTTTTCATATCCACCAAACATTTAAGCCAAATATTTTAGAAAAATACCAAAAATAATCCATAACACACTGATTATTCGATGTGTTACATAACACATATTTTTCCAACATGAATCTAACACGTATCCACCTCACTCCTTATTATTATAGCACACGATTTATCATCTCTATAACCAACTATTCAATTGCAGCTTCCACTACTGCACGCTGCAATGATTGTGGATGGCTATAAGCGCAATCAGTAGCCAAATCCCAAGACATTACGCCTCGTAATCCCATACGACGTGCCCATTTCACTTTCTGACGTAACGTACACTGTCCATTAAACGTATACCGACTTCCATTCCACATTGTCTGATTTACCGTAGGATCTACTACGACACCGGCCTCCACCAATTGCCTATAAGCCACCGTTCCTTCTACACCTCTGCCTGCTGTGGCATAAAATGGCAGACCTGCCACCAGTTTATCAGCCGGAATACCATATTGAATAGCCTCTTTTACATCCGACTCAAACTTTTCAAAAGAGAAGCGCAGGGGACGAGGACCATAACATTGCAATGAAATCCAATTCACTGCCCGAATCGCTTCGGGCGATATACGATAGGCCGTCGGATGTAAAGAAACCGACAATAGACAAGTCTTACCTAGACGAGCTTTCAAAGCTACTATAGTTGCACTATAATCAGCATATTCCTCAGCAGTAGAAGGCCATTCAAAATCCAAGTCTACCCCATCAAAGCCATAATCCGCTATAGTTCTAGCGACAGCCTCCACAAAACGACTACGATATTCCTCACGACAAGCACTCCGCCAATCTCCGTGATGCACACCCAATCGAAGATGAATATTCTTGTGTTCCAGTTTTTGCCGTATCTTCCGATTTACTTCCTCCCACACCTCAAACTTGAAATAAAGTTCTCCATTACCTTTCGGTTCAGCTGCAAAAAGAATCAAATCCTGGCAAGCCAGCATATTCTCCTCATCTACCCGACCGGCCGAATAAAACTGCGGACGAATATAGGAACCTACACTAAACGATGAAACAGGCGCCTCTGTTGTTCCGCAACTACTAAAACACCCTCCCAACAGCAAAGCCACCAAGCCTGCTGTCAACAAAAACCATTTATCCATAACTTTTCTATTTATTAACTTAGACAAAAGTAAGGAATAAGCTGTAGGAAAACGTCCAATAATCACTATCCTCACTACCAAAAATCACTATTTTTCCCATGGCTCTATCCATTTGCATCGCACCACCCCTCCGTAACCAGCCTGCATTCTCACCCAACTAACCTTACAGTTCGCTCTCCTTATCCAACTACCACTACCCACCCCCTAGACGACGTTATAACATTCTTTTATAGGGTATAACAATTTTGTATAACCAACCTATGCAATCCTGTGTTATCTTTGCTCCAGAGATCAATAAACACTACGATTATGGAATTTGTAACTAACGAAAAACTGACCATCGTCGGCGCAGCCGGCATGATTGGCTCAAACATGGCACAAACTGCCATCATGATGGGACTGACCCCCAATATCTGCTTGTACGATGTGTTCTCACCGGAAGGTGTGGCCGAAGAAATGCGCCACTGCGGTTTCGGCGAAGTGACCATCACTGCCACTACCGATCCGAAGGAAGCCTTCACGGATGCCAAATACATCATCTCTTCAGGAGGTGCCCCCCGTAAAGAAGGTATGACTCGCGAAGACCTTTTGGCAGGAAATGCTGGCGTAGCTAAGGAACTGGGTGAAAATATTAAAAAATACTGTCCAGACTGCAAGCACGTTGTGGTTATCTTCAACCCTGCCGACATTACCGGTCTCGTAACTTTACTGTATTCCGGTTTGAAACCGAATCAGGTAAGCACCCTGGCAGCTCTCGACAGTACCCGTCTGCAGAGCGCATTGGCTAAGCACTTCGGCATTCGCCAGGCTGACGTTAAAAACTGCTGTACGTTTGGAGGCCACGGTGAACAAATGGCTGTATTTGCTTCTCCAGTCACCATCAACGGCACTCCGCTGCTTGATTTGATAGGTACAGGTAAAGAACTGAACGGAGTTACCTTGTCACACGAACAATGGGCCGATATGCAAAAAGCAGTAACTCAAGGCGGATCGGCCATCATCAAACTGCGCGGTCGCTCTTCTTTCCAAAGCCCCGCCTACATCTCGGTGGAAATGATTGCAGCCGCTATGGGTGGCAAGGAATTCACCTGGCCGGCCGGCACCTATGTATCTACCGAGAAGTACCACCACATTCTGATGGCTATGCCTTCGCGCATCACAGCTGACGGCACTTACTGTAAAGCCATTACCGGTACTCCTGAAGAACTGGCCGACTTGGACAAGAGCTATGCCCACTTGTGCGACCTGCGCGACCAGGTAATCGGTATGGGTATCTTGCCTCCGGTAGAAGAATGGAAGAGTATCAACCCCAACTTGTAAAATAACGGAAGACTAGACACTCAAACTATCGTCGACAATGAAGAGAAGACGTGTGGAAAAGAATTCCTTTACTGCACGTCTTTTTGACGTCTTTTAAAATAACTTCGACAAAAAGAGACAGGAGTTTCCCAACAGGTCCTAAAATCCTGCTTCAAACAACCTGCAAAATTGAAATATATTGGTTACCTTTGCGAAAATTTTTCGCGAAAGAACCCTTCAACTTGAATTATCCTTGATTGATCAGCCGACCATAGACCGCATCCTCGATGCCGCCCAAATTGTGGACGTCGTATCCGAGTTTGTCACCCTGCGCAAGCGCGGAGTGAACTATGTCGGCTTGTGCCCTTTCCATGACGACAAGACCCCGTCGTTTTCTGTATCGCCATCGAAAGGTCTTTGCAAATGTTTCGCCTGTGGAAAGGGAGGAAACGTGGTCCACTTCATCATGGAACACGAACAAATGACCTATCCCGAGGCCCTGCGTTGGTTGGCTAAGAAATATAATATTGAAATTCAAGAACGAGAACTGACCGATGAAGAAAAACAGGCACAGAACATCCGCGAAAGTCTCTTTATCGTCAATGCCTTTGCACGGGATTACTTTCAGAACATCCTCTACAACCATGTCGATGGTAAGACTATCGGTCTGACTTATTTCCGGCAACGCGGCATCCGCGACGACATTGTCAAGAAATTCCAGTTGGGCTTCTGTACTTCCTCACACCAAGCCCTGGCCCAAGAGGCCCTGCGTCAAGGATATCAAAAAGAATTTCTCATCAAGACGGGACTTTGTTACGAAAAAGAAGACGGCAGCCTGCGCGACCGTTTTTGGGGGCGTGTTATCTTCCCATGGTTCAATATCAGCGGAAAGGTGCTCGGATTTGGAGGACGCGTGCTCGACAGTCGTACCAAAGGCGTAAACCAAAAATACATCAACTCTCCCGAATCAGAGATTTTCAGCAAACGACGCGAGCTCTATGGTATTTACCAAGCCAAAGCCGCCATCGTCAAGGCGGATTGTGTCTATATGGTAGAAGGCTATACCGACGTCATCGCGATGCACCAATGCGGACTGGAGAATGTGGTAGCTAACTCGGGGACAGCGCTGAGTGAACCGCAAATCCGGCTGCTCCACCGTTTCACCCCGAATATCACTCTCCTCTACGACGGAGATGAAGCCGGTATCAAAGCCAGTATCCGGGGTATTGATATGTTACTAGCCGAAGGCATGAACGTCAAGGTATTACTTCTTCCCGACGGTGATGACCCCGACAGCTTCGCACGCAAGCACAACGCTACAGAGTTCCGCCAATACATTGAAGCGAACGAAGAAAACTTCATCCGTTTCAAGACTAACCTGTTGCTGAAGGATGCCCAACGTGACCCCATCAAACGAGCCGGTCTGATTTCGGACATGGCGCGCAGCATCGGCCTCATCCCCGACAATGTCATCCGCTATGCTTGTCTGCGCGAATGTGCCACGATTTTGAATGTCAACGAACAAGTAATTCAGAACGAAATCAAAAAACACTTGCTGCGCCGGGACGACAATTACCTGGAGCAGTTGCGCAAGGAAGCCAATGCATCGACTACTACACCTGCATACGGAGAAACATCTGCCGGGAACCTACCTTCTACTCACTCCCTGACAGCAGGAAATGTGCAGTCACCTGTCCCTGCCTATCCATCCGTTGAAGGTTCGTTTCCTCCTTCGGAAACAGACATCCCTCTGTCCTATTCTTCCGGCATGCCCGAAGAAGTACCTCCCCCTTATCTTTCCCCTGAGATACTGGAGGCACAATACCAATCGTATATTCCCGAAGAAGGCCGCGAAAAGCTCCGCTTCTACGCCAAGGAACAGCAACTGATTCAGACACTGATTCGCTATGGCGAACGCGTGATGTGCTACCTGGATCCAGAAGACGAGGGAGTCCCAGCAACCGACCAAGCACGTCCGATAACACCGCATGTTTCGGATAATCCCGACAAAGAGGAAGAAGAAAATGGAATTCCCTTGACCGTGATTGAATGCATTGCCCAAGACCTGAAGGCTGATGACCTTCAGTTTCACAATGCATTGCATCGTCGTATCCTGGCCGAAGCAGAAGCTCACCTACACGATCCGGGATTTACCTCTGAACGCTATTTTCTGGCCCACCCCGATCCTGCCATCAGCCGACTCGCTGCAGAACTTATCAGCGACCGATACCAACTGAGCAAATATCATGCAAAGGCACAAAAGATTACTACCGATGAAGAACGGTTGGTAGAGTTGGTTCCACACCAGCTTCTCGACTTCAAACTAGCTATTTTGGAGGAAGAAATGAAACACACTCTACAAGCCTTGGGAAAACCCGAAGTGGCACAAGACCCCGAACAATGCCTCCACATCATGACTCGCTACAAGGAACTGAGTGAACTTTTGAAAGATATGGCTAAACAGGCCGGAGACCGTGTAGTATTGAAAGCCTGACCTTTTCCTACGCACTAAAAGGCATTATTACATCTTTTTTTTATCTCCTAAAGTTCACCCACAGGATATCGGAGTATTTCACTCCAAATTATAGGCTATCCGCTTGCAAATGTGCTTTATAATTACGATATTGCCACTAGTATCTAAAAGCACCTTAAATCATTACATTGTATGAAAAAACTTCTCTTATCCATCTGCATGCTTTGTGCCTGCTATGGAACAATCGCTCAAGAATCTCAGTATCAAAGGCCTCCTCAAATCATCGAAAAAGTAGCCTTGGCACCTTTGGCTCCCACACGCCAAATTAGCAGTGACAACCAATGGATTCTCCAGCTGGAACGTTCGCGCTACCGACCCGTCAGCAAACTGGCTCAGCCCGAACTTAGACTGGCCGGTATGCGAGTCAATCCGGTCAATTTCTGCCGAAGCCGCATGACCGAATACAGCGGTGCTTCCTTGTTGTCCCTCAAAGACCACCGGGAAATTTCCATCCAGGGATTACCAGCCCAAAGCTTCATCCTGGCTTCTTCCTTTTCACCCAACAGCCAGCAATTAATCTTGGCAGTAGACGAAGGAAACGGTGTTTACCTGTATCGGGTCGGTTTGGAAACAGGTCTCGCACAAAAGGTTAGCAACCGCAAGGTTAACCTGACCACCTATGCCTATATCGAATGGCTGAACGATGAAGAATTTCTGACCATTCTGGTACCTGATAACTTAGGAACTCCTCCTGTAAAGAAAGAAGTACCCCGTGGACCTGTCATTCAGGAGAGCACAGGCAAGGCTGCACCGGCTCGGACCTGGCAGGATATGCTTAAAAATCCACACGACGAAGCACTTTTTACCTACTATTTTACAGGTCAGTTAGCACGTATCAGCCCACAGCATATCCACGAAATAGGTCGACCGGCAGTCTACAGCGGACTTTCGGTGTCCCCCAACAAACAACTGCTGCTCGTTTCTTACATTCAGCAACCCTACTCCTATCAAGTGCCGATGTTCAGTTTTGCCCAGACACACGCTGTATGGGACCTGAACGGAAACGAACAAGTACAATTGGCCAACAACCCCACCATCATCCGTCCGATGGGTTACGATGCCTGCTCACCCTATCCCCGAAATTTCGGTTGGAGAAATGACCAACCCGCCACCGTCTATTGGATAGAAGCCCAAGACCAGGGGGACAGCCGTAACCAAAAAGTTGACTATAAAGATATCGTTTATCAACGGAACGCTCCTTTCACTGAACCAAAGGCCGAAGTAGCCCGCACCAAGGAACGCCTCAGCAGCATTCTGTGGGGCAACGAAAACTTTGCCCTACTCCGGGAAACCAGCGAAGAACGAGCCAACGTGAAATATTGGAAATTCAAACCGGGCAATCAAGCACCCATGCAACTCGTATTCGACTATTCCATGGACGATGGATACAGCAATCCCGGATCGCCCGTAATGGTCAAGAACGAATGGGGTAAATCAGTCGTTTACCATCACGGAAAAGGCAACGAAATCCTGATGATTTCCCGCGGCGCCTCTCCGGAAGGCAACATGCCGTACCTGAGCCGCTATCAAATCCGGGAAAAGAAAAACACCCTCCTGTGGCGCTGCCAAGCACCATACTACGAAAACATCGAAAAGGTAGTCGACCCGGACAAACGGACCATCATCACTTCCCGCCAATCAAAGGAAGAACCCGCGAACCTCTTCTACCGTGACCTGAAGAAAAAGAAGGTGGAACAATTGACCCATTTTGCCAACCCCTATCCGGAAATGAAAGGAGTGAGCAAAGAAAAAATCCATTACAAACGAGCCGACGGACTGGATTTGACAGCAACCGTCTATTTGCCAGCCGGATACAACAAAGACCGCGATGGTCGCCTGCCTGTTCTGATGTGGGCTTATCCCCGCGAGTTCCGTTCCAAGGCAGATGCCGGTCAGGTACGTGGTTCGCAATACACCTTTACCAATATAGGCAACGGTTCACCGGTATTTTGGGTACTACGAGGCTTCTGTGTCATGGAAAGCGTAGAAATGCCGATTGTGAGTGTCGACGAAACTGCAGAACCCAACGACAACTTCCTGGAACAACTTACACTCAATGCAGAAGCTGCCATCAATGCCATCGTAGAACGAGGCATCGGCGATCGCAACCGCATCGCCATTGGCGGTCACTCGTACGGTGCCTTCATGACAGCCAACCTGATGACCCACACCCAACTGTTCAAAGCTGGAATTGCCCGCAGTGGAGCCTATAACCGTACCCTGACACCCTTCGGTTTCCAATCGGAGACCCGTACCTATTGGGAAGCTCCGGAAGTGTACTACAATATGTCGCCTTTCTCGTTTGCCCACCAATTGAGTGGAGCTCTTCTACTCATTCACGGCGATTCTGACAATAATACCGGCACCTATCCCGTACAAACCGAACGGTTCTTCCAGGCCCTGAAGGGTCACGGTGCCATTACACGTTTCATCTCGTTGCCCTACGAAAGTCACGGATACAATGGCGAGGAAAACGTACTGCACCTGTTGTATGAATGTGATGCTTGGCTGAACAAATATGTAAAACAAGCGAAATAACAATCAGGTAAGTATCTATCGGCTTGTAGGTAGTAACATCCTAAGTATGATTGTTACTGCTTACAAGCCGATACACTACGTAAAGCCATCAGGAACCAACCTGCATGACTGCTCTTGGCATAAAAAAAGGGCGCTCAAAAAGCGCCCGGACTGAAAAGGGAGGTTTGACCGCCAGGCTTCTTCCGCCTCACGGACTTGTTTTCCTTTTACTCATGCTTGTGACGAATCAGGTTCATGAACTCCTCACGCGTCTTGGCCTGATTGAATGCACCGGTGAAATCAGAAGTTGTCGTCACCGAATTCTGCTTTTCCACACCCCGCATCTGCATGCACATGTGTTTAGCTTCGACCACGACCATCACACCCAACGGGTTCAAGGTTTCCTGGATACATTCCTTAATTTGCAGCGTCATTCGTTCCTGCACCTGCAAGCGATGCGAGAAGACATCCACCACACGCGCAATTTTACTCAAACCAGTAATATAACCATTAGGAATGTAAGCCACGTGCACCTTTCCATAAAACGGCAACATGTGATGTTCGCACAACGAAAAAAAGTCGATATCCTTCACAATCACCATCTGGTTATAGGCCTCCTGGAATTTCGCTCCCAGCAAAATGGCGTGCGGGTCCTGCTCATAACCACGAGTCAAGGTCAGCATAGCCTTGGCTACACGTTCAGGGGTTTTCAACAATCCTTCTCTCTGTACATCTTCGCCCAACAGCGACAAGATGCTTTCATAATGGCCTTTCAACTGCTCGATTTTCTCGGGCGACCATTCGGGATGCAATAATTCTTCCATGTCTTAGTCCAGGGGGATATTAATTTGTTCACGAACAATCGATACTTCCTTGAAGATACCCGACGCCTTCAACCGACGCATAGTGGCATCTGCCTCTTCTATGCTACGGAAATCACCTACCCTACACAGCCAACGAGGCGGTTGGAAATAGGCATAGACGGGCAAATCAGGGAATTCTTCACGCACCTTGGTAGCCATTTCATTGGCATATTCTCGAGCTACGCGCGAATTGTTTCCGGCATACACCTGTACACGATAACCACGAGCTTTCAAAGTCTTAGGCTCGCTGTCTTCTGTACTTTTCACATGAATGGTACCCAGCAACGAAGTGATGCGGGCATCCTGATGAACGGTTACCGTTCCCTGTCCTACCTGACGCTGCTGCAAGCGGTCCACAATATTTTGCTGTGACCAACCTGCCACACTGCAGAGCAAGAAGAAAAGAATAGAAATGTATCTCATGTCGTTGAGTCTATTTTTATCAAAAAAAGAATAAGTGTCCGAACCGTACGGACGATCCGGACACTTCATTCAGCAATAATTATTTGAATGCGTCGATAATACCCTTGAAGTCAGCAACCTTCAGTGCAGCACCACCGATCAAGCCACCGTCTACGTCAGGGTTAGCAAACAGTTCCTTCGCGTTAGAAGGCTTGCAGCTACCACCGTACAGGATAGAAGTGTTTTCAGCTACTTCGTTACCATACTTAGCAGCAATCAAAGAACGGATGTGAGCGTGGATTTCCTGAGCCTGAGCCGGAGTAGCAGTCTTACCAGTACCGATAGCCCAAACGGGTTCGTAAGCCAGGATTACCTTGCCGAAATCTTCAGCAGACAGAGAGAATACAGAAGCCAGCTGAGCAGCTACCACTTCGTTCTGCTTGTTTGCTTCACGTTCTTCCAACACTTCACCGATACAGAAGATAGGCTTCAGGTTGTTAGCCAGCGCCAATTTTACCTTTTCTTCCAGGATTTCAACTGTTTCGTGGTAGTAAGCACGACGTTCAGAGTGACCCAGGATTACATATTCAGCACCTGTAGAAGCCACCATTTCAGCTGAAACTTCACCTGTATAAGCACCTGATACCTTGTCTGCGCAGTTTTCTGCACCTACACCGATCACAGCCTTGTCCACGATCGGAGTAACCGATGCCAAGTGGATGAACGGAGTACAGATGATTACGTCGCAATTGGGCTTGTCAGCTACCAATGCTTCGTTCAATTCTTTTGCCAGAGCAATACCTTCCTGGAGGTTCTTGTTCATTTTCCAGTTTCCTGCAACAATGTTCTTTCTCATTTTTGTTTTTGTTAAAGGGTTAATGAATATATGTTTTCTATCTCTTGTTCTCTGTTTGTTCTGTTCGAACTTCGCAGTGTCTCACAGAGTCTGCTTCAGTCTTGGCCACCAACCAGCGTCGGGCTTGCCGACGTCGATGATAGTTCTCCCAAACAACATCCACCAGACTGAAAAGCAGCAAAGGCAACACAAACCAAGCCAATACCCAAACAATGCGTTGGGTTACCGACTTCGGATGAAGTTGTGCCAACGGCAGATGTTCCAACCGGTCGGTCAGCTCATATTCGTCGGGAAGATTGTTTGCGCTCCATTTGTTCATGACAACACCTTCCTTCAGCAGAAGCAATCCCGGATTGGAACGAACCATCGTCTTAAGTGTAATATTATCCATCAAGCAGAAAGGGTATTCCGCTCCGGTACGGTCCTGCCAGTCGAAAATATCCTCGTCGGTGGAAGAAGTCACACCATAAAACGCATACCCCTGTTCGACACAATAGTCATAGAGTTCGTTAATCAAGTCGATGGCACTGTCATCGGCCTCTTTCAACTGGTGAGCGACCAACAGAAACGTATAGCTTGAATCGGCCAATACTTCCTGCGTAATGTCCTCCCCGTCTTCCTGTCGCAAAAGCGAAAAATCGCGGATAGGCGGCTCATAGCCCTGTTGTTTCACCACTGTATGCGAATCGACAAACGTCCAGGTGCTGTCAGGATAGTCCTCCAGTCCAAATTCTTTTTTCACACCGTTCTTTTCAAGGATAAAGCGTGTATCGTAAAGAGTGGGTTGGGCTCCTTCGGGCATCTCCATCCCTTTACGGATATCCGCACCTATGTGATAAGGACGGAAATCAAAGACTGGCAGTTCATGGTAACAATACAACGTCATTCCTGCAATGTAGAGAAACGAGTAAAGAGCTACCAACCAATCGAAACGGTGCGTCACCAACGGACGAATGCGATTGCCCCAACGAAAGATACTCATGGAAGCAATCAGCAATAATACATTCTTGGCGAAAGTTTCCCAGTTGGTCAAGGTCACCGCATCTCCAAAACAGCCGCAATCCGAAATAGGGTTAGTCAGAGCCAACCAAAACGTGAGCGGTGTCATTGCCCCCATCAAGAGCAGGGTTGTCGTTGTCGTCAGCCGGCGGCGAATGCCGAAGAGCAAATAAATACCCAAACAAAACTCAACCAACCCCTGCAGTACAGACAAAAGGAAGGGAACAAAAACCGGCACCCAATCGAACCAGCCAAACGCCTCCAGATAATCCTGAATTTTGTATTGCGTTCCCAACGGATCAACCGCCTTGACAAAACCCGAGAAGACAAACACGGCAGCCAATAAAAAGCGGCAGGCATTCGTCCACACCCCGATGATGCTATGTAAGCGTGTATTCTCCAACTGCGTCAGCTTTTTACTCTCCAAATTCCAGTTTGATCAAGCCAAATACGGCATAATTCATCATATCCATGTAATTGGCATCGATGCCTTCCGACACCCAAGTTTCACCTTGGTTCGATTCAATCTGCTTGGTACGGTAAATCTTCATCAAAATCAGGTCGGTATACGAACTGATACGCATGCTGCGCCAAGCTTCATCATAATCATGGTTTTTAGCCAACATCAATTCCAACGCCTGCTTGGCATATTTGTCATACAAGGCCAGCGCCCGTTCTTCGCTCATATCGTCAGTCTCGGCATAGCCCAGTTCCAGTTGGATGAGTCCGATGATACCATAGTTCACAATAGCAATGAATTCAGGACGGATACCTTCATCCACCAAAGCCACTCCCTTGATTTCTATGCTCCGGATGCGATTGGCCTTGATGAACAATTGGTCGGTCACCGACATCGGACGCATAATGCGCCAAGCTGCGCCGTAATCGTGCAGTTTCTTGGCAAACAAATCGCGGCACAAAGCGATTACATGTTCAAATTGTTCTTTCGTATCTTTCTTCATAACTCTATGAATAGGCGACAAAGTTACGTAATTTTCTCCTTATATATAGGAAAATAGGGCGGAAAAGTAGTTTCTTTTCCACCCTATCGAATATTTCTTGCTCAACATGCGTCGAATGACTGAACTCTCCGTATCAAACGAAGAAATTCTCCGTGTCCGATCAAGAGCATCTCAAGACCTGTCCCGGACGCAAGATAGTACGTCGCGTAATACGGTTCAACTTGCACAAGGCATCGATAGACGTACCGGTACGTTTGGCGATACGGCTCAACGTATCTCCGCTACGCACCTTGTGGTAACGGATGGTACCATCGGATGAAGCCATCACCCGGTTATAGCGACTCGACCGCTGATAACGGTTCTGACCTTTCTTGAACAAATACGAATCGGCAACTATATCCTGCTTTTCAAAATCGAAAAGCAAAGCCGGATTAATGGCTTGACCCAGAAAACGGGTTTCAAAATGCAGGTGTGAACCGGTAGAGCGACCAGTATTTCCACCCAATCCAATCACCTCGCCAGCTTCTACATACTGATCTTCATCCACCAACTGCTTAGACAAGTGACCATACACAGTCTCGAGTCCGTTTTCGTGACGAATCACCACATATTTACCATAGCCGCGGCGCTCGTATTTCACCATACGCACTTTGCCGCTGAAGGCAGCGCGGATTGTATCACCAATATACACCTTCACATCCAGTCCGTTGTGCATACGACGACGACGCGGACCAAACTTGGACGTAATCTTGGTGTTGGCTGTCGGCATCACGAAGCCTGTCAAATCAATGCGGAAGGTATCAGGAATCACCACGGTATTGCCATAGGCATGTACACGCTGGTTACTCCAAGTAGGATAGAGGCTATAGGCTGGATATGCTTCCTTTTCTGCCTTTATCTGTCGAATCAAGGCGACTGAATCCACGGCCTTCAACTTCCGGTCGATGGGTGCTTGACGCGCCAACAGGTCTTGACCTGACACATTCAGGCTAACCAAAGCGAAGGCTGCCGCTGCCACTACTTTCATGCATTTCAAAATCATCCGTTATTTCTTCTGTTTTAGCGTGAGTCTTATTCGCTACCTGCCTTAAAATTCATCGCAGGCATACAGCGAGCCAAACACAGCTTGCTTGTAATCGAATATTTCCTCGGGGTTAAAAAATCTTTTCAGTTCTACTTCAGCAGTCTCGAGCGAATCGGAAGCATGAACGATGTTTTCCTGGAAACTCATGCTATAATCTCCCCGAATAGTTCCGGGAGCCGCCAGACGACCGTTTGTAGGACCTGTTAATGTTCTCACAACTTGAACGGCATCTACCCCTTCAAAGCAACAAACGATGACAGGACATACCATCATTGCATCCTTCACTCGTTGGAAGAACGGCTTGCTACTCAAGTGGGCGTAATGCTCGCTCAGCACTTCATCAGTCAACTGAACCATTTTCATTCCGGCTAAACGAAGGCCTTTTCTTTCAAATCTGTTTGTAATCTCTCCTACCAAGCCACGCTGCAACGTGCACGGCTTTAAAATAACCAACGTTTTCTCCATCATAATACTCAGTTCAATTTAAGGTTAATAATGTGCTTTTTTGAAAAATCGTCCAAAGATAGCAAATATAATTGATATAGAGGACTTTTCCAGTCTACTTTTTTCTTTAAAAGTTCGTTAAAAAGCAGTCCGCTTTACGAAATGACCGCCCAGTTGACGTGCATCTTGCGCAAAGCCTGTAATTGCTGCCACAAAAGGACATTTTCAGGCTTGCTGCACATGGGGTCTTCATCGACAATCCGAGCCGCCACGTCACGAACATACTGCAACAACTGACCGTCGCGAGCAATATCGGCTATCTTCAAGTCGAAGGCTATCCCACTCTGTTGAGTACCTTCCAAGTCACCGGGCCCCCGCAACTTCAGATCGGCTTCGGCAATTTCAAAACCATCATTGGTCTGCACCATGATTTCCAAGCGTTTACGGGTATCTTCCGATAGTTTGTAACTGGTTACCAGAATACAGTACGACTGGTCGGCACCCCGTCCTACCCGCCCCCGCAACTGATGCAACTGCGACAAGCCAAATCGTTCGGCATTTTCGATGACCATGACGGAAGCATTGGGCACATTCACCCCCACTTCGATGACAGTCGTAGCCACCATCAGCTGCGTCTCACCGGTGACAAAACGCTGCATTTCCGCCTCCTTCTCGGCCGGCTTCATCTTGCCATGCACTTTACTCACCTTACAATGGGGGAATTCAGCACACACTTGTTCGTATCCATCCTCCAGGTTCTTGAGATCCATCTTCTCATTTTCCTGAATCAAGGGATAAACTATATAGATTTGCCGTCCTTCGGCTATCTGCCGACGGATAGCCGCATAGAGGCTGGCACGATGGTTGTCGAACTGATGAATGGTCTGTACAGGTTTACGTCCAGGGGGTAATTCATCGATGACCGACACATCCAAATCACCATATACCGTCATGGCCAAAGTTCGCGGAATCGGAGTGGCCGTCATCACCAGCACATGCGGTGGACAGGTGTTCTTACCCCACAACTTGGCGCGCTGCGCTACCCCAAAACGATGCTGTTCGTCGATAATCACCAAACCTAAAGAAGCAAACTGCACCGTATCTTCAAGTACAGCGTGCGTACCAATGAGAATCCGTACCTCACCCGTCAGCAAATCACGCAGTATAGCCTCACGCTTTTTGCCCTTGACCGATCCCATAAGCAGTTCGACCCGGATGTTCATTCCTTCCAGGAAGCGGGTAATGGTCTCGTAATGCTGAGCCGCAAGAATCTCGGTAGGTGCCATCAAACAAGCCTGATAACCGTTATCCAAAGCCAACAACATCGACAGCAAGGCTACAAGAGTCTTTCCGCTACCCACATCGCCTTGCAACAAACGGTTCATCTGACGACCGCTACCCACATCCCGACGGATTTCCTTGACGACCCGTTTCTGGGCACCCGTCAACTGAAAAGGCAGATATTCTGCATAAAATGTATTGAAAATTTCACCTACGTGTTCAAAACGAAGTCCGCGAAACTTACGCAGCCGGTCCTTGGTATAGCGCAGAATATTTAGCTGCACATAAAAAAGTTCCTCAAACTTCAGCCGATACTGCGCTTTGCGCAATAACTCGGGATTCTGCGGAAAATGAATATTGCGAATGGCCTCATCGAGCGACAACAGATGATGTTCACTGACCAGATAAGGCGGTAGCGTCTCGGGCAACGGTTCCTTGAGCAGAGCCAACGCATGCCGTTGCAGTTTCTCAAGAGCCTGCGAATGGAGACCGCTGCGCTTCATGCGCTCGGTAGTATTGTAATAGGGGTGAAGTCCCAACGTAGACAGCGATATTTCACCGGACGGGTCAATGTCTGGGTGAGCCACATTGATGCGGCCATTGAAAACGGTAGGTTTGCCAAAGACTACATACTCGGTATGGACTTTATAATACTGCAACAGATATTTGATGCCTTGAAACCACACCAAGTCCACCACCCCTGTACCATCCGAAAAATGAGCAATCAAACGCCGCTGACGACCCTCCCCTACCGTCTCAAAACTAAGGATTTCGCCCTTCAGCTGAATATAGGGCATATTGCCATCTATTTCATGGATGTAGTACAACCGGCTACGATCGACATATTTGTAGGGGAAATAATACAACAAGTCGTGCAAAGAGTAGAGATTCAATTCCTTGTTCAGCATCTCCGCCCGTTTCGGGCCTACTCCTTGCACGTACTTGATATCCAGTTGACCGACATCAAACATACTAGACAAGCACCTCCGCTACTTTCAGATCGTAGGGAGTGGTCAGTTTGATGTTCTCCCGATTGCCAGGCACCAGTGTAACCGCACGACCGAGCGCTTCCACCACGGAAGCATCGTCGGTAAAAGCCTCATTGAAAGGCTGTTCATACGCCTGCTTCAGAAGTCCGATTTCAAACACCTGCGGCGTCTGCACCAGTTTGTATTCGCTGCGCGGCACCGTTTCACTGCCTGTCGGCATCAGATGACGCACAGTCTCGAATACGTCAATGACAGGGACCACCGCCCCACACCGCTCGACCGCCTCGTAACAACCCGCAATGACTTCTTGCGCCACGAAAGGACGAACTCCATCGTGTACACCTACCCATCCTTCACCCGAAATACGGGCTAGGCCATTCCGTACCGAATGGAAACGGGTTTCTCCCCCATCAGCTACTTCATGGGGCAGATGAAAATCATACTGTACACATAATTCCTTCCAATACGCTTGTTGCGCCACCGGCAAAACCAGCACCAGATGCATCTCCGCATCAAAAGAATGAAAAGCCTCGAGGGTACGCATCAGAACGGGTTTTCCACCTACAGGCAAAAACTGCTTCGGGATATCACCACCCATACGCAGTCCCTTGCCACCGGCAACAATAATCACATGCCGCTTCATTCTGCTATCATCATGCCTTGTTTCAACTCACGTATCTTGGCTGCGCCACAGAATTGCTCCACCAAAGCGAAAGCAAAAGCCATGGCCGCCCCCGGTCCTTTACCTGTAAGGATAGAGCCATCCTGTTCCACCAAAGCAGCCGTATAGTCAGCCCCTTCGAGGAAGTTTTCAAAACCCGGGTAGCATGTAGCCTTGCGTCCTTTCAGCAAACCCCGTTTGCCCAGCACCAGAGGAGCCGCACAAATGGCTGCCAAAGGTTTGCCCGCTTCAGCAGCATCACACAGCAATTGGCTCAAGCCGGCATGTGCATCCAAGTTTGTAGCCCCGGGCATACCTCCCGGCAATACCAGACACTGCACGCGGTCGGCTTGTACATCCTCCATCAAGATATCAGCCTGGACAGGTACCCCATGGGCACCAGTCACCACCCGCGTATCGTTGATCGACACGGTCTGAACTGTCAGACCTGCTCTTCTCAAAACATCTACCGGAGTCAGAGCCTCCACTTCTTCAAAACCGTCTGCCAGAAAGACATAAACGGTCGGATTTGCCATTGTTGTGTTCATAAATTATTTCAGTTTAAAGTAATACGTAATGGTTCCTGCCTGATTGTTCACTCCATCGATGCGATTGAAACGGGCTTTGCGCGCCGCATCCAATGCCGCTTTCTGAAGGGCAGGATTCGAAGTATTTGTGCGCTTGTTAATGCTGGTCTGAATGACGGATCCGGCAGGGTTTACCGTGATGGTAACTACCACACGGCCCTCGTCCTGCACATTGTATACCGGTTTCGGCAGTCCACTGCCTCCCAACGAACGGCCATTCAGGTCGAAGGTACCATAGCCCCCCACACCGGCCGATGAACCGGTGGCTGCATTGCCGGTCGGACTACCCTGCAGTCCGCTGCCCGTCTGACCCGTTCCCCGGTTACCCATCTGCGTACCTTTACCAAAAGCCCCCGCAATCCGTTTAGCGGCTGCTTCGGCGGCCGCCTTTTCAGCAGCAGCCCGTTCGGCGGCTGCCCTACGCTCCGCTTCCGCGCGTTTTTCCGCCTCGGTCGGTTCCTTAGGTTTCACCACCTCCGGCTGAGGTTTCTTCGGCGAAGTGGATTTCTTCGGCTGAGTTGTTTTTTGAGGGGTTTTCTTCACCTCTTTTTTCGGTTGCTTCTTCGGTTTTTCCACCGGTTTCGGTTGTTTTACCGTTTTTTTATCTTCGACTTTCGGTTCCTGCTTCGGCACCGTTACCGTCGGTTCCTCGTCTTGCGTCATCAGTGGCTGTTCCACCGAAGGCACCGGTTCAGGTTCCACTTCTTCCAATTCCACCATCTCCGGTATCGATGCTTCCGGCCCACCCAGAACGTCGACCTCCGTCAAGGTCATCGGGTCGGCATTGCCCTGCGAAAGCTCCACATCACCCAGCATAACAGGCACACCACCTTCTTCCTGCTGTTGCGGTTGGCTAATCACCAACACCCACAGCAAGAGCAGCAGCAGGGCATGTAGTACCAACGTACCCACCCATCCTGTTATCTTGTTCTTTTTCATGCTCTACCTTTTCCTCTCTTAACGTTTTCTTTCCGGCGGGCGGGTAGCCAGCACCATCTTGAAGTGATTTTCGTTCGCGATGTTCAATACCTTAACGATTTCACGATAAGGCACAGCCTCGTCCGCATACAATGCCACATACATCTCCGGTTCCTTAACTGCACATTCCTGCAGGAAAGCCGGCAAATCTTCCAAAGCGATAGGCATTTCGTCCTCGTTGCCGAAAGCGGTGTAGAAATTCAACTGCTTGTCAATGATGACACGTGTCAACGGTTTGGCCGAAGTCTGCTGTTTGCCTTGCGGCAACAGCACCTTGATGGCATTGGGCGACACCATGGTCGACGTGATCATGAAGAATATCAGCAACAAAAAGATGATATCCGTCATGGAAGCCATGCTGAAATGGGGCGATATTTTCTGTCTTCTTTTCAGTGCCATATACACCCTTTCCTTTTAAGCCGGTTCATTCAACAAATCCATAAAGGCCAGGGTACGTGCTTCCATTTGGCTTACCACCTTATCGACACGAGTCACCAGGTAGTTGTAGGCAAACATTGCTGCAATCCCCACTACCAGGCCTCCTACAGTTGTAATCATCGCTTGATAAATACCCCCTGAAAGCAACGTAATGTCGATATTGTTACCGGCATTCGACATTTCCCAAAATGCCTGCACCATACCGATTACCGTTCCCAAGAAACCGATCATCGGAGCTCCACCGGCAATGGTTGCTACAATGGGCAGTCCGTTTTCCAACTTTGCCACCTCGATGTTACCGGTATTTTCGATAGCAGCCTGCACATCAGCAACAGGGCGTCCCATACGGGTGATCCCCTTTTCAATCATGCGAGCCGAAGCTGTATTTGTCACCCGGCAATAATTGATAGCCGCTTTGGCTTCTCCCGAACGGATATAGTCGCGGATACGTTCCATGAACAACGGATCGTCTTTGCCCGCCTTACGGATAACCGCCAGACGTTCGAAAAAAATATAGAAACAAATGACCGAAAGAAGCGCCAGGACCGCCATGATCCAGCCTCCCTTCATAGCCATATCCAACAAATTCATCTGCACTTCCTCGTTGACAGGAGTCAACACCGGATTACCACTGGCCAGCGTATCGGCCAAAGCAGCTGCCTGGGCTGCCAAAAAACTCAAGTTCATCATCAGCGGAGACAGTTTTTATAAGCTTCAATCGTATTCTTCAATCCTAAATACAGGGCATCACAAATCAAGGCATGACCAATCGACACCTCATCCAACCAAGGAATATTGTCGTGCATGTACTTCAGGTTCAACAAACTGAGGTCGTGACCGGCATTCAAGCCCATGCCCAAGCTTCGTGTCACCTTGGCTGCTTCGATGAACGGAGCAATAGCCGCTTCGGGGTTCTGAGGAAACTGAGCTGCATAAGGCTCTGTATACAATTCCACCCGGTCGGCTCCCGCTTTGGCAGCATATTCAATGATTTCCGGGTCGGTATTCACAAAAATAGATGTACGGATACCTGCCTGACCAAAAGTATCCATCAGTTCGGTCAGAAACGAGAGATTCGCTTTGGTATCCCATCCGGCGTTCGATGTCAGCTGGTCCGGTTTATCCGGCACCAAAGTCACCTGATGCGGTTTCACCTTCAGCACCAAGTCGACAAATTCCGGACTGGGATAGCCTTCAATATTAAACTCGGTATTCAGGATGGGACGCAAACTGAACACGTCACTGCGACGGATGTGGCGTTCATCGGGACGGGGATGCACCGTAATACCTTCGGCGCCGAACGCCTCACAATCTTTGGCCACTTTCAACACATCGGGATTGTTGCCCCCACGGGCATTACGCAAGGTAGCTACCTTGTTTATATTCACACTTAACTTTGTCATCTTAGCGATATTATTATTATCTTTGCACTTCACAAGATGCAAAGTTAGCAGGTTTTATCTAAAAGCCGCTTATTTTGCCCCACAAAAGAAGTATAAATTTGACTAAATGAATATGCGACCTCTGAAATTTGCCCTCTTCGGGAACACTTATCAAGCCAAGAAATCGGTCCATGTCGAGCACCTGCTTTCCTTGCTGGCCCGCGAGAAGGCCGAAGTGTCCATTTGCCGCGAATTCCACCATTTCCTTACTCACAACCTTCAATTAAATCTCCCCCAAGGCGTCGAAGTCTTCGACGACAACGACTTTGAAGCCGATATGGTTCTGAGCATGGGAGGCGATGGCACCTTCCTGAAAGCTGCCAGTCGCGTGGGTCGTCGCAACATCCCAATTCTAGGTATCAATACAGGAAGATTAGGTTTTTTGGCCGATGTCTCACCCGACGAAATGGAGGAGACTTTCCGTGATATCTATGCCGGCAACTATAGCCTGGAAGCGCGCAGCGTGCTGCAGGCCGTATGCGACAAACAGGAACTGAAAGGTTTTCCTTATGCCCTCAATGAAATTGCGGTATTGAAGCGAGACAGTTCTTCGATGATAACCATCCATACAGCCATCAAAGGTGACTACCTCACCACCTACCAAGCCGATGGACTGGTCATCGCCACTCCGACAGGTTCAACGGCTTATTCGCTCAGCGTAGGCGGGCCCATCATCGTACCGCATAGCCATACCATCGCCATTACTCCGGTAGCCCCACACAGCCTCAACGTACGCCCAATTGTCATCAACGACGACTGGGAAATCACGCTCGACGTGGAAAGCCGCAGCCACAATTTCCTGATAGCGATTGACGGGCGCAGCGAAACTTGCCGTGAAGGCACACGGCTGACCATCCGTAAAGCCGACTATTATATAAATGTAGTCAAGCGAAACGGACATTCCTTTTTTGAAACGTTACGCAACAAAATGATGTGGGGAGCCGATGGCCGAGGTGCCTAACTCCCCCTTGGAGTTACGGGGAATTTCCCTTATTCCCACAATCCTTTCAAGAACCCTTTTCCGGTAGAAAGCGCTTCTTTCACTCCCTCCTTCATATCTCCGGCAGCCTTTTTGATTTTCAGTTTGGTATAAGCCCCTTTCAAACGACCGATTTCTTCCTTTTCGAATTTCGTATACGTACCGTCATAAAAATCATATTCGCGGCCGGTATAAGCATCGTACCGTTTATCGGCCCACTCCCATTCACTGTCGGTATATTGGGTATGGTCTCTCTTCACCTGTTCAACAAACGCATGGAAATGGCTCAAATACTCAGCCTTTGTAGCTGTCAACCTGGGGACACTACCACATGCCATACACAATAGTACCAACAACACCGACAAGCCCCATCTACATTTTTGACTATTCATCTTCTTTCTATTTTAGTTATAAACTGCAAAAATACACAAAATTAACGTCTTTCCCAGTAAAATATTCCCGTTTACCTCCCAATCGAGTAGGAGGTAAATACTAATCATAGGTATTTGTCTCCTACTTTCATATTTACCGACCTCTCACACCACCGTACGTGCCGTTCGGCATACGGCGGTTCCTATTTTGGATACCATTCGAGATAACTATCCAACATAGTCTTATATCCCGCTCTTTTCAGTTTGTCGTTAGACATTGCTAATGTCACGAGTCTGCTGTCTGCCACTCGCCAATAACCAAGACGGGTGTTCCCCCATTGATAGGCTTGCCAATCCAGCACACCACATCGTTTGAGGTTGGCTATTCTCGTCCTCGGATTCTTCCAAGCCTTCCATATACACATGCGTATTCGCCTGCGTAGCCACTCATCAGTTCTTTCTAGAAAAACCTTGGTTTGGGCAAGATAATAATATCCTACCCATCCTCGTATAAAAGCATTGAGTTTCGCTTTCCGTTTCTCGTACCCCCATCCATTGCTTCGGCTAGTCAGCTCTTTTAGACGTGACTTCAGCTTCGCTTTAGATTTTTGATGGATGGTGAGATTACACTTACCTTTCATATGCATGCCGAGCATACAACAATGCGGAACCCCTTTCCACTCAGGAAAAGGATTCCGCATCGTATCATGTCCCTCCTTGCAAGCAAGGGAAGGAAATAAGTTCTGATTCCAGCAATTAGAAGATATAGTGGAAACCGAAATTCAGTTCGTCTGTATCAAAATCGAGTCCGAAGTTCTTCTGTTCGCCGCCAATAATGTCCTTCTTTTCGTAACCGAAGAAACCATACTTCGCTACCAGACAGAAATGATCTGACAATTTCACAGCAATACCCGGACGAATACCAATGTTCCATGCGTTCAAAGCGTCACTACCTTTCACCTTTGAAGTAGAAAAGCCGAAGCCACCATCTGCAAACAACTTGACCATATCGTTTTCCAGGAAGTGATAACGTGCATACGGAGCAATCGTAAATGTATTCATCTTCAGGTCTCCAGTCTTGGTATGTTCATAACCAATCACCGTACCCAGTGACCATGCTTCATTCAGTTCGTAACCGATTTCAGGCAAAATCTTGATCGTAGTCGTTTTCAATTCAGCATCTTTTACCGTTTCGGTCTTCTGAGAAGAGATACCGAAGCTACCGCCTACATAAACCTGTGCACTTGCGCTGATGGCTACCAAAGCCACTACCAGCATACATACAATCTTTTTCATTTTCTTTTTGTGTTTAAGTTAAACTATTACCCTTTTGTTTTCGACACGAAGAACATTTCCTCGGACGAAAGCGGCCGCAAAGGTAGGGTTTATTTTATGTTATGCAACATCTTTTCACAAGAAAATGAAAGAAACAGGCGAAAATACGAAGTATAGACCAGAAAATCCGTTAAGAGTTCTTATGACGATTGGCTCGTTTACGACGAATTTCCGCTTTCATCTTGGCGGCACCCGAGCCAGAAAGGCCCGTAATGTAGGTCTTTTTCTTGGCTTTCGTCTTTACTTTATTTTCATCTTTGGGAGCCGATTTCTTGCTTCCTTTGAAGACGATGCCTTCGGTCATAGCTTTTTCAATATCCATAATTCTAATAGGTTTAAACAGTTCAAAAAATAAAGGTTTTATAAAAGGAGAGGGCAAAGCACGCGGAGGAAGGAACTGAGGCAAAGGAGCTGCCGGTCGGGCTTCAACCTTCACCCGCTGCCCCTCCTTTCGGCAGACAAGTTCGATCCGGCGCAAGCTGCGCTGTTGCAGGTCGAAAACCAAATCCGGATTAAAAGCCTCACCATTGACACGCAACTCAAAATGCAGATGTTCTGTCGTAGCCCGTCCGGTCCGTCCCGTCAGCCCCAATGCATCGCCCGCTTTCACAACCTGGCCACTCCGTACCAGGTTCTTCGATTGATGACTGTAGACACTCTCCAGCCCGTTGGCATGACGGACCACCACCAGATTGCCATAAGCAGCATAAGGCTTCGAAAGACGAACCACTCCCTCGAATGCACAACGGATGGTATCGTTAGCCCGCGTCTTGAGGTCGACCCCACTATGCCGGCGCCGTCCCCCATAAGGGGAAATCACTTTGGCTCCCGGCAATGGGAAACAATAGTTTCCGACCGACAGAGTATCAAAACGGACACTGAAATGTGTACTGTCGGCAAACAAGCCTGGAGTCGGGACCCGCAAATGATTGCGCTCCATCGAGGTAAATGCAGAAGTCTGTCCCCAACTCGGTACAGCGGCCATCAATCCCCCCACAAGTCCCAGCCATACGAAGATTCTTTTCCAATTCATGCAGTAGGAAAATGGATTAAAAGTAGCATACTTCCAGTTCTGTAGCAGCCGCATAGTGTTCCAACAATTCCCGCATGTAGGCTACTGCATCCTCTAGGCCTTCTCGTCCGTTGTATCCATTGATGATGGTCAACAGATGCGTCGTATGCAAATCCAGTTTGGTGCGCTCATGGTCACTGGTTGGCGTACCTATTCCACCCACGGCATCGCGATAGACTGGCATACCTTCGATATTCAAGGGACCTCGCCCAATGCCCTCATAGGGTTCCTGTTCCTTGCCAATACCCAACACCAAACGGTCGCCAGCTATCTTATCCGCATCAAAGCCTCCAATGGAATAACCATAACGGATAGACACCAGATTAATCAAGTCGACCAAGGTATCGATTTGATACAACGGAAGGCCACGCAAGATTCGACGACAAAGCGCCTCGCCCGACGGACGGTAGCGACTGGGGTCTTTCCCACATTTCTTGTAGGCTTCGCGGGTAGCCCGAATAGTCTCCATCTCCTTGATAGAGTCGGTCGTATACTGTTCACGATACTGCACCATGAAAGCATCAATAGTCTTCCACAGTTCCTCGCTGTAAGCGGTATTCTGCACCGTAGCTCGAATGGCGGCTCCAGCAAACTGCGGACAAGCCTTTCTTATTTCTTCCGATACTTCAATAATCATTGTTCAATGTATTTTGATATTCCCAATTGCTCAGGCATGCAGACAAATGCCCGAAAGAATTCTTCCCGAATGGATACCCTGCCGACGAGCCGAGAAGAAATCATCATTATGCGCATACGTGCAAATGCCAGCCACTTCCACATGAGCAGGCAGCACCCCTTGCTGCAGCAACTGCAGACGATTGGCCTCCCAAAGATCGAGATGCCATTTGCCTTTCCGGCATGCAATACGCTCCATCTCGAAACCAGCTTGGGCAAAGGCTTCGTACACTTCCTCTCCCACTTCGAACGCTTCCTGCGAAATGCCCGGCCCGATACAAGCCCGCACATCGACCGGTTGCGTACCGAAACACTCGGTCATAACCCGTAAAGTCTTTTCCACGATGCGCATCACCGTTCCCCGCCAACCGGCATGAGCAGCCCCTATCGCCTGACGTACAGGGTCGTACAGCAACACCGGGATACAATCGGCTGTCGAAATGCACAGACACTTATCCAACTGATCGGTCACGAGCGCATCCACACCTTCCAGTAAAGCCGTACGTTCCTCCTCCACCTTATATATATAGGTATCATCGATGATTGCCACCCGGTCGCTGTGCGTTTGGTGCGGCAAGACCAGCTCAATCGGTCCCCGTCCAAGCAATTCCACCAGGTGCTGTCGGTTACGAGCCACATCGTCGGGGTTATCCCCCGCAAACCCGTTGCAGTTGAACGAAGCATACGTTCCCTGGCTGAAGCCCCCGTGACGCTTCGTCGAAAAACAAGAAATGTTGGGATAGGTCTGCATCAGCCCATATCCCAACATCTGATTATCTGATGTCAGCCGATTCATTCCTTCTCCTCTTCGTCCCAGTCTTCTTCCTCGTACTCGTAGTCGAAGTCATCGTCCACATCGTCTTCATATTCATAGTCGAAATCCTCGTCTTCACCCATCGCCTTCAGTTCTTCCTGCAGACGAGCCACATCTTTGGCACGGTGGATGAGGGTTTCGGTGCGCACACCTTCCAGGCGATTGCTTTCCTTATTCAGTTCGGTCCACAACATATCCTTCAACTGCTGTACCCCCATACCCGTCACCGACGAGATGAAGATATGCGGCACGTTTTCCGGCAAGGTCGGTTCCAGCATCTCGATGAGCTCTGCATCCAGCATATCACTCTTGGTGATAGCCAGCACCCGCTGCTTGTCCAGCATTTCGGGGTTGAAGGTAGCCAATTCGTTCAGCAGGATTTCGTACTCCTTGCGGATATCGTCGGTATCGCCCGGCACCATAAAGAGCAGCAACGAGTTACGCTCGATATGGCGCAAGAAGCGCAGTCCCAATCCCTTGCCTTCGCTGGCACCCTCGATGATACCCGGGATGTCGGCCATGACAAACGACTTGCCTTCACGGTACGACACAATCCCCAAATTGGGTTCGAGCGTCGTAAACGGATAGTTGGCTATTTTGGGACGAGCGGCCGACACGGTAGAAAGCAATGTCGACTTACCCGCATTGGGGAAGCCCACCAACCCTACGTCGGCCAGCAACTTCAGTTCCAGGATAACAGTCAATTCCTGCATCGGCTCACCCGGTTGCGCAAAGCGCGGAGCCTGACGGGTAGCCGTACGGAAGTGCCAGTTACCCAAGCCCCCACGACCACCTTTCAGCAGTACCACTTCCTGACCATGTTCGGTGATGTCGCAAATGTACTCGCCGGTTTCGGCATTGTACACCACTGTACCGCAAGGCACTTCAATCACCTTATCCTCGCCATCCTTACCGAAGCTCTTGTTCTTCGAGCCATTGCCCCCATGGGTAGCAAAGACATGACGGTCATACTTCAAGTGCAACAGCGTCCAATAGTTGCGGTTCCCACGCAAGATGACATGACCTCCTCGACCGCCATCGCCGCCATCGGGGCCGCCATTGGGTACATACTTTTCCCGACGCATGTGCGCAGAGCCTCGTCCGCCCTTACCCGAGCGGCAATAAATCTTCACATAATCAACGAAATTCGATTCAGCCATATCGTTCTTAGCTTATGAATTATTCTTTCCTACCAATTAGAGTTTTTCTACAGCCGCTACAATTTCAGCGAAGATACCGTCCATTGTACCTACACCGTGAATGTGCTGGTATTTGCCTTCGTTCTTGTACCAGTCAATCAACGGAGCAGTCTGTGATTGATATACCACGAGGCGTTTCTTGATTGTTTCTTCGTTGTCATCGGCACGGCCTGATTCCTGTCCACGCTTGATCAAGCGAGTCATCAGTTCGTCTTCCGGTACATCCAGATCGAGCATTACCGACACTTCCTGACCACGTTCAGCCAGCATCTTCTTCAACGCTTCTGCCTGTGCAATAGTTCGGGGGAAGCCGTCGAAAATCACGCCCTTACTGTCCTGGAAGCTGTCCAATGTGCTGGCCAGGATATCGATAATCAGTTCGTCCGGCAACAGCTGACCCTGGTCGATGTAACCCTTGGCCGTCTTGCCCAGTTCTGTTCCGTTCTTGATTTCTGCACGGAGCACATCACCGGTTGAAATATGGTTAATACCGAATTTTTCTACGATACGTTCACTTTGCGTACCCTTACCAGAGCCCGGAGCTCCGAAAATGACAATGTTCAACATAAAAGTTTTCTTTTGGAATTAGTTGTATAATCTTTTTTATCGTATGAGTCTTGGATTCTCCTCATTTATTCAACCACGGTATAGATATCACGATAGTTGCGTCCCAGTCCATCATAATCCAGACCATAGCCCACAATGAAATCGTTTGGAATGCGCATGGCCACATAGTCGATGTGCAGATCCACCTTCAGTTTGTCGGGCTTCAGCAGCAACGTACAGATGCGGATTTCCTTCGGATGCTTGGCTTGCAAAGTCTCGAGCAAATGCTTCATCGTGACACCTGTGTCGACAATATCCTCCACAATCACAACGGTGCGGCCTTCGATGTTGTCACCCAAGCCCACTAGCTCCTTTACCTTACCGGTCGAAGAAGTGCCGGCATACGAAGCCAGCTTCACAAACGAGACTTCCGAGGGAAGAGTCAAGTGACGCATCAAGTCAGCTGTAAAGATGAACGACCCGTTCAACACACTTAAGAACAAGGGATTCGTTCCTTCCAAATCCCGGTTGATTTCATTGGCTACTCGCGCCACCTCCTTTTCAATCTTCTCTGCAGAAATAAAAGGAGTAAAACGCTTATCTTTTATCTGAATGGTATCCATAACCGTTATAAATGATTTAATGGATGCAAAAATACGATTTTTATTCCAACTATCGAAGCATTCGCGCCTCCTCTTTTTACAAATTAATGTTATCTTTGTGCGTTCAACTAAAGAGATTGTCATGAAAATCATTACGAGCACCCAACTGAAGGAATGGGACAAGTACACCATCACCCACGAACCCATCGCTTCCATCGACCTGATGGAACGGGCCGCCTGTGCCTTGACCGGAGCGATTACCTCCCGTTGGGATACCTCTCACCCGATGGTTGTCTTTGCAGGACCTGGCAACAATGGCGGTGATGCGCTGGCGGTAGCCCGCTTGCTTTCGCAACAGCAATACACCGTTGAAGTCTATCTGTTCAACACCAAAGGGCAACTGTCGGATGAATGTCAAACCAACCTGGACCGCCTCAAACAATGCGGCTCAGTCTACTTTACAGAAGTCAGCACCCGTTTCGACCCTCCTGCCCTGACCGAACAACATGTCGTGGTCGACGGTCTCTTCGGGTCAGGCCTCAACAAGCCCCTGAATGGAGGATTTGCAGCCGTGGTGAAATACATCAACGCCTCGAAAGCGCAAGTCGTTGCCATTGATGTCCCCTCAGGATTGATGTGCGAAGACAACACCTATAACGTGCGGGCCAACATCCTGCACGCCGATCTTACACTCAGCATCCAAGCGCCCAAACTAGCCTTTCTCTTTCCTGAAAACGAGGACATTGTCGGCGAATGGAAGTTGCTGGACATTGGTCTGAATTCCGAATTTGTGGACCAAGCCCACAGTTCCTTCTTCATTACCGAAGAAGCCGAAATGCGTGCCCTGTTGAAACCCCGCAAACGTTTCTCGCACAAAGGGACCTTTGGCCATGCCCTCCTCATTGCCGGCTCCTACGGTATGGCAGGTGCTTCCATCCTGGCTACCCGGGCTTGTCTGCGCTCGGGTGTGGGACGAGTCACCGTACACGTACCTATCTACAACCACGACCTGTTGCAGACAACGGTGCCCGAAGCCATTGTACAGACCGACATCCATGAACGTTACTTTGCGCAGCCCGCTGATACGGACCCCTATCAGGCCTTGGCCATCGGCCCGGGATTGGGACAGGAAGGAGATACCGCTTTGGCCCTGATGGAACAAATCCAAGGCTGCCCCATACCCCTGGTACTGGACGCTGATGCCTTGAATATCCTGAGTTCACATCGCAACTGGATCAGCCGCATACCCAAACAAAGCATCCTCACTCCTCACCTGAAGGAATTGGAAGGGCTCATCGGCAAATGCATGGACACCTACGAACGCCTTAATAAAGTAAAGGAGCTGGCAGCCTACCTGCAAAGCTACATCGTGGTAAAAGGTGCCTGGACCGCCGTCGTCACTCCCGAAGGCAACTGCTACTTCAATCCTACCGGAAACCCGGGTATGGCTACAGCGGGCAGCGGTGATGTGCTGACCGGCATACTGGCGGCTCTGCTGGCTCAAGGCTATACCCAGGAGGAAGCCTGCCGATTGGGAGTCTACGCCCACGGACTGGCCGGTGACCTGGCGGCCAAAGAGAAAGGCGGGATGGGAATGCAAGCATCCGACCTCATCGAGGCCTTGCCCCAAACCTGGAAATATCTGTCAGAACCGATCCAAGCCTAAACTTACTTCGGTTGAAACCTACTAAACATTGAAACGTATGAAAACATCCTTGATTGCTCTAGCCCTACTGGCTTCCTGCGGTGCAACAGCCCAGGAAGTGAGTGTATACACCCCGGGTGCCACACCGGAAGGTGTGGTCTATTACCTGCCTAAAACGGAAATTGAAGTGCAGGTCACTGCTACGCGTGTAAACTATACCCCTGGCGACTTCTGCCAATACGCCAACCGCTACCTGCGCCTTACCGACCTCTCGTCGCAACCCGATACGTATTGGGAACTGAACAGCATCCGCGTGCAGTCGGTCGGAGTGCCCGATCCGGAACGGGCCTATGCCGTCAAACTGAAGGACAAGAGCGTAGCCTCGCAGGTGGAACTCACACGCGAAGGCATCGTACGGGCCATCAATACAACGGCCCCCGCCGAAAAGACACCCCAAGCACCAGCAGCACAAGTGGCCACATCCTCACTCAACCCGCGTCAGTTCCTCACCGAAGAGATTCTGATGGCCGGCTCGAAAGCCAAAATGGCCGAACTCGTGGCCCGCGAAATCTACAACATCCGCGAAAGCAAGAACAGCCTGACCCGCGGACAAGCCGACTATATGCCGAAAGACGGTTCGGCCTTAAAACTGATGCTCGACAACCTCGACCAACAGGAAAAGGCATTGACCAGTCTCTTCACCGGTCAAAAAGACCACCAGCAACAGGTATTCACGCTCCGCTTCACTCCCAACGACAGTGTAAAAAGCCAGGTAGCCTTCCGCTTCTCGCGCCGGTTGGGCGTATTGAAGGCCAACGACTTGGCCGGATCGCCGTACTACCTGTCCATCCAAAGCCAAGAAACCTTGCCGCCAGCCGATCTGGAAGCTTCGGCCAAGAAGAAACTGGAAGGCATCATCTACAACATCCCTGGGAAAGCACTTGTCAAATTGTCGACCCCTGAAAAGACCTACTTTGAAGGCGAACTCCCCGTCACGCAATTCGGAACGACCGAAACCCTGACCGACAACCTGTTCAACAAAAAAGTCAATACCCGCGTCCTTTTCAATCCGAACACCGGAGGTATCGTTAAAATTGACAAAGACTAACTGCGTCCATCTTTTTTCTCAGGCTCCGCCCCGCTTGCATTGAAAAACAAGCGGGGCGGAGCATTTTTTTAAGATTTCGTCCGGTGAATAAAACCAACAAATAGACATCCTATTCCATCTTTATCCGACCTTTGAACTGTTAAAAATAAAATAGTCGTTTCATTTCGTTTAAAAAAGATTTGGAAGTTTATTTTCCCTTTACTTATATTTGCAACGCTAAACACACACTAACAAAAGACTTAAAGAATTTACCCAACCCCTAACTAAACAAACAACAACCTAACTAAACAAACAATAACCTAACTAAACGAAGAACAACTAAACCTATTAAATAAACAAACCTATTAACAAACCATTAAACCAACCGAAGCAGACACTTTAAAAAAGAACCCAACAACCTTTAACCATTAAACACTCTATCTGGAATGAACGATCCTTGCCAAAGGAAATCCAATAGAAACCTTTAAAAACAGACCTAAATAAACTATATCTTAACCTAAAATTCCATTCCAATGAATTTGCAACCGAACCCCTTTGCAACAACGGGGAAGAGGTGGAGTATGCTCCTGGCTACAGGACTTATTCTGACCTATGCTCCCGGTCTATCCGCTTTTGCCTCTCCATCCACCGAGGCCAGTCTATCCATCCAACAAAGTGCCAAGAAGTATGAAGGCGTCATGGTAGACGTCAATACGGGCGAACCCCTGATTGGCGCCAGCATTCAGATTAAAGGCACTACTACCGGTGTCATCACCGACTTCGACGGCCGCTTCGAGATTGAAGCCCAGCCGGGACAGACCCTGGTTTTCTCGTACATGGGTTACAAGACCAAGGAAATCAAAGTAGGCAACATCAAGTTGCTCAGCGTCGAAATGATTGAAGACAGCCAGGCATTGGGCGAAGTGGTCGTTACCGCCTTCGGCGTGGGCCAGAAAAAGGAGTCCATCGTCGGTGCAGTTACCCAGGTGCGCTCGGGCGAACTGAAGGTGCCGGCAGCCAACCTCTCGAACTCGTTTGCCGGCCGTATGTCGGGTGTCACAGCCTTCCAACGTTCGGGCGAACCGGGCAACGACGGCTCCAACTTCTTCATCCGCGGTATTTCGACCTTTACAGCCACCAGTCCGCTGATTATCATTGACGGCGTGGAAGCCTCGGCCGGCGACCTGAACGCCCTCGATTCGGAAGTCATCGAAAGCTTCTCCATCCTGAAAGATGCTACCGCTACCGCCATGTACGGTACCCGAGGTGCCAACGGGGTGATGATTGTCAAGACCAAGAGCGGTGAAAACACCGAACGGGCCATCATCAACGCCCGCATCGAAACCTACGTGTCCATGCCGACCAAAGTGCCCAAGTTTACCGATGCGGTGAACTACATGAACATGTACAACGAAGCTGCCCGGAACTATAGCGACAATGCCAAATTGTACGATGCTGATTTCATCAACGGCGTGGCCCAAGGCTTGAACCCCTACCGCTACCCCAATGTAGACTGGTACAACGAGCTGTTCCGTGATGCCACCATCAACGAGCGCGTCAACTTCAACGTACGCGGCGGCAGCAAGCGGGTGGACTACTTCATCAATGCCAACATGAACCACGAAATGGGTATGCTGAAAAGCCGCAGCAAAGACTTCTATTCGTACGACAACAACATCGACGTGATGCGTTATACCTTCCAGACCAACATCAATGCCCACCTGTCTTCTTCAGCCACGGTATCGATGAACCTGGGTGTGGAACTGCGTGATACCCACGGACCGAGTGTCGGCACCGGCGACCTGTTCGGAGCGGTAATGAATGCCAACCCGGTAGACTACCCGATTTTCTTCCCGATGGATGTGAGTGTCAACCAGCTGGGGACATACAGTGATTATGTAAAATGGGGGGTTTACGACAACGGTAATATAGCTGCCGCCATCAACCCGATGGCCGAACTCACCAAAGGCTACCAGGACGGATTCGCCAGCACCGTACGTGCCAACGTCAAGTACGACCAGAAGTTGGACTTCATCACCAAAGGCCTGCGATTCAGCGCACTGGCCTCGTTCAAGAACTGGGCATCGACCACCACCAAACGCGACCGAGGATACAACAAATACGTCTTCAAGGAAGAAAAGGACGGACAGATGATTATCCGTTCGCTGGGCGATGAAGCCATGCATACCCTGGGTGCCAACCGCACCAACACCGGCGACCGCAGCTACTACCTGCAGGCAGCCTTGAACTACGACCGCACCTTCAACGACGTACACAACGTGTCGGCCATGGCCCTGTTCAACATGGACCAGTACGACACTGCCGATGCCACCGAAGACCTCATCGCTACCCTGCCAAAGCGAAGAATGGGTTTTGCCGCCCGCCTGAGCTATGACTATGCCAACCGTTACATGGCCGAAATCAACATGGGTTACAACGGTTCGGAAAACTTTGCCGAAGGTCACCGTTGGGGCTTCTTCCCTTCACTGGCCTTGGGATGGAACGTCAGCGAAGAAGCTTGGTTCGCCCCCCTCAAGAACGTGGTGCACAACTTGAAACTGCGCGGTTCGTTCGGTCTGGTAGGTAATGCCGACTCGGGCACCCGCTTCATGTATCTGCCGGTAGTCAACCTGGGTGGACAAGGCTTTGTTACGGGCGATGGCAGCGGCGGATGGACTTCCTTCAACGGTCCGGTATTCAGCCGTTTCAAAAACGAGGATATCACCTGGGAAGTAGGCTACAAAACCAATGTCGGCATTGACTTTGGCCTGTTCAACAGTCTGAACATCACTGTGGAATACTTCAACGAATTGCGTAAGGACATCTTCCGCAAGAACGAGTCCATCCCCAACTACATGGGTATCGCTGCCGCCGAAGTGTACGGCAACTACGGCGAAATCAAGAACTGGGGATGGGAAGTGAGCGCTGACTACGGCAAGCAGCTCACCAAAGATCTGTCGGTACAGTTCAAGGGAACTTTCTCGTTCGCCCGCAACGAAATCCGCAAGGATGCCCGTGGCTTCAACCCCGATTATCCCCACCTGAGCACCATCGGCCAACCGCTGAACCGCCTGCAAGGCTATGTCTATGCCGGCAACCTGTTCGTCGATGCCGATGAAATCAAGAACTCTCCCACCCAAATGATTGGTGGTACCATAGCCCCGGGTGACATCAAGTACGTGGACCAGCCCAACAAGAACGGTGTAGCCGACGGCATCATCAACAGCAACGACCGCGTATTCATGGGCTATCCCGAAGTACCCGAAATCATCTACGGTTTCGGACCGAGCTTCAAATACAAGAACTGGGACTTCTCGTTCTTCTTCCAGGGGGTAGCCAACACCTCGCTGATGATGAGCGGCTTCCATCCCTTCGGCAACCAGCAGAACCGCAACGTGCTGCAGTTCATTGCCGATGACTACTGGAGTGCCGAAAACCCCGACAGCCATGCGGCCTATCCGCGTCTGACCAAGACCGACCATCCCAACAACACGGCAGGTTCAGACTACTGGCTGCGCAACGGTTCCTTCCTGAAACTGAAGAATGCCGAAGTCGGCTATTCCTGGAAGTTCCTCCGTGCCTATGTAAGCGGAACCAACCTGCTCACCTTCTCGTCCTTCAAGCATTGGGACCCCGAAATGGGCGGTGGTAGCGGTCTGAAATATCCTACCCAGCGCGTCATCAACCTGGGTGTACAACTCAACTTTAAATAAGCCTATTGACATATGAAAAATAAATTCCAAAAATACCTGTTCTCTCTTTGCCTGCTGGCGGCTACCCCCTCTTTTACCAGCTGTAACTTCCTCGACATTGTGCCCGACGAACGGGCACAGGAAGAAGACGCCTACAAGGACTACAACGCCGCCCGCGGCTTCCTGTACTCGTGCTACGGCTTCATGCCGAACCCGTTGAACGGTCCGAGCGGACTCGACCTGTTCACCGGCGATGAAGTGGTGAGCCCCTGGGAACACGAGACCTTTGCCAACTTTCCCAAAGGCAACTTCACTGCAGCCAATCCGGTCATCTCGTACTGGAACACGCTGTACGGAGGCATCCGCCAGTCGTACACCCTGAAGAAGAACCTGCACCGCGTACCCGACATGCGAGGCGAGGACAAAGAGTTCCAAGCCGAGCTCGATTTCCTGATCGGTTATTACCATATGCTGCTGTTCCGCTGCTACGGACCCATCATCATCGTCGAAGACGAAGTGGACATCACCACCGACCCCAGCAACTACCTGGGCCGTTCGTCGCTGGATGCCACCGTGAAGTTCATCGTCCAAAAATTCGACGAAGCCATCCAGTCGGGTGCACTGCCCGACCGCCGCGAAGGGGAAAGCACCGGTCGGGCCACAACGGTAATCGCCAAAGCACTGAAGGCCTATACCCTGATGTACTATGCCTCACCGCTGCTGAACGGCAATGCCAAACTGGCCGGCGCACTGAAAAACGTAGACGGCTCGGAAATGATTTCGGCCACCTACGACCCCAACCGCTGGGTGGAAGCCAAGAACGCTTACAAGGAAGCCATCGATGCAGCCGAAGCTGCCGGACACAAGCTGTTCACCGAAGTGAACCCGCTGCTGATGCAGAACAAATACCCCAAGAACGAAACCTTGCGTACGCTGCGCATGCTCAACAGTACCAAGGTGGTGCACAACCCCGAAATCATCTGGGCCAAGGCCGGTGACGAAGGCCCCTACAGCATCCAGTTCAAGTCAATGCCTTACGTCAGCAACACCGTGTGGGGCGGCCTGTCTCCTACCCTGACCATGGTGCGCCGCTTCTACACCAAGAACGGGCTGCCGTATAATGTCGATCCGGCCAACCAGGGCAAGAGTGAGTTCGAGGTCGTCAACCTGACTGTCGACAACGCCACCGTGGAATTTGCCAACGAAACCGATGCGATGATTGCCATGCCCGACAAGCAGACCCCGCGCATGAACCTCGACCGCGAACCCCGCTACTACGCGTGGATTGCCTTCCACAATGGTTTGTACGAACTGCGCAACAACGGCGGCTATACCGATGCCAATGGCTTTGCCATTCCCGAAACCTATGCTGACATGCGCAACAAGCTGGTGGTGACCGAATTCAACAAGGAAGGCAACTGCGGACGCAAGAACCGCTCGAGCGACTATGCACCGGCCGGCTTCCTGAACAAGAAGGCCGTTCACCCCGACAACCAGGTGCGCAGCAACGGCATGACCATGAACGAACGCGGCTGGTCGATGATCCGCCTGGCTGAAATGTACCTGAGCTATGCCGAATGTTGTGCCGAAGCCGGCGATGACGCCGAAGCCAAGAAATACCTGAACAAGGTGCGCGAACGTGCCGGCATCCCTACCGTCGAAGCCTCGTGGGCACTGGTAGGCAAAAACCCCACCGGCAAGGAATTGGTGGACATCATCCGCCAGGAACGACAGATCGAGCTGTACCTGGAAAACCACAATTTCTGGGATATGCGCCGCTGGCTGTTGGCCGACAAGTACTTCAACGTGAAGCCAAAAGGCATGAACATTGAAGGAAACAGCACCCAGGACTTCGCCAAGGAGGCGGAAATCAACGTACAACGTCAGTTCCTCGATGCCCACTGGCTGCTGCCCATTCCGGCCCAGGACATCAACAACAACCACAACGTAGTACAAAACCCGGGATACTAATCCCCACACAAAGGCCATAGCCCCAATGGTTTTCCTTCGACCGAGAGCCACCGAAGGTGCTATGGCCTTCTACCTCCGCTTTTTCCATTTGTCGGCAGGGCTACCGACACACTCCTCCACACACCCACTTCTCTTCGCCTCCGGCGATTCATGGCCCATTCTAAACCTAACCCGCTAATCTCAATCAACAAACGTATGAAAACTACCCAAAAACTAGGCATTCTGTTCGGATTCACCCTACTGAGTCTGACGAGCTTTGTCGCCTGCAGTGACGACAACAACGAATTACTTCCCAATGGACCGACCGACGAGGAACTCGGTGAATACCAACCGGGCTCGCCCGAAGACATCAAAGGCGACCTCCCCGTGAAGGTGGTCAGCGGTACCGCCTCGTCCTTCCAGGACGGAGAAGGCATCGAACGCTCGTTCGACGGCGACCGCACTACCATCTACCACTCGAACTGGAGCAACGGCGGCGACAACTATTTCCCCATTACCCTGGAATACCACTTTGCTGCCCAGAGCGACATGGACTACTTCGTGTACTACCCTCGTACTGGAAGCAGTAACGGACACTTCAAGGTAGTCGACATCGAAGTGAAGACCAACGCCACCGCCCGCGGCACCGAAGAGTGGCAACCCGTGATGACCTTCGACTTCCAAGGCAACTCGTCAGCTACGCGTGTGGACTTCCCCAAGCCCCTCATCGGCGTATCGGCCCTGCGCTTCACCGTGAAGTCGGGCGCCGGTGACGGACAAGGATTTGCCGCCTGTGCCGAAATGGAGTTCTACCAAAAGAACCCCGACAACTTCGATTGGACCACCCTCTTCACCGACGCCTCGTGCTCGGCCCTGAAACCGGGTGTCAGCGAAACGGACATCCAGGCCTGTGAATACTCGCTCTTCCGCAACATCGCCTTCTACCTGTTCCACCAACGCTACCCCAGCGAATTCCGCATTGCCGACTTCAAGGCCTATCCGCATCCCGACCTCCAGGCACGCACCCATCTGACCAATCCCTACAGCCTGCTGGACAACCCGACCGGCATCGCCGTAGCCGAAGGGGAGGAACTGGTGGTACTGGCCGACCTGAAGGGACAGCGGGTATCGCTGCGCGTACAGAACCTGGACAAGCCCGAGGGAGACGGCTTCGGCGGCGACGACTACCCGCTGGCCACCGGTGCCAACCGGCTGAAGATACAGCACAAGGGACTGGTGTATGTAATGTACCATACCCCCGACCCGGCCACCGTACCCGCCGCGAAACTGCATTTCGTGAACGGCACCGTGAACGGCTACTACGACAGCCAGAACCCGGCCCTGGCCGAACGTGCCCAGGAACTGCTGGACAAGGCTACCGACAAGTACTTCGACGTGGTGGGCCGATGGGCACACCTCACCTTCCCCACCAGCCGCTTCCGCAACCACACCAGCGACCTGCGGAAACTCATCGACCTGTACGACAAACTGGTCTATAACGAACAGGAATTCCTGGGACTGGCCAAGTACGACAAGCTGTTCCACAACCGCATGTACTTCAACGTGATGTACCACTCGTACATGTACGCCACCGCCTATCACACCGGTTACCACGACGATACCCTGGAACAGCTCTGCAACGACCAAACCTTCGGCGACCACGTCTGGGGACCGGCACACGAAGTGGGCCACTGCAACCAGACCCGCCCGGGACTGAAATGGCTGGGCACCACCGAAGTGACCAACAACATCCTCTCGGAATACATCCAGACCAGCGTCTTCGGCATGCCCTCGCGCGTACAGGTGGAAGACATGGGCGACCCGGTGGCATCGAACCGCTACGCCAAGGCCTGGAACGGCATCCTGGTGGACAAGCTGTCGCACGCCGTACACGACGATGTGTTCTGCAAACTCATCCCCCTGTGGCAGCTGGAACTCTACTTCGGCAACGTGAAGGGACGCACCCCGCTGCAGCAGGCCGACAAGGGTGGCTTCTACCCCGACGTATATGAATACATCCGCACCCACGAACCGGCCAAGACTGCCGGTGAACAGCAGCTGGAGTTTGTCTTCATCGCCAGTCAAAGCGCCGGCATGAACCTGCTCGACTTCTTCGAAAAGTGGGGCTTCCTGAAGGAAGTCGATGTGGAACTGGACGACTACGGCAAAGGTCAGATGACCGTCACCAAAGCCCAGGCCGACCAATTGCGCCGACGCGTGGAAGCCTTGGGATTGCCCCAACCGAACCAACCCATCGAATACATCTCGGACCACAACTGCAAGTACTTCAAGGAAGCAGCAGCCATCACCAAGGGCACCGCTACGCGTAGCGACAACACCCTCACGATGAACAACTGGAAGAACGTCATCGTCTACGAAGTGCGCGACGGCAGTGCCGAAGGAACCCTGATTCAGGTGAGCGAAGGCCTCAACGCCCCATCCGACCAAGCAACCTTCCAGGTACGCGGCGGCTGGAAAAACAGCTATAAGGTTTACGCCGTACAGCACGACAACCAACGGGTGGAAGTGACCTTCTAAGCAGAACCACCAACGGTTTATTTACCCAAAAAGCGGATGCATCTGAACCATGCATCC
>AMCI01001548.1_pt1 | contig 37059 bp, 31 predicted proteins | sample 419838 | NCBI WGS metagenome assembly AMCI01 (sample SAMN01090643, study PRJNA158313) | gut metagenome
ATTCAATATCGTATAACCCCGAAAGGCTATAAAAGTTATTGACGGTTCTTGTTTTCTCTACATCTTTAAAAGATGTAGGCTTGTACTACTTGTTGTTTATCTATAAGTCTTTTCAAAGATCTCTTCTTTGTGAGCCATCGATTTTGATTTCGAAAGCGGATGCAAAGTTAAGAGCTTATTTTCAAACCACCAAAACTTTTCGGGAAAATTTTTCAAAAAATTTTTCTTGAAGGGGTTTGACCGGCTTTCCCTTCCCGGCTCCCACCTTTCTCGCTCCCTTGTACTATACAAGGTAAGATACTCCGTAAAGAACTGAAGGTCAGCTGCTCTCCGCTTGCGTTTCACACTGTCAATTCCGGCTTGACGCCGCATCTCTCTCGATTGCGGATGCAAAGGTAGACGCTTTTTACAAAACCACCAAACTTTAGAGCGAAATATTTTTGTAATATGACAAAAAACAATCCGTAATCTACTGATTTATTGATATGTTACATAGCATCTTCATTTTCTACCCCTAAAAAGCGAATTCTATACTTCTTCCTTGTTTTATTCGCGCACGCGTATAGACACATTCCCCAGCTTTCCCAAGTTCCTCCCTAAGATTCCGTCATTCTTCCGATTCCATTCATCCTATCCAACCCTCTATCCGAAGTTCTTTCGAATAATCAAGCCTCTGCCCATTCTTTTCGTAAAGTCCATCGACAACGGTAACCTATCTCTACGCTACCTTGCTTCTTTGCTCATCCATAAGCAAGATTTCACAAAACTGCAACGCAGTCTCATCAAACTACATTGCGGTTTTGGGAAACCACGATGCAGTTTCGTCAAACTGCGTTGCAGTCTGAACAATCTGTCCTGCCGCTAAACCTTACCAGTCCTTACCTGACCCTCTTTTCATCCCACCCCTCAGACTTTTAAATCTTCAGCTCTTCAGACTTCCAATTCTTCAACTCTTCAGAAGCAGACCTTCCTCCCATCGCTTTTTCTGTTCCTCCCTCTAAAGTGCTCAAACCAAGCGAAGATTCCAGAACAGAGTTCTCAACGGCAACGTCGACCGACATAGAAAATCCAAACACTGAAGACCAAAATCACCAACAGCATCAATAACATGCACAACATACGCAACGCATCGCCCACCGCAGCCAAATGCCACGAAGAAGGGGACATCATGCTTAAAATGCCCAAAAACAAACCACCCATACACAAGGTAAGAATGCGGCACATCCGACTCATCAGCGAATATTGCAGGGGCAGACAGTTCGGATTCAAGCGAATGGGCATATGAACCATCTGCCGGTGATAGGCAGCCGCTGCACAAATGGCCATGATGACCACACCCAATCCGGCAAAGACAAAAACCAAGGCCGGATCACCCCAACCATCCGCTTCTCCACGATAATTGAAATGAATGGGAATCTGTCCCGGACTATGCAGATAAATCGCCAAGGACAAGCCCATCAATACAACTGCCAATATGCCAGCGACAATTTCCAACACCCGATCCCACCAGGTAGGGCGAACCACCGGACATCCGAGGTTCACCTTTTCTTTTCCATCTCTATTCCTTCTTTCCATTTTCTTTCGATTCTTTACTCATTGACTTTCCATTACTTTTTCATTAGCTTTCAATAATCCGGCAAGATGCCGGGATGCAAGTTCGTCATCCTATGCCATTCCCTCCCTGCAACAGGAGAGGCTAACGGTTCCGGAGAAAAATCGGCAAGTGGCCCAATTCCTCCAACCGCAAGCCCCCTCCCGGGTCATTCGCCTTCCGACGACCCGTCACCTTCCTGATTCGGTTCCTCCGGTTCCTGCCTTTCCAGGTTTCGCGTTCGCTTTTTCTTCATCCGTCCGCTTTTGCGCAAGGCTTCAGCGATAATCCATTGCAGCTGGCCGTTGGTGGAACGGAATTCATCTGCCGCCCACTTCTCGATAGCCGCCATCGTATCGGCATCCACCCTGAGTACAAAGCTCTTCGTTGTTTCCTTTTTGGCCATATCCCCCTGCTTAATGATTCAATGTACCCGAATTGACCACCGGCTGGGCAGGTTCGTCGGCACAAAGGACAACGAGCAGATTGCTCACCATCGCTGCCTTCTTTTCTTCGTCCAGTTCCACAATGTCATCTTCCCGCAGCTTATCGAGCGCCATCTTCACCATCGAAACCGCCCCTTCTACAATCTTTTCACGAGCTGAAATGATGGCAGTAGCCTGCTGACGACGCAACATCACCGCTGCGATTTCAGGAGCATAGGCCAGGTAGTTGATGCGAGCTTCCACAATCTCCATGCCCGCCATAGCCAGCCGTTCGTTCAACTGCCGTTCCAACTGCTCGTTGATTTCTTCCCCGCCACTGCGCAAAGTCAATCCACCCGTATCGTGTTCATTATCGTCGTAGGCATATTGACCGGCCACCTGACGAAGCGCAGCATCACTCTGCACCCGAACAAAGTCTTCGAAGGCATTCATCCGGCTAGCCACGCTGACTGCCAAACCGGCTCCACGCCCATCGGCCATCGTCTGTGCGTCAATTTCAAACATCGCCTTATAAGTGTCCTTCAGCTTCCAGACCAGCACCAAGCCGATAAGAATCGGATTACCAATTTTATCGTTCACCTTGATAGGCTCCACATCCAGGTTACGGGCACGGAGCGACAGTTTCTTCTTCGTCAGAAACGGATTCACCCAATAGAAACCCGTCTGACAGAAGGTTCCTTTGTACTTGCCGAAGAAAATCATGACCCGGGCCTCGTTGGGTTCCTGCGAGAAATAGCCCGGCACCATCAACACAAACAACGTGAACAGCAAAGGTACCACCAACCAGGCTAACACCTTTACAGTTGCCAAAAAGAAAATCACCAAAAACGGGATTACGACCACTTGGAAGAATAAGGCCAGAAATCCATTGAGAGCCAAACCTTCATACTTCATTTCATTCGTCTTCATACGCATTCGATTTTGATATTATTATGATATCACAAAACAAGGAAATTATCTCGTAATAAACAAGAAAAGCACAGCTGTTTTACAACATCCAGTCCCAAGCGCTACCCTCCACACAAATCACGACAAAAAAAGGCCTTTTGGTTGACCTATATCAACAAAACAAGCCTTCTTGGAAAAAAGTGATTACGACCGATAACAACCTACCGATAAACCACTTAACTTTGCATTAACAAAAAGATAAAAGGTAAAAATTAAAGGTTGTTTTTTTTAGTAGCTACAATATTAATTACGTAAAAAGGTTGTACGACGGTTGTCCGTGAGGCCCACCGAAGTTAAAGTTTTAGGTATTATTCACTAAACAAAGAAAGGATAACTAAATGAGAACAGTAAAGAAAATTATGCACCGAATTGCCAACGCCGATCCCATGATTTGGGGATACGTGATGTTGGGCGGATTCCACCGATGAGCCTCAACAGGCGCATCGGGCAGCTAAACGAGAAAAAAAGGACGACTCCCCAAGGGATTGTCCTTTTTTTCTCGTTTCTTTTTTTCCGGCTCCTAGCCACCTACTTGACCAGAAATCCGTATCTTTGCCTGTTTCATGGAGAATAAGCCGAACCTTATGCAGATAGATAGCCAAAACAAAGAATTTCAGGATGCCCTCCAGCTCATCCAATACACCCGCCAGTCCGTCTTCCTGACCGGCAAGGCCGGCACGGGCAAATCCACCTTCCTGCGCCACGTATGCAGCGTGACGAAGAAGAAACACATCATCCTGGCTCCTACCGGCATCGCAGCCATCAATGCGGGCGGAAGTACGCTGCACAGCTTCTTCAAGCTGCCCTTCCATCCCCTCCTCCCCGACGACCCCAACTACAGTCTGCGCGGCGGACGGCTACACGACAGTCTGCGCTACACCACCGCCCACCGCAAACTTATCGAAGAGGTAGAGCTGGTCATCATCGACGAGATTTCCATGGTACGGGCCGACATCATCGACTTCGTGGACAAGGTGTTACGCGTCTATTCCAAGAACATGCGCGAACCCTTCGGTGGAAAACAGATTCTGTTGGTAGGCGACGTATACCAGTTGGAACCCGTCATCAAGAACGAGGAGCGTGAAATCCTGCTCCGCTATTACCCCAATCCCTTCTTCTTCTCGGCCCGAGTATTCCAAGCCATGGAACTGGTGTCCATCGAACTGAAGAAGGTCTATCGGCAGACCGACCCGGTGTTTGTGAACGTACTCAACCACATCCGCACCAATACCGCCGGAGCTGCCGACCTGCAGCTGCTGAACACCCGCTGCAACGTGAGTCTGGCCGCCCACGAAAACGACCTTTATATCACTTTGGCCACCCGCCGCGACACGGTGAACTTCATCAATGAACAAAAGCTGGCCGAACTGCCGGGAAGTCCGACCGTGCTGCACGGCGAAATCAAGGGAGAATTTCCCGATAACAGTCTACCCACTCTCATTGACCTGGAAGTGAAGCCCGGTGCACAGGTCATCTTCATCAAGAATGATTTCGAAAAGCGTTGGGTGAACGGTACGCTGGGCACCATCGTAGAACTCGACCCTGAAGCAGGCCTGCTGTATATCCAGACCGAAAAAGGGGATGTATATGGGGTGAAAGCCGAAAGCTGGCACAACATCCGCTACCGCTACAACGAAGAAGAGAAAAAGATTGAAGAGGAAGAACTGGGGGTCTTCACCCAGTTCCCCATCCGCCTGGCGTGGGCCATCACCATCCACAAGAGTCAAGGACTCACCTTCAGCCGGGCTGTCATCGACTTTACCGGCGGCGTCTTTGCCGGCGGACAGACCTATGTGGCCTTGAGCCGCTGCACCTCACTCGATGGCATCCAGCTGCGCAAACCCATCAGCCGGAGCGACATCTTTGTCCGCCCCGAGATTGTGGCCTTTGCCCAACGTTTCAACAACCAACAAGCCATCGACCGCGCCTTGAAGCAAGCCCAGGCCGATGTACAATATGTAGCAGCCGTCCAGCATTTCAACGAAGGACGCTTTGCCGAGTTCCTGGAACAGTTCTTCCGGGCTATCCATTCGCGCTATGACATTGAGAAGCCTCTCATCCAACGGTTCATCCGTTCAAAGCTTCAGATCATCAACCGACTGAAGGAAGAGAACCGACAACTGAAGGAACGCCTGCACGAACAGCAGCGCAACCTGCAGAAGTATGCCCGTGAGTATTATCAGATGGGCAACGACTGCATCGTCCATGCCCACGACAGTCGAGCGGCCATTGCCAACTATAACAAAGCCATCGAACTGTATCCCGACTATGCCGATGCCTGGGTGCGGAAAGGCGTCACCTACTACCAGGAAAAGAACTATGCCGAAGCCGAGGCGTGTCTCAACCAAGCCGTACGCATCAGCCCCAACCTGTTCAAAGCCGTGTACAACCGCGGAAAAGTCCGGTTGGCCCTGCACCACATTGACGAGGCTGTCAACGATTTCGACCGGGCCACCTCGCTGAAACCCGAACATCCCAAGGCCCACGAATACTTCGGCGATGCCTTGATGCAAGCCGGCAAAGAAGAAGAAGCTGCCCTGCAATGGGCCATTGCCCAACGGTTGCGAGAACAGAAAGAAAACCATTGATTATATTCCCTAACCTATTGAAAAGCCATGTTACTGAAACTGTACGAAAAGAACAATGCTCCGAAAGACCTGGAAAAAGTCATCGATACGCTGGAAGCAGGCGGTCTGGTCATCTTCCCCACCGACACCGTTTATGCCATCGGCTGCCACGGGCTGAAAGAACGGGCCATCGAACGCATCTGCCGCCTGAAAGGCATCGACCCCCGCAAGAACCGCCTGTCCATCGTGTGCAGCGACCTGAGCAACCTCAGCGAATATGCCAAAGTGGACAATGCCACCTTCAAACGGATGAAGCGCAACCTGCCGGGTCCGTTCACCTTCATTCTGAATACCAGCAGTCGCCTGCCGAAAATTTTCCGCAACCGCAAGGAAGTGGGTATCCGCATTCCCGACCATCCGGTGCTGCTCGAACTCTGCCGCCTGCTTAAAGCGCCCATCATGGTCACTTCCCTCTCACTAGACGAAGGCGAAGACCTGGAATACCTCACCACCCCCGAACTGATTGACGAGAAGTTAGGCAATGACGTCGACCTGGTCATTGATGCCGGCATAGGCGGTACCGAATTTTCGACCATCATTGACTGTACCCAAGGAGATGCCGAAATCATCCGGCAGGGCAAAGGTGAATGGGAGGAAGCCTGACCATTCGTCCGGTGGGATACAACCAGGAAATTATCCATCCCTAACGACAAACGGACCGTAGCCGCTTTCCTGTAAAGGAAGTCCGGCTACGGTCCGTTCATCGTAAAAAGAGAGGAAACTTCCTCCAAGTATTCGCTTATTCGCGGTCAGCCTTCAAACGGTCGGCCATGGCTACAGCCAGTTCGCGGCTCAAAGCAGCGATATCAGCCTTCATGCCCTGCTTCATTTCAACCGGTGTACCTACCGCTTCGAATTTCAGACGTTCGTTGAATTCGGCAATCTTCTTCACGGCAGCACCGGCCCAAGTGAACGAACCGAACCAACCCAGGTAACGACCCTTGATGTCACGGGCTGCCAGTTTGCTCAGCAATGATTCCATTTCGGGATACATCTGTGTATTATAGGTAGGACAACCCACAATCAGTCCCTTGTACTTGAACACATCGGCAATGATGTGCGAATGATGCGTGCGCGACACGTTGTGCATCACAATGTTGCGGATGCCCTGACGGCTCAGTTCTTCGGCAATGGTTTCAGCCATTTCTTCGGTATTGCCATACATCGTGCCGTAGGCTACCACCACCCCTTCTTCTGCCTGGTAACGGCTCAAGCGGTCGTAGATATCGATGACACGGGGAATTTCGGCCGTCCATACCGGTCCGTGAGTAGCACAGATCATCTGGATATCGAGTCCTTTCAGTTTCTGCAACGCCTTCTGAACGGGTGCTCCATACTTACCTACGATATTTGAGTAGTAGCGACGCATTTCGTCCCAGTAGATATCGGTATTGATGGCCGTATCCACCACACCGCCGTTCAAGGCACCGAAGCAACCGAAGGCATCGCCCGAGAACAAGATCTTTTCGGTTGCATCGTAAGTCACCATCGTTTCCGGCCAGTGCACCATCGGCACCAGGGCGAAGTTCAACTGATGCTTGCCCAGCGAAAGCGTTCCGCCGTCGGTCACCACCAGGCGGTCGCCGCCTACACCGTAGTAACCTTCAATCATTTCGAAAGTCTTCTTGTTGCCCACAATGACAACGTTGGGATAATATTGCTTGATCAAGCTGATGGCACCCGAATGGTCGGGCTCCATGTGGTTGACAATCAAGTAATCGATGGGACGGTCACCGATCACGCTGCGGATCTTCTTCAGATAGAGTTCAAAAAAGCACACGTCGACCGTATCGACCAGTGCCACCTTTTCATCGTCAATCAGATAAGAGTTGTATGACACCCCGTAAGGCAACGGCCACAAGTTCTCGAACAAAGTCTTGTTACGGTCATTCACTCCTACATAATGTACGTTTCCTTTGATTTCCATGTCTGTTTTCTTCTTTTAGGATTTATAGTATTTGCCTTGCCAGGCCTCTTTTTCTTTCATGCGGTTGCGTACGCGGTCCATGAACTGATAGTTCTTCAGTCCCCAGTCGGGCGCCAACAGCAGGTCCTTGGGCGACTGCGAGATGAAACGCTCCAACACCAGGTCGGGACGCAGATGCTGCACATAGTCGATGACGAGGTCGATGTATTCGTCCACTTCGAACAAATGGAAGTCATCCGGCGACTCTTCGAATTCGCGGGCCATGCGCGTGCCCCGTATCAGCTGCAGTTGGTGCAGTTTGAGGGTCGTCAGCGGCAGATCCGACAGGATACCTGCCTGCGCAATCAGTTCCTCGCGTGTTTCACCGGGCAGCCCCAGGATGATATGAGCCCCCACGTAGATGCCCCGGGCCGCCGTCCGGCAGATGGCCTCCTTCGATACCGCAAAGGTATGTCCCCGATTGATACGGGCCAGTGTGGCATCGTTGGTGCTCTCCACCCCGTATTCCACCAGCAGAAAAGTGCGGTGTGACAAATCCTCGAGGTAGTCGAGCAAGGCATCGGGCATGCAGTCGGGACGGGTACCGATGACCAGTCCCACGACATCCTCGACCGCCAGCGCCTCTTCATATTTCCGCTTCAAGGCCTCCAGTTCGCCATACGTATTCGTATAAGCCTGGAAGTAGGCCAGGTACTTCATATCGGGATATTTGCGGCGGAAGAACTGTTTGCCTTCCTCCAGCTGCTGGGTCACCGACTTGTCCGTATGGCAATAAGCCGGGTTGAAGGTCTGGTTGTTGCAATAGGTACATCCCCCATACCCCACCGAGCCGTCGCGGTTCGGACAGGTGAATCCGGCATGCAGCGAAATCTTCTGCACCCGATGCGGAAAATGCTGGGTCAGAAAGCCGGACAATTCGTTATATCGCTTCTCTTCGTTCATGAACTTATTTTGCGCCACAAAGATACGTATTTTCAAACAAATGTCTTACCTTTGTGACTCAATATCATTTAAAGAATTTATCTACTATGAGAAAATTAAGCCTAATCTTTGCTTTACTCTGCTGTCTGCTCACGGTCAGCGCGCAGCAGGTAACCCTGAAAGACGTAGCCAACTACACCTACCGGGCCAAAGGTATCCGCAGTGTGCAACCCATGCTCGACGGTGAGCACTACACGCAGATGAGTGCCGACGGCAAGAAGATTGTGCAATATTCCTTCCAGACGGGCAAGGAAACGGCCACCCTGTTCGATGTGAGCACGGCCCGCAACTGCAACCTGAAGCATTTCGACAACTACATCTGGTCGCCCGACGAAAAGCTGATCCTCATCCAGACGGATACGAAGCCCATCTACCGCCGTTCGTTCACGGCAAACTATTACATCTACAATGTGCGCAACAACACGCTGGAACCCCTGTCGGAAAACGGTCCGCAGCAGGTACCCCTGTTCTCACCCGACGGCAACCAGATTGCCTTCGTACGCGACAACAACCTGTTCCTGGTAAAACTGCTCTTCGGCAACAGTGAATCGCAGGTGACCAAGGACGGCAAGTTCAACGAAGTGCTGAACGGTATCCCCGACTGGGTCTATGAAGAAGAATTCGGCTTCAATCGTGCCTTCGACTTCAGTTCGGACAGCCAGATGCTGGCCTACATCCGCTTCGACGAAAGTCACGTGCCGATGTATTCGTTCCCGATGTACAAAGGTATGGCTCCGGCCTACAGCCAATACGAAGTGTACCCGGGTGCCTATTCGTACAAATACCCCATGCCAGGCATCGACAACTCGAAGGTGACGGTCCATACCTTCGACATCAAGAGCCGCGTAACCCGTCAGATGGACCTTCCGCTCGATGCCGACGGTTACATCCCCCGCATCCAGTTTACAGGCGACCCCAACGCTCTGGCCATCATGACTCTGAATCGCCATCAGAACCGCTTCGACCTGTACCTGGCCAACCCGCGCAGCACCCTGTGCAAACTGATTGTCCGCGACGAAGCTCCGGAATACATCAAAGAAGAAGCCTATGCCAATGTTCACTTCTACGACAAGCATATCGTGATGATGAGCGAAAAGGACGGTTTCAACCACCTGTATCTCTACACCAACGGCGGCAACCTAGTGAAACAGATTACGAAGGGTGATTACGAAGTGAAGCAGTTCCTGGGTTGGGACCAGAAGGCCAACACCTTCTACTACGAAAGCAACGAAGGCAGCCCGATGCGTACGGCCATCTATAAAGTGGACGGCAAAGGCCGCAAGACCTGTCTGACCCCGGAAAAGGGTACCCACCATGCCATCTTCAGCCAGAACCTGAAATACTTTATCCATACCTTCACCAACATCCAGACTCCCCAAGTCATCAGCCTGTGTGCCAACAACGGCAAACAACTGGCGATGCTGGAAGACAATCATGAACTGAAGGCTCAGGTAGCGAAACTGCGCATGCCGAGCAAGGAACTGTTCAGCTTCCAGACCAGCGACGGCGTGGAACTGAACGGCTGGATCATGAAGCCGGCCAACTTCGATGCCAACCGCAAGTATCCGGTCATCCTGCACCAATACAGCGGTCCGGGATCCCAGCAGGTACTGGACCAGTGGAGCATCGGCTCGCGCCGAGACGGAGGGATGTTCGAAGCCTACATGGCCGACCAAGGATTCATCTTGGCATGCGTCGACGGTCGCGGTACCGGCGGTCGCGGAGCGGCTTTCGAAAAGTGTACCTACCTGAACCTGGGTGTCAAGGAATCGAGAGACCAGGTGGAAACCGCCCTGTATCTGGGCAAGTTGCCTTATGTCGATGCCAACCGCATCGGTATCTGGGGCTGGAGCTTCGGCGGTTACAATACACTGATGTCGATGAGTGAAGGTACGCCCGTCTTCAAAGCCGGAGTAGCCGTAGCCGCTCCCACCGACTGGCGTTTCTACGACTCGGTCTATACCGAACGCTTCATGCGCACCCCGAAGGAAAATGGCGAAGGTTACGACGCCGCTTCGGCTATCCTGCGCGCACCGAAGCTGCACGGCGACCTGTTGCTCATCCACGGCAGTGCCGACGACAACGTGCACCTGCGCAACCATGCGGAATACAGCGAAGCACTGGTACAGGCCGACAAGCAGTTTGACATGCACGTCTATACGAACCGCAACCATGGCATTTATGGAGGAAACACTACCTATCACCTGCTGACCCGGGTAGCCAATTTCTTCCTGACTCACTTGAAATAACCTTATTTACTGAGGCCCGATACCTGTCCGGCGGCAGACTTCCCGCAAGTTTGCCGCCGACTCGTTCGGACCTGTTAAACCGAATAATCCTATGAACCACGTCAGAAAGCCTGATTGGCTGAAAATCAACATCGGCGCCAATGCCCGATATACCGAGACCAAACATATTGTCGATTCCCACAAGCTGCACACCATCTGCAGCAGCGGACGCTGTCCCAACATGGGCGAATGCTGGGGAAAAGGTACCGCCACCTTCATGATTGGCGGCGACATCTGTACCCGCTCGTGCAAGTTCTGCAACACACAGACCGGACGCCCGCTTCCGCTCGACCCGGAAGAACCGACCCACGTGGCCGAGTCCATCCAACTGATGAAGCTCTCGCACGCTGTCATCACCTCGGTGGACCGCGACGATCTGCCCGACCTGGGTGCAGCCCACTGGGCCCAAACCATCCGCGAAATCAAACGTCTGAACCCTGAAACCACTTCGGAAGTGTTGATACCTGATTTCCAGGGACGCAACGAACTCATCCAGCTGGTCATCGATGCCCAGCCCGACATCATCTCGCACAACATGGAAACCGTGCGCCGCATCAGTCCCCTGGTGCGCAGTGCCGCCGACTATGACACCAGTCTGAAAGTCATCCAGCAGATTGCCGACCACGGCATCACTGCCAAGTCGGGCATCATGGTAGGCCTGGGCGAGACACCCGAAGAAGTGGAACAAGTGATGGACGACCTGCTGGCCCACGGCTGTCAGATCATGACCATCGGCCAATACCTGCAACCCACCCACCGCCATTATCCGGTGGCCGAATACGTCACTCCCGAACAGTTCCAGCAATACCGCGAAATCGGCCTCCGCAAAGGATTCCGTGAAGTGGAAAGCGCTCCGCTGGTCCGTTCGTCCTACCACGCCGAAAAGCATATCCGCTTCAGTCAGCAGGGAAAGACAGCGAAATAAGGATACCACGACCGGAAAAGACAGGCGGGAACGCTCAGGTCTGCAAACCGGCCGGAAGCCCCCCCTTCGGAGTACAGTCACAGAAAAAAGTCACCCAAAAGGAAGCACGCCTACCGGATGGAAATTCCATCGGATAGGCGTGCTTCCTTTTGGCCTGATGGGGATTGTTCCCCTGTCGGTTATTTATAAATCAAAAAAATGCAAGGGATTTTCGAGAGGTCGGGCAACTTGCCTTGCCACTCCTTGACCGTACGGGTATGGATGTATTCCCCCTCGCAAGTGATATTCGCCGCAATGCACAATTTTGTCTGCGGACGACAGTTCTTCAAAATATCCTCGGCCATCTTGTTGTTGCGGTAGGGAGTTTCAATGAACAACTGCGTCTGGTCCTCGGCATACACCCGCTGTTCAAGCACCTTGATACGCTTGGCCCGTTCACCCGGCTCGATAGGCAAATAACCATGAAACGCAAAGCTCTGGCCGTTGAAACCCGACCCCATGACCGACAGGATAATCGAAGAAGGTCCCACCAACGGAACCACCTTCAGGTGCTTGCGCTGCGCAATAGCCACCACATCGGCACCCGGATCGGCAACAGCCGGACAACCCGCTTCCGAAATCACCCCCATCGACTGACCCTCTTGCAAAGGCTTCAGGTAGCCGGAAATCGCCTCGGGCGAAGTATGCTTGTTCAACGGATAGAACGTCAGCGAATCGATATCGATGCTACGATCCACTTTCTTCAGAAAACGACGGGCCGATCGGATATCCTCGACAATGAAATGTCGGATGCCCAAAATGATTTCCTTGTTATAGGCAGGCAAAACCTTCTCCACCGAGGTATCTCCCAAGGTGACAGGCAAAAGATACAAAGCTATTTCCATGTGTACAATAAAGGAATAAAAACAGCCTTTACGGCTGGAAGTCTGTAGCAGCCAACATCTGCGGATAATCGGTGCGCTCCAACAGTTCGGCCAAGGTAACATCGCTGTGCTTCTTCATGAACGCATCAATCAACTGTACGCCCATCCACAATCCGATGCTGCCGGGCACTTCCTCGTCCATAATCGGCAAGAAAGGGTTCGGGAGCAAGTAAGTACGCACCATCATCGGGTCGGTCGAATACAGATGTCCGGTGCGCTGCATCGAATCCCACAGACGCTTGCCGTTCTGCTGACACCAGGCAATCTCTTTCTCGCCATAACCGATTTCCTCTTCCAACGAAGAGAAACCCAAGAGTTCCGAAACTACCCAACTGATTTTTCCACGGTGCATCATCACGTCCAACAACGAACGTCCTGGCCCCCAAGGAACAGGATATTGACTCAATAAATAAAAGGTAAAGCAGTCGGGAACAATGCGCGAAGGTTCCATACTGCGCGACTGAAAGTCATGATAAAAGCGCTTGTACAAAGGATAATCCGCCCCCATGTACTTGTCGATACTGAAGCCCAACAGACTGTCGCCCACCACCACCGACTGGTTCAGGGCCGAAATCTGAGCATAGATGCGAGGTACCGGCAAGGAAGGCACTTCCTGATGCAAACGCTTGAAACCTTGAGCCAGGTCCTTTTCGACCCATCCCAAGTCTTTGAATTTGGTTTCCGCATCTTCCATCAGCGCAAGCAGCGTCGTATCCGAGTAGTATTCCAGCAGCCGTTCATTGATTTGGTTGTCGTCTACGGCTCCCAAGGCCAACACATCCTCGATAAGGATTTTGGTCACCCGCGGATAGTTCGTATTCATTTTCTGCAAGGCCGAGATGCTGTTCATCGTCACATACTCATACTGCAGACGATCGTAGCGAGCTACTTTTATATCCATATCAGAGGTGCTGCCACTCTTTCCGTCCCATTGACAAGCGGAAAGAATGGCTAAACAACCTACCAATATGTATATAAAGGAGCGGATCATTCCAGCAGATTAACCGTAAATGATGTTACCGTTTTCGTCCTTATATTCGTCCAGACCCTTTTCATAAGTAGCCATGGCACGCAGACTCATACCTACGCTTGAGAAACCACCGTCGTGGAACAGGTTCTGCATGGTCACCTTGCGAGTCAGATCCGAGAACATCACGATACAGTAGTCGGCACATTCGTCGGCTGAAGCATTGCCCAGCGGCGACATGCGGTTGGCAAAGTCGAACAGCTTGTCCATGCCCTTCACACCCGAACCGGCAGTCGTCATGGTCGGTGACTGAGAAATCGTGTTCACACGCACGTGGTGTTCGCGGCCATAGATATAACCGAAGCTACGGGCGATTGATTCCAGCAACGCCTTGGCATCCGCCATGTCGTTGTAACCGTAGAATGTACGCTGGGCAGCCACATAGCTCAGAGCCACGATTGAACCGTATTCAGCGATGGCATCCAACTTCTTGGCTGCCTGAATCATCTTGTGGAATGAAATGGCAGAAATGTCCAGAGTCTTGTCCAGCATATCGTAATCCAGGTCATCATACGTACGTTTCTTGCGCACGTTGGGTGACATACCGATAGAGTGGAGCACGAAATCGATCTTTCCGCCCAGTACTTCCATGGAGCGCTTGAACACATTTTCCAAATCAGCTACATTCGTAGCATCGGCTGCAATCACTTCACAGTTCAGCTGTTCAGCCAACGCTGACACTTCGCCCATGCGGACAGCTACCGGTGTGTTGGACAATGTAATGGTGGCACCTTCTGCAACGGCTCTTTCAGCTACCTTCCAAGCGATAGACTGGCTGTTCAATGCACCAAAGATAATACCTCTTTTTCCTTTCAACAAATTGTAACTCATACCTTTTTCTTGTTAAATTAGACTACAAAGATACAAACAATTTACAAAATCTACGATTTTTTTGCACACAAATGACCGAATCATGCAGTTTTTACGCTATTTTGAAGAGGTAATCCCTCCTAAAAAGCCCAAAAGCTTCTCTTCGTCCGCATCGATACGGAACAAAGAGAAGCTTTTAGTTCTTCTACTGCCGGGACAGTAACCGGATGTGAAAGGTCGGCAGCCCCAACACCGTCTACCCCTCACTGGAAGTATCTTACCCCAAGAACGAAATCAGTACGCCGGCTGCAACCGCCGAACCGATCACGCCCGAAATGTTGCTGGCCATACAGTACTGCAACACATGGTTCTTCGGGTCGTATTTCAAGGCAATTTCATTGGCTACACGGCTGGCCATAGGCACGGCACTCAATCCACAAGCACCAATCAGCGGATTGATCTTCTTCTTGGTGAAGAGGTTGAACACCTTCACAAACAGGATACCACCACTGATAGACAGGGCAAAGGCCAGGAAACCGCCAATCACGATGCCGATGGTGGTCCAGTTCAGGAACGCCTCGGTGGTCATGGTTGCACCCACCGACAGGCCCAGGAAGATGGTAGCCGCATTCATGATGCTGTTGGAAGCCGCATCAAACAGACGCGACGTGTCACTACCGATTTCCTTGATCAGGTTACCGAACATCAGCATACCAATCAAAGGCACGGCACTGGGGACAAACAAGGCCACCACCGTTGTCACCACAATCGGGAACAGGATCTTCAGCACGCGCAGGTTCTTGATTTCCGTCTTCGACGGGAATTTCTTTTCCTGCTCCTTCATGTTGATGCTGAGTTCCTTCTTCGAACACCACAGCTTCACCACCAAGGGGATGATAACCGGCACCAGAGCCATGTACGAATAGGCCGCGATGGCAATCGGCCCCAGCAAGTGGGGAGCCAGCTTGATGGTGGTAAAGATGGCAGTCGGGCCGTCAGCTCCTCCAATGATACCCAGAGAAGCCGCTTCCTTCGGGGTGAAGCCCATCAGGATGGCTACCAGCAGCACCGTGAAGATACCCAACTGGGCGGCCGCACCGAAGATGGACAGACGCAGGTTGCGCAACATCGGACCGAAGTCGGTCAGCGCACCTACCCCCATGAAGATAATCGGCGGCAGGAAGCCGGTCTTGATCAGCATGTAATAGATGAAGTTCATCAGACCCAGGTCGTGGGCAATCTCGTGCAACGGCATCTCCCAGATGTTCTTCATCACACCGTTCACCATCACCATCCCGTTCTCGTCGGCCTGCACTACCCCCATTTCCCCACCGGGGAAGTTGGCCAGCAGTACCCCGAAAGCAATCGGGATGAGCAGCAGCGGCTCGTACTTCTTGTGGATACCCAGGTAGAGCAGGACAAAGGCGATGGCATACATCACCAGAAACTGCGGTTCAGCAATGATGTTGCTGAAAGCAGTCATCTCGTATAGTTTTTCGAATATTTCTTCCATCATAGCCTTACTCCCATCATACAATCTTCATTAATACGTCGTCTTCCGAAACGGAGTCACCCGAAGCTACACAGATGGCCGTAATCGTACCGCTGAATTCGGCACGGATGGCATTGTAGGTCTTCATGGCTTCCACATAACAGATGACGTCGCCTTCGTTCACTCGGTCGCCCACCTTCTTGGGAGTTTCCTGGGCGTTCTTCACCAGGAAGAACTTGCCTTCCAGCGGAGAAAGCACGTCTTTGCCTTCGCCCACCGGGGCCGAAGTAGCGGCACAGTCGGCCGGTGCAGCACCGCCGGCAGCCGCGCCCAAAGTAGCCGGATCGACTGCTCCGTAAGCCACCGTCACACGGTACGGCTGACCGTTCACATCCACCGTCAGGATTTTCGGCTTGTTGTCGGCTTCGGACGAAGCCACCGTGTTGGCCTTTTCGTTGCGACGCTTCTTCACGTCTTCCAGGAAGTCTTCCTTGGCCTTTCCGCTCTTATAAGCTTCATACTGAGCCGGGTGCATGGCATATTCGAAGAGTTCTTCGTCGTCCTGTCCACGGTCCCACTGCTTTTCGAGCATCATCTTCTTGTATTTTTCCAGTTGGTCAGGATAGTTGCTCTGCGGATCGTCGTCGAAGAACTTGCGACCTTCGCGTTCGGCCTTTTCCACAATTTCCGGAGCCAACGGTCCCGGCAGACGGCCTGCCTTACCCAGGATCATGTCCCAGATATCGTCGGCAATCATGCCCCAGCGTTCCTTGCCCTTTTCCATGGCCATCACGTTCATCATAGCCAAGTTCTTCACATACTGGCTGAACGGTGTCACCAGACAGGGGTATCCCACGCGCGGCCATACGTAGGCCACTTCGTTGAACAGCTTGATCAGGAGTTCATCCTGCGTCATGAACGGCAGGTTACGTTTCGCCTTGTATTTGTTGATGGAGTCGAGGTTCGTTTCCAGGTCGGCCATCAAGCTACCCATCATACCGCCCGGAAGTCCCGGCGCAATGAGGAGCGAATTCATGAGACGGTTCTTCGGACTGATGTACAGGCCCAGGAAGTCGTCCATGAACTCCTGGATGAGCGAGCGCACCTTCATATACGCTTCCATGTTGATTTCAGGCACCTTGAATCCGGCATCCTTCAGCATGGCCTGCACACTGATGACATCGGCGTGACCCGTACCCCACGACAGGGGTTCCATACCCACATCCACATAGTCACAACCGGCGTTGCACACTTCCAGAATCGAAGCCATGTTGAAGCCCGGACCCGCATGCGAGTGGTACTGGATGGGGATGTTCTTGATTTTCTTGATACCGGCCACAATCTTGCCCAGGAAGACCGGGCGACCGATACCGGCCATATCCTTGATACAGATTTCATCGGCACCGGCTTCGATGAGCTGACGGGCCATGTCGAGGTAGTATTCCACCGTGTGTACCGGTGAGTAGGTGATGCAGAGCGAGCACTGCGAAATCATGCCTGCATCGTGGGCATACGCGATGGAAGGAATGATGTTGCGCACATCGTTCAAACCGCAGAACGTACGGGTGATGTCGGTACCCTGTGCATGTTTCACCTTATAGAACAGCTTACGTACGTCGGCCGGAACCGGACTCATACGGAGACCGTTCAAGGCACGATCGAGCATGTGGGTCTGGATGCCTGCTTCGTGAAACGGCTTGGTCCACTCGCGCACCGCCTTATTCGGATTTTCGCCAAACAGCAAATTGACTTGTTCAAAACCACCGCCATTGGTTTCCACACGAGCGAAACATCCCATTTCCACAATGGCCGGTGCCACTTTTACCAGCTGGTCTACGCGAGGCACATACTTGCCGGCGCTCTGCCACATGTCGCGGAAGACCAGACTAAACTTTACTTCTCTTTCCATTTCTTAAGATAGTTGTGTTTTCATTTTTGGATTATAGCTTCTCAATCTTCACGACCTGACCCTTACCGGCTGTCAGAATCTCGACAGCCGCCTTGATGGCATCCATCGCACCCGCGTCGGCGGTAGGAGCCACTGCCGGAGCCTTCTTGGGAGCCTCTTCAGGCGCCACCTTGTTGACTATGGCAATAAGGTACTTGCTCAGGTAGATGACAATGAGGAGAATGACAAAAACAGTGGCCATACCGACCGCCATCAACATCAATCCAACTTCTATGTTCTCCATAAATTCAAGTGTTATTAAATCGTTTATTTATGCTCTCACACGTTACTAAACGCCACAAAAGCGCCCAAAATTAAGAATAATTATTTATATATACCTCCAACGAAGATAAAATAATCACTAAATTATTCGAAATCGACCGCTGAAGGCTTCTCCCGGACATCCCGTTATTTCAGGCGTGTGTCGGCCTCCAGCGACTGCAGCAGTTCCTGCATTCGGGGATGGGAGGCATCGGTATCGCCACAGGCGCGACGCAGTTCCAGCATCCGCTGCTTCATCGTGCGGATGACGTCGGCATACTTCGGGTCGTCAATCAGGTTATGGTCTTCGTAGGGGTCCACCTGGAGGTCGTGAAATTCCCAAGCCGGAGCCGTCGGTTCGGCTTCAGAGTCGGTCATGTGGAGCGGATCGCCATACAGGTACATCAGTTTGTAGCGTTCGTTTCGGATTCCCATGTGGGCCGGACGGATGCGGTGATGGGTCCAGTAGCGGTAGTACATGTCCTTGCGCCAGTCGGTCGGAGTATGTCCCTTCAGGTTCTCGCGGAACGAACGGCCCTGTGCCAGTTCGGGTTCGTCCACCTGGGCATAGTCGGCCAGCAACGAAGCGAAATCGATGTTCAGAATCATATCGGCGTTGCGTGTGCCGGCTGGAATTTCTTTCGGATAACGGATGACAAAGGGCATGCGGAGGGGTTGTTCGTACATCATGCGTTTGTCGAACATCCCGTGTTCGCCCAGGAAGTAGCCTTGGTCGGAGACATAGACCACCACGGTATTCTCGGTCAGTCCCTCCTGGTCGAGCAGTTGCAGCAGGCGGCCGATGTTGTCGTCGATGGTCGCCCCACACCGCAGGTAGTCGCGGATCATTTTCTGGTAAATCCGATGCCGGGCCTCCTCACGGCTCAAACCTTTTGTCGAGAAGGGCAGCTCCGGATAGCGGCACCACCACTGGTCGGGCGCTGCCGAAGCCGTTTCCCAGCGCCAGCCCATGTTCTCGAGCTGCTGACCCGGGAAGGCACGGCCCGACGTTTCAGTACCAAACTCCATCATCGAAGCCGGTTCGGGGAAGACCACATCGTCGTACAGGTGCTTCATGCGTTCGGGGAAGTCCCACGGTTCGTGCGTAGCCTTGAAATGGCAGCACATCAGGAACGGCTTGTTCGGATCGCGCTGTCGGATCCAGTCCATCACCTGATCGGTGACCAGGTCGGTCGAGAAGCCCTTCTGCTGCACGCCGTGCTTGCCTTCGGTATCGTCCACCCAGTTGCTGTCGGTCTTGAACACCGGGTCCACATAGTCGCCCTGGTCGTGGAACACGTTGAAATAGTCGAAACCGGTCGGCTTCTTCTTCAGGTGCCACTTGCCGATGAGGGCTGTCTGATAGCCCCCCTCCTGCAAGCGCTTGGCAATGTTGTCCGTTGCCGGTTCCAGGGCATCGCCCAAGGTATAGACACCGGTCCGGTGGCTGTAGGCACCGGTCAGGATGGAAGCCCGGCTGGGTACGGAAATCGAGTTGGTACAAAAGCAGTGATCCAATACACACCCTTCGGCTGCCAGCCGGCGGATGTTTTCATTCTTCACATAGTCGGCCAGGATGCCTCCATAAATGCCCCACGCCTGTGAGGTATGGTCGTCAGAAAGGATGAAGAGGATGTTGGGACGTTCGTCCGGGGCCTGTTTCGGTTGGGTGGAACAGGCCGAGCAGCAAAGCGCCAGCCCTGCTGCCCACCAAAGTTCGTGTTTCATGTTTGTGTTTGGTTGTTGATTGAATGATGATGCAAAGTGGTGTAACCGACGGAGCGTCTTCGTTCCGTCAGAAGCTGATTTCTTCCAGCGACTTGCGTTTCTTGGGCGTAGCCTCATCGGCTGCATAGCCCAACGGAATCAGAACAGCCGGTTCCAGGCTTTCGGGAAGGGCCAGCAGTTCACGGCAACGTTCGGCATCGAAGTTGCACACCCAGCAGCTTCCCAAGCCCTGTTCGGCGGCAGCCAGACACAGGTGTTCCACCGCGATGGCTATGTCGATATCACCGTGGTCTTTGTTGTCGGCCCGGCGGTGCCAGGATTCTTCGTGTTCAATGCAAGCCACCACGATGCAGGGAGCTGTCGTGATCCACTCACGCTTGTAGCACGAGCACAAGGCCTGCAAGCCTTCGGGGTCGGTCACTACCCGGAAACGCCAGGGCTGGAAGTTGACAGCCGAAGGGGCCAGGCGGACACACTCCATCAGATACGCCAGTTTTTCCGCCTCGATGGGGCGGTCTGTATAGTTGCGGGCTGAATAGCGCGCTTTAACCAATTCTAGAAAGTTCATAAGCTTTATCGTTTATTTGCAGACAAAAATACTAACTTTGCGTCGAAAAAAGAACAGAAAAGAATCAAAAAAAGGATTGCAATGAAAAAACTGATTATATTCGATTTGGACGGCACCTTGCTCGACACCATTGCCGACCTGGCAGCTGCCACCAACCAGGCCCTGACCCAGGAAGGATATCCCACGCATCCGGTCGATGCCTACCGTTTCTTTGTGGGCAACGGCATCAACAAGCTGTTTGAACGGGCCTTGCCCGAGGAAGCGCGCAACGAGGCGAACGTACTGAAAATCCGCTCGCTCTTCGTGCCCTACTACGATGTGCACAATGCCGACCTGAGCCGCCCTTACCCGGGCATTCCCGAACTGTTGTTGCAACTGCAGCAAGCAGGCTTCCAACTGGCTGTCGCCTCGAACAAGTACCAGTCGGCTACCCGTAAACTGGTGGCCCAGTATTTCCCCGACATCCACTTTGCAGCCGTCTTCGGTCAGCGGGAAGGGGTTCCCACCAAGCCCGACCCCACCGTGGTGCACGACATCCTGACCGAAACCGGCATAACGCCCGACGAAGTGGTGTATGTAGGCGATTCGGATGTGGATATGCAGACCGCCCGGAATGCCGGCGTCACCGCCGTAGGAGTCACTTGGGGCTTCCGTCCGCGAGCCGAACTGGCGGCTTTACATCCGGCCTACCTGATTGACCAAGCCGAGGAACTGCTGCAGGTACTTGCCGAAGCCTGACCCCCTGCTCCCCAAGCAGGAGTCCGCGGAAGTCCTCTGACCGCACCGTCCCTGTTACCTATCCATGAAAGGAAAGGGCAACAGGGACGGTGCGACCTATTCATTTCCCACTGGGAAACGCTTACAACTGGTTCAGGAACTTTTTCACATCCTCCTCCAACCGCTTGTACAACGGCGACTGCTTGTAGCTGGAATGCTTGCGCAACACAATCTCCACCGGCAACTGCCGACGTTGGTAACTGGTCAGTTCATTCTGAAACTGCATGTTGTGCTCGGCCAATTCGTGAATCTCCGCCTCCCGCTCGCGACGCAGCACATTGCACACCGGGATGAGCAGTTTCATCACCACACAATCCATGATGTGATGGCCTTGAATAAACAAATAGGTGTTGTCGGGATGCACGCCCAACTGATGAAATTCCTTCTTCATCGCCTCGATTTCCTCGATGGCATCGGGATGCCGGTGCTCCAAGTCGCGCAACTTGCGGCTCACCTTCCGTTCCATGCTTTCCAGGCTTCGTTCAGGATGCCGCACGCTCACCTGTTCCAACTTCACCACCGCACAGAAATCGAGCAATGAAAACTCCGACAGGATGTGCTTGCGGTAGAACCACACCGACCAGACAAACAACGGATAGGCTATTTGGGAATAAAGTCGCATGTATTCCTCGAAGTCAATCAACGGATGGTCGTTGAGCGTTGCCATGACACAGACCTCATGCAAGGCCTCGGCATAACACTGATAATTCTCGATGGCATAGGCATACGTCTGAAACACATACGGATTTTGGTTGATATAGCGGGAAGTATGCGTCGCTCCCTGCAGCAGATAGTCATAATCACTGTCCACACAAGCAATCATATTCTGTCCTAACCTTGCCCCCAGGTTATTCATCAACACCATTTTCTTTCCCTTGGCCAAGGAGTCCTTCGAAGGCAACATCACCTCAAAATAGCGCGTTTCATCCTCAAAATCGCTCAGCAACGTCCGCCAGAACGCAATATCGTCATAGCTTTCCACATAGGCCACAATCTTTTGACGGGCCCGTTTGGATTTCAATCGATTGGCAGCCCCCACATACAAGGACGACAAATTCTCGGATAATCTCTTTCCCATGATAGCCTCCTTCCCACGGAATCGAAAAAATTAGGGTTTACAACGTAATGTCACTCACTTCGGTCACGGCATCCAGCCAGCCGTCCATCACCATTGCCGGCGAATGGGTGGTAAGCACAATCTGCACATTCGGGTTCAGCGCACGGATCAAGGCAATGAGCCGCTGCTGCCATTCCACATGCAAGGAAATCTCGGGCTCATCCATGAACAGCACCCCATGTCCCTTGTCCTGCACCAACACGGTGAGCAGAATGACGAGCAACTGTTTTTCGCCCGACGACAATTGATAAGGATGCAACAAGTCCCCCTCCTGTTCGAACATGATTTCGTTGCTTTGCCGCACAATCTTCTTGCCGGTCTCGCTGAACAAGTCGTCCACCAAGTCCTGGAATTTGGTTTTGGGGAAAGAAATTTCGGCAGCCTTGCAGGCCTCTTCCGGCCGACCGGAAGTGAGGCAAGCGATGATCCGGTTGCCAATGTTCACCTGGTAATCCAGGTACCGTCGCTGCAACTGGTAGAGCTGCCAGTCGAGTTCCGTCTTTACATTCTTGTCGGCCATCTTTTCCAGCAAATCGCCATGAATCAAGGGACGGTCGAAACTACGAATCACATCAAAGTGGATCTGTTCGGCATCCTCGGGCGAAAAGACAAAATGCACCCCCGGAGCCGACCCGTTGCTCAGAGCCCCTCCTTCGAGGGCCGACAGACTTGTCACCGAGCGGTTCAGGATGGTACTCTTTCCTATGCCGTTCACCCCACTCAAGATATTTACATCAGGCCGAAGGTCCCACGCAATGTCCTTGCGCCCCCAAAGCCCCTTGATCTCGATACGTTTGATATAATCAGCCTGTTTTTTCATAATGCTTCGATTTAGACTTCCGATGAAAGCTTCGATTTATACCTAAGCAAAGATAGAAAATATAAAAAGAAAGACCTACATTTGCACCGTTAAAATTACAGGTATTTTTTAAGGATAAAGAGATTACACATGGAAATGGAAAAGTACAAAGGACACTTGGCGCTGCTGAGTGCCGCAATTTTATTTGGGCTGATGTCGCCCATCGGCAAGTCGGCTTTGGAGCAGGGAATTACGGGAATGGGACTCGCCACCTTCCGCATGACAGGTGGTGCCTTGTGCTTCTGGATGGCCTCGCTGCTGGCTCCCCGGGAAAGTGTCGAACGCCACGACCTGGTGCGCCTGTTCTTTGCGGGACTCCTGGGAGTAGCCTGCAACCAAGGCTGCTTCACCTATGGTCTGTCGCTCACCTCCCCCATCAATGCGTCCATCATCACCACCACGGCCCCCATCATCACCCTCATCGTGGCCGCCATCTACCTGAAAGAGCCGGTCACCGGGAAGAAAGTATTGGGAGTCTTTCTCGGGTCCATCGGCGCCCTGATTCTCATTCTCAGCAGCCAACGAAGCGCCGGTAGCCGTGAAGGGAACATCGCCGGCGACCTGCTCTGTCTAGCAGCGCAAGCCAGTTTCTCCTTCTACCTGGCCATTTTCAAGGACCTGATTGCCCGTTACCAGATTTTCACCTTGATGAAGTGGATGTTTACCTTTGCCGCCCTGTGCATCCTTCCGGTCTCGTACACCGAAGTGGCGGGCATCGACTTTGCCCACGTGCCGACCAGCAGTTGGGTGTGTGTGGCCTACGTCGTCCTGGGCGGTACCTTCCTGGCCTACATCCTCATGATTATGGGCCAGAAGCGACTGCGTCCCACCGTCATCAGCATGTACAACTATGTACAACCCATAGTGGGCACCACGGTTTCCATCTGGTTGGGGCTGGGCACCTTCGGGTGGGCCAAGGCCGCAGCAGTTGTCCTGGTATTCCTGGGCGTATATATCGTGACCCAAAGCAAGAGCCGCGCAGAGGTGCTGGCCGAAGAAGCCCGCCGGAAAGCTTAGTCCGTAGGATCCTTCCACCAGGCCTTCATTTCCGATATGGGCAGGGTACTGAGATAGGTGCAGGTATCGTTCCAGAGGCGTTGCATTTCGGAAAGGGGACAATGTTTGGCCTTCACGTTCTGCCGTTTACCCGAGGCGAAGAGCTGTCCCGTCACCCCAGCCCAACGTTCTTCGAGCAGCAGGCGGATGGCCGTATCCGCTCCCTGACGGGGCGTACGGATGCAAGGACGAAACAGGCAATCGGTCAGCGGGTCAAACCATTGGTCCATGTGGATTATCGGGGTCGAAACGATGCCCGGGTCGGCCGCATTGACCGTAATGCCCCGCTCGCGGATCCGTTCGGCCAACGTACAGGTAAAGTACCACAAGGCCCGCTTCGTGTTGCTGTAGACCGGTATCCGCCAGAAACGGCCCGAACGGCCCTGCGTCAGAAACTCGGGTGTGATACGGCCCACGGCATACGTACACGACACCATGTTGACAATCCGGCTACCCGCGTGCATCAAAGGCAGCAGTTTCAGTGTCAGCAGAAAAGGAGCCACGTAATTCACCGCCACCGTCTGTTCCAGTCCATCTTCGGTGATGACCCGTCCCGTTGTGCTCATCCGGCCGGCATTGTTCATCAGCAAGTCGATGGTCAGCTTCCGCTGCAGCAAGGCATCCGTCACGGCCATTACCGAAGCCATCGAGGAAAGGTCCACCTGCATCACCTCGAGGTTCGGGTTGCCCGTTGCCAAGACCAACTGGCTTTTTCGTTGTTCCCCCTTCAGCTGCGTATAGCACAGCATCATGACCCGATAGCCGGCCTGCGCGACCGCCCGGGTAATTTCCGTTCCCATCCCTCCGTCGGCACCGGTTATCACGGCCCACTGCTTTTCGGGCATCCGGCCAGGGCGCTTCGGTTTCAGCGCCGACTCCGTTTCCTTGTTTGCCTGATTTTCCATTCCTGTAGTTCCTTTCTTTTCACTGTTTCTCCAATTGTTCGATTTCCCGTTGCAGACACGGAGGCAATTTTTCCTGCAGATGCTGGTGACAAGCCATATCCACGCTGTACATCCGCGCGATGCAGTAGTTGCTGTGGCCGCACGAACAGCGGGCCTGGGCATCGTCGCGCATCCGGTTCACGAAGCCCGGTTCATTCAGCAAGGCCCGTCCCATCTGCACAAACTCAAAGCCATGACCCAGCACCTCTTCGATTTTCGGACGCGACACCAACCCGCCGACGTAGACCAGCGGAAGTTCCGGGATAGCCTTCCGGAAACGCAAGGCATCCTCCAGGAAATACGCTTCGCGGAACGGTACGGTGGGAATCATCCATTTGCCCACCATCCGGACCCCATATTTCAGCCACCAACAATCCATGTAGTGCGTCATGGTCCGGATCGGCATGGCTCCGCGCATCACATACATCGGTGCCTTGCTCACAAAGCCGCCGCTCAGCACCAAGGCGTGTGCCCCGTCGTGGACCAGCCGTCGGGCCACCTGCAAGGCCTCATCGATTTCCATACCTCCGCGGAAGCCGTCGCGCATGTTCGTCTTCACCAGAACTGCCAGGTCCGAGCCCGCCGCCTCCATCACTTCCTCCATTACCTGGTCCATGAAGCGCATGCGGTTCTCGAGCGAACCGCCATAGGCGTCTTTCCGGTGATTGGTATAAGGCGACAGGAACTGGCTGATGAGGTAACCGTGTCCGGCATGCACCTCCACCGCATCGAAACCTGCCTCGCGGGCCAGCCGCACCGACTCGCCGTAGGTCTTGGCCAACTGCGGCAGTTCCTCGGAACGCAAGCCGCGCACAAAGGTGGGCGAATAGAGGTTAAAGCCCGAGGAAGCCCCCACGGGCAACACCCCACAGATGCTTTTGTGCGACATGTTGCCGCAATGACCCAGTTGGATGCTGGCGGCCGCCCCTTCCCGGTGAATGGCATCGGTCACCCGACGCAATCCGGGTACAATCTCGGGGCGCATCCACAGCTGACGTTCGAACGACAGGCCGCTTTGCGCCACGGCCGCATAGGCAATGGTCGTCATGCCGACTCCCCCCGCAGCTACCGAACGATGGTATTCCAGCAATTGTTCAGAAGGGGCATTGCCCGGACACATACTCTCGAAAGCAGCCGAGCGGATAGTCCGGTTGCGCAATGTAAGCGGACCAATGGCCGCCGGCGTAAAAAGTGGAGTTTGCATAGTATCTTTCATAGGAGCGTCAATAGATAAACGGAATCAAGCGTTTGCGATGTCCCACGGCTTCCCGTCCGAATTCGGAACGGTAACGGTTGCGGATGGCGTGTGCCCGAGGAGCCAGGTTGGCAAACGTCCATAGCACAAACACCCAGGCAGCCGGCGAGGCTGTCAGCACGGCAAAGCCCGTCCACTCCAGCAGTTCACCGAAATAGTTGGCCGATGTGACATAGCGGTACATTCCCTGCTGGGGCAAGTAATGCCGGGTATCTCCGGGTTTCCGCAAATGGCGGATTACCCCATCGGAATGCAGATTGATCCCCATGCCTGCGGCAAAGACCAGCAAACCGAATCCAAAGGACGGCGTGGACAGCCACGCCTCGGAATAAAGCCCTTCCGGTGCCAGGTAGAACAACCATTCCCCCTGCATCACCCCGTTGAGCACATTGAACAGCACCCCCATGCCTACAATCGACAGAGGCATACGACTGTTCCCTTTCAGCAGACAAGGGAAGATAAAGGAACGCTGGAAGTAATGCAACTCGAAGAGGAGGAAGAAAATCAACGGAGCCGGATGAAAACGTACCTCACTGCCCCACCAGAGAGCCAGCAAGACGAAAAACACAGGAGCCTCCATCAGGACCCACCCCCAACGGTTGTCGATAGACAGTCCCCAAGCCGAGCTACGGAACATACCATAACCGGCCCGTACATAAAACAGAGCCACAAACACGACCACGGCCAAAGCCGACATGGTCAGCAACAGAAATTCAAAACTGGACGGTGTCATTTCCATAGTATCCTCCTTTCAACAACGAGTTTAGATGCTAACAAATTTAGGAGAAATTCAAGAAAAAGCCAACAAAAAGCCGATTTATTTCTGCATTTGCCACCAACTTATTAATTTTGCACAAACGAATCCCCCTATGAATACTTCCCGACCCCTAGCCAGTCCCGTAGCCACTCTCCTCCACCAGGAACAGCTGCTGCGCCTGGAATATGCCTACGAAAAGGCTCAGTTCCAACAACAGACCGAAGCCATGGGCATCGGCCGCAAGGTGAAACGCGGCCTGTGCTGGTACCCCATCTCCCCCGGACGCAGCTACTACAACTCGCTCAACCAACTGGTGGTGGAGGTGGAACGCCAAGACGACCCGGAGATAGAGCATAACTTCGAGTTCGGACGCCCCGTATGCTTCTTCACCCAGGATGCGTCGGAACGCCTGCACTATTTCCCCTTCACGGCCACGGTGAACTATGTGGACGGCGACCGCATGGTGGTTGTTCTGCCCCATGCCGACGCGCTGCTCAGCCTGCAGAGCACCGACCACCGGCTGGGTGTACAACTCTATTTCGACGAGACCAGCTACCGACTGATGTTCGAAGCCCTGAAACAGGTCATCCAGGCCAAAGGCAACCGCCTGGCCGAGCTGCGCGACCTCTTCCATAGCCGCCAACCCCTGCACACCTTCCGCTTCGGTCCCACCCGCTTCCCCTGGCTCAACCCTACCCAGGAAGCGGCAGTAAACCAGGTACTCCATGCCCAGGACGTGGCCATCGTCCACGGCCCTCCCGGCACCGGAAAGACCACCACATTGGTGGAAGCCATCTACGAGACCCTGCACCGCGAAAACCAGGTATTGGTATGTGCCCAAAGCAACATGGCTGTAGACTGGATCAGCGAGAAGCTGATGGACCGCGGAGTGCCCGTGCTGCGCATCGGTAACCCCAGTCGCGTGAACGACCGTATGCTCTCGTTTACCTACGAACGGCGCTTCGAGAGCCACCCCGACTATCCGCAGCTGTGGAGCATCCGCAAGGCCATCCGCGAACTCTATGCCCGGGGACGCAAGGGCAGCGAGCGCGACAGCCTCCGCCAGAAGATCAACTCCCTGAAGGACCGCGCCACCGAACTCGAAATCCGCATCAACGACGCCCTCTTTGCCGAGGCCCGCGTCATCGCCTGCACCCTGGTGAGCTCGGCCCACCGGCTGCTGATGGGGCACCGCTTCGGCACCCTCTTCATCGACGAAGCCGCCCAAGCCCTGGAGCCTGCCTGCTGGATTGCCATCCGCAAGGCCGACCGCGTAATCCTGGCCGGCGACCACTGCCAGCTCCCTCCCACGGTAAAATGTCCCGAAGCCCTGCATGGTGGACTTGGCCATACACTGATGGAGACGCTGGTCCACACCCAACCCGAAGCGGTATCACTGCTTCAGATCCAGTACCGCATGAACGACGACATCGTGCGCTTCCCCTCTCAATGGTTCTACCACGGCGCCGTCCAATCGGCCCCCGAAGTAAAGTACCGCGGCATCCTCGATTTCGACACCCCCATCGAATGGATCAATACCGAGGGCGACGATTGCCAGGAAGAGTTTGTGGGCGAAAGCTACGGCCGCATCAACAAGACCGAGGCCCGGCTCACGCTGGAGCAGCTGCAGCGCTACATCGAGAAGATTGGCAAGGAACGTTTCCTGGACGAGCGCATCGACGTGGGCATCATCTCGCCCTACAAGGCCCAGGTGCAGTACCTCCGCCAACTGCTGCGGAAGGAGCCCTTCTTCAAACCCTACCGCCCCTACCTCACCGTCAACACAGTCGACGGTTTCCAGGGCCAGGAACGCGACGTCATCCTCATCAGTCTGGTGCGCGCCAACGAAGACGGCCAGATCGGTTTCTTGAGCGACCTGCGCCGCATGAACGTCGCCATTACCCGGGCCCGTATGAAACTCATCATCCTGGGCAATGCTGCCACCCTGACGCGCCATCCGTTTTACCGGAAACTGTATGCCTACATCCAGAGCCTAGGGGAAGAGTAACGGATGAGGCTCCCGAATTCGCCGCCGAAAACGTTGAAAGGCTGTCCCGAATGCATGTTCAGGACAGCCTTTCAACATGGGGAGTAGACCGTAGTCTAGCGCAGTTTGCTCAAGAAACGTTCGCGATCCACGATGTAGCGCACGTGCGTACCTTCGCCAATCAACCCTTGCGAGTCTTCGGCCCGCACCTCGAAGGTGAGCTTGCGGCCTTCCACTTCGGTCAGCACCGCCGTAGCCGTCACCGTATCGCCTAGAGCCGACGGCTTCACGTGCGACGTATGCATCAGCGCTCCCACGGTAGTCGAACCTTCGGGCAAAACCGGAGCCACCGCCTTCATCGCTGCATTTTCCATCAAGGCTACCATTGCCGGGGTAGCAAATACTTCCAGGTCGCCGCTACCCATCGTAGCGGCCACATTCGCTGTCGATACGACCACAGTGGCCGTCTGTTTCATTCCTATTTCCATACATTCATTCGTTTGGCAGCCAAAGATAGGCGAATTTACCTGCTTAACCAAACGATTGGATGAAAGAATCTATGGTTTTTGACAGGGTAATTCTACGATGAAATGGGGCTTTTTTGCACTTTTTCCTCTTTCACCAACCTCTTTCACCCCTAAAACACCCGGTGAAACTTCAATAGAAAGTTTCACCGTAAACATCTGTTTATCAAACGATGAAACAATGAAAGAAGACTCATGCACTTTGCACAAAAAAGCGGGTAAAATTCACCATCTAGGCGCAGAGAGGCTACACGCTACCCATTGAATAAGGTCACTCAACCTTACGATTTGATCCAATCATCCTTACGATTCGGTCCACTCGACCTTATGATATCAGAAGCCTATATCTGGCATATTTTAGATTGTATCGCATCAGGTAAATTGTAGCGTTACTGCAACGAACGTTTCCGCTCACACCAATAAATGAATCCAATCAGTGCCAAAGTCAGCACTTCAGTGAGCGGAGTAGCCAGCCAAATACCTTTTGTACCCAGCACCAACGGCAAACCGTAGAAACAGAGCGTAAGGAGGACAAAGCCACGCATCAGGGTGATGAACGTGGCCACCCGAGCCCGCTCGATACTCTGATAATAACCGATGGAGACGATGTTCACGGCAAAGAACACGAATCCGAGAGCATAATAGGGCAAGCCTTGTACAGCGATGTCGAACGCGGGGTTCTGCTGCTCAATGAACAGAGAAACAATCTGCGAACTTCCTAAGATGGTGAGCAAAGCAAAGGTAAAACCACAACCAACGGCAGTCTTCAGCGCAATACGATAGGCTTGTTTTACCCGGTCGGCTGCCTGCAACCCGTAATTGTAGCTGATGATGGGTTGTACCGATTGGGCAATGGCATTGTACACCATGAAGATGATGGGGAAGAAATAGCAAGCAATACTGAATGCTGCTACCCCGTCCTCGTGCAAATATTGGATGAAGACCTGGTTGCCTACGAACATCATACAAGCCACGGCTACTTCGCATAGGAAGGCCGATGAGCCCAACCGACTCATGTACGACAGGTTACGGCATGTCAGAATCAGGCTGTTGCGGCTCAGCTTTACAGGATAGAAGCGCAACGCACAGCGAGGACGGGCCAGATACACCAGAATCATCAAGGCTCCAACCGAAGTACCGATGGCACTGGCGAAGGCAGCGCCAAACATCCCCCATCCCAAGGGGAAGATGAACAGGTAATCGAGCGCGATATTGAGTACGGCAGCCACAATGTTGCACGTCATGGCAAAATTGGGCGAGCCGTCCAATCGGATAAAGAACATACCTGAATTGAGCAAAGCCGTACACCACGAGAAAGGTACAAACCACAGCATATACTCAACCGCCAACGGAGCAAGTCGTTCCGAGGCGCCTAGCAACCGAACCAGTTGTGGAGCCGTCAGGCAAAACAGGGTCGAGGTGGCCATGAGCAGCAGTGACGAAAGGACCACCGATTGGGTAATGTTGATACGGGCTACCTTAGGTTTACCGTGCGACAAGTGGATGGAAGCCACTACTGAGGCACCCACGCCGAACATCAGTCCCACGCCGGTCGAAAACAGCCACAGGGGTGATACGATGTTCACGGCAGCCAGGGCATCGCTGCCTATTCCCTTGCCTACAAAGATCCCGTCGGTGATGACGAACAGGGCCGAGAAAATCATCCCCATTACCGTAGGCAACAATAATTTACGGAACAGAGTTCCTACGTCAGTGTTTTTAAAATCAATACTGTCTTTCAATTCTTCCATAAAACGATTGATGATGAAGCGTGGGTTGAAGCGTCACACAAAAAACCCAGCCTTGCATAAACATACGCAAAGTTGGGTACATTTTGTATTTTGCGGCCAAAGATAGTACGATTTGCCTTCACTACCAAATACGAACCAGAGTATTCCCAAAGGCTTCCTGAAAAAAAGGCTATCTTCCACAGATAGGAAGATAGCCTTTAGAGTATTTCGGGTACTGCCAGATTCACAAGAAACTGACTGAACCGATGGTCGGATTTATTCCAAAGCCGAACCGTTGATGACGGTCGGCCAATACGGATTCTGATACAGCACAGATGTCTCGGCTTGTTCATCGGGCGACAGCAGTTCCATTTCGCGCACAGGAACCGGCGACAGATAGTTGGCCTTGGCCCAAGTATATCCATCATAAATCGGATTGTTGTCCTTCACAATGGCATACGGGCGCAGATACTTGCACGACGGATCAGAGATGTTGGAACCTGCCGAGCCGGTATGCTTGAACTCGACCACCGCTCCGTTTTCATCCTTGTTGGCCACCTGATAGAGTTCATCCCAAAAGTTGCATCCTTCGGGGATAAACTTTTTCGTCAGCAGGTCATCCATCGCACGCCAACGGATCAAATCATCCCAACGCATGTCCTCACCGATAAACTCGCAACGGCGTTCGCGACGGATATTGAACAAGGTAGCATCGACAAGCTCGCTACCCGACTTCTTGGCCCAATCGGTTTCTCGATTCAAGTCGGTCGCCTGAATGGTCTTGAGGAAATCGGTATCTACACCGGCACGCTGACGAACGGCCTTCCAGTAACCGGCCGCCTTGCCATCTACCCGATGATATTTCAAGTAATACGCTTCCAGGTAATTCAGGTAGGCCTCTACCCCCCGGAACACAATGCAGCCCGTGGTTGATTCGGATTTTCCCCATACGTTCTGGTTCGGATCGAAGCTGGCATACTTGCGTAAACGGTAACCCGTCTTGTCCTGCATTTCCTGGCGGTTGGATACGGGATGGGGCATGAAATACTGCACCGTACCGGCTACCTGCTGCGAGTGATTGGGCAGGAAGTTGCTTTCGCTGAAGACGAACAACTGCAGACGGTCGTCGCGGTTGGCCTTGACTGCATCCAACGTCTGGTCGCCTTTATAAGGAACCGCTTTCGAAGCAGCATACCAGGGCAATCCATCCTTCATCAGGAAACTTTCGATGTAGGTCTTCAGCAAACCGTTGTTGCTGCCCGACTGCACCCAGGCAGGTGTACCGTGGGTAATGGAATAACTGCCGGTCTGGGCATACGAACGCCACATCAGCACTTCGGGATTCTTGCTCAAATCGACCGAAGCAAACATTTCAAAATAAGGATTCCAGCCCGAGGTAGTAGAAATGTTCTTCGGGTCGGCCATACCTGTGTTGTCGGTCAGCTTCACCTGGTCGGCCACCTGTTCGGCAGCTTCCAAGGCTTGGGTCAAGAAAAAGTCCACTTCGTCACCTACCGAGAGGGTGTAATCGGGATGAACCCGCTTGCCCGGCCATTGGGCATCGCCCGGCACGCGGCCCGTGCCCTGATGGTACTGTTCAAACGTTGCTTCGTAGAGCGCCACCCGTGACTTCACCAACAGCGCCGTTTCCCGGTTGATTCGGTTGTTTCCTGCAAAACCCCAGCCTTTCAAGTACTGGATGGCCTGATCGAGGTCTTCCAGGATAAAACGGGCCACCAAGTTACGAGGCTGGCGAACCGCCTTGTCCATGAGGACCGTCTTGTCGTCGGGCAAGACTTCGCGGATAATGGGGAAATCGCCGAATTTGCGCAGGTAATGGAAATAAATCCAGGCACGCATGAAATACATTTCGCCGATGTAGTGCTCGATGTCGGTCTTGTTGCCCGACACCTCTCCGTTCGTATACTTCGGCAATGCATTTTCAAAGAAATAATTGCAGTAACGGATATCTCCAAACGACCAGCCTCCGCCCGACTGAGGCACCTTCCAGGCATCCTTTTCAAAAATGGCCGAGTAGCCGCCCGACACGGCATTGTCGGTAGAACCGTCGCCGTTACCGATTCCCATACCATAGCCGTTGTGCGTAGCAAACCAACGCTTATAGCGCGAGATGGCATAAGCTTCAAAATGGTCGGTCGTAGTGAAATAGACTTCCGGCGTCACCGACGCCAAGGGTTCACGGTCCAAAAAGTCGTTACAAGCAGAGAAGCACAAGCCCCCTGCCATCAGGACACAAGCCTGAAGTGCGATATTTTTCAGTTTCATCATTTGTTTCAATCGATTAGAAATTAACATTTACCCCCAAGGAAATCACACGCTGCAAGGGGTACAGCTTACCCGATCCTGAACCTGCCATACTGCCAGTTCCTTCGGGATCGAAGATCTTCGACAGACTGGTAAAGGTTACCAAGTTGTCGGCCGACACGTACAGACGAACCATGGAGATGCCTGCTTTCCGAGTCCAGAACGAAGGCAATGTATAGCCCAACTGGATGTTCTTCAAGCGCATATAGGCACCGTTCTGCAGGTAGCGGGTCTGCACCTTCGTATTGCGTTGGCCACCGAAGTTCACTTTCGGATAATAAGCGTTCAGGTTAGCTCCCAAGGGGTCGCCTTCCGGACGCCAGAAGTCCCAGTGTTCCTTGAAACCGGTCGACTGCCATTCGTTGCCGCAGCCGTTGGCTCCCCAGAAGTAGCAACCGTCCAACCACAGATCGCGTTTGGCAATCCCCTGCAGGAAGGCACGGAAGTCCCAGCCTTTCCACGAAGCATCCAGCGTCAAGCCGAACTTGTAACGCGGTGTGCTGTTACCGATGATGCGATAGTCTCCGGTATCACCCAACTTATTGCTTCCGTTGTCTATCTTTTGGTTACCGTCCAGGTCGGCATACATGATATCACCGGCTCCCCAGTTGCTGCCCAAAGTAGATTGGTCCACCTGTGCCAGGTGCTGGTCCATTTCCTCTTGCGTTTGGGCGATACCAATGGTGGTCAATCCCCAGATGTCACCCAACTTGCGACCAGCATAGTAACGGTTCACGTTCTTGCTTTCATTGGGGTAACGGGTAATCTTTTGTTGGTCGTCCGACAACAAGGCCTTGATGCCATACGATACCTGGCCAATCTTGTCGCGCCAGCTCAGTTCGAATTCAAAGCCATAGGATTTCATATCGCAGTTGTTGATTTTAGGTACACCTGTTCCCAGAACCGAAGAAAGTTCGGGAGCCGGACCAATCATATTCTTGGTCTTGCGCACAAAGTAGTCAAACGATCCGGTTAAGCGGTTGTTAAAGACCCCCCAGTCCAGACCGGCATCCCACGTTTCGATGGTTTCCCATGTTTTCTGGGTACTCACCATTCCCGGATTGGAAGCATAGTTCGGACGACGGCCCTGTACCAGCCAACCGTAGTTGCTTCCGGTAGGCATGCTTTGATAGAACGGATACCAGTCATCCCGGGTGTTGGTATTTCCCAACTGTCCCCAAGACGCTCTCAGCTTCAAAGTTTCAATATGAGTCTTTTCAGCTACTTTTCCCCAAAAAGCTTCCTGAGCGATATTCCAACCGGCCGAGAAAGAAGGGAAGAATCCCCAACGCTTCTTACCGACAAAACGCGAAGAACCGTCGTAACGGCCATTGGCCTCGAACATGTAACGGTCCTTGTAGCTCCAGTTCAGGCGGGCAAAAAAACCGGCCACAGCCGTATGTTGATAATCCCCCGAAGCCTGCGGGTCATCGGTCGCCGTATCGATGGTAGGTACGTTGGGCGTAATCAGGTTGTTCTTCTGACCTTCCACACTACGGGTCTTGTAGAGTTCGGCATTGAAACCGGCCATCACCTTGAAGTAATGTCCGTTGTCGAACTGCTTGAAATAATCCGAATAAATGTTGGTGCTGTAGTAGTTTTCCTTCCAAGCCAGTTCGTTGACACGGGATGCGCCGGCAGCATAACCGCCATACCCCATATCCCACACGGTGAAGTAAGGTTCGCCTTCCACATTGTAGGCATACACCGGCAACACTTCCCAATGTTGGAACTGAGTAGTCGTACGCACACTCCCTTCCAGATGGATGCGCCAGTCACGGATAGGTTCCAAGACGACAGCCAACTGGTTGGTATAGAAATCCTTCTGGCTGTTCTGTTTTCCCCCGTCTTCCATCTGCTGAATTTCGCCTTCATCCATCGGGAAGCCGTTGGGGTCGTAGGCCGGGTGCACCGGCCATTTACGAGCCAAGTTATGAAAGAAACTACCGGTCAGGTAGGTCGGACGGGCAAAGTCCTCGCGGGTCCATTTGCTGTTCAAGGTCAGTTTCAGCCAGTCGGTGACGCAAGAAGTGATCTTGCTGTTCAACGTATAGCGCTGGAACTTGTCGGTACCATGCTTCAGCAAGCCTTTCTGATCAAGATAGCTTCCACTCACCATGAACTGCAATTTGTCGGTACCGCCACTCACGCTCAGGTTATGTTCCTGTGAAGGCACCCACTTGGCATAGAATTCCTGAAACCAATCAGTATTCCCGTTGGCATTCGACCATTTCTGCCAGATGCCCGAGCCGTTATCTACCGTCGTAGCCTTCAATGTACCTGCCTGGTAAGCCTGGATACGTTCCAAAACGGGTGCCGAAAAGATACCCCCCCCCTCCACGATTGGAAGAAGCCCGGTTGAAGTACTGAGCAAAGGTATAGGAGTCCATCAAATCGGGAACACCCAGGGCATCGCTGAACCGTACATTGCCCGAATAACTGACATTCGTCTTGCCACTCTTACCGCTTTTGGTAGTCACCAGGATTACCCCAAACGAAGCACGGGCACCATAGATGGAAGCCGAAGCTGCATCTTTCAGGACCGACACCGATTCGATATCGTTTGGATTGACCGTATTCAGGTTTCCTTCAATACCGTCAATCAAAACCAAGGGAGCCGAACCCGAACCGTCACCAATGGTACCTGTTCCTCGGATGTTCATGTTCATCGAACCGTCCAGCGAGCCACCAGAGTTGCCGACCGACAGGTTCAGACCGGGCACTACGCCCTGCAAGGCCTGCGATACGTTCTGCACCGGACGAGCCGCCAGCACTTTCGAATCGACCATCCCGACGGCACCGGTCACGTTCACCTTCTTCTGGGTGCCATAACCGACCACCACCACTTCGTCCAAGGCCTGGGTATCGTCCTTCAGAGTGACTGAAAGCGGTTTTCCCTCCCATACGACATCCTGGGTAAGATAACCGACAAAAGAGATTTCAATGAGGGCTCCACGCTTTACCTCCTTCAAGGTAAACTGTCCGTCAAAATCGGTAATGGTTCCGTGAGTTGTTCCTTTTACCACGACAGAAGCTCCGATGATGGCCTCACCGGCATCGTCCTTGACGACACCCGTGCAAGTACCGGTCTGCTGGGTAATTCTCACTTCGTTCCTTCCTGCTACAGGAACAGCGAAAGCTGCTCCACTGGAAGCCCCCAGCAAAAGCAGCAGCATACTGACTGATTGTAGTCGTTTCAACATAGGCTGTGATTTTTTAAAGTATTTAATTAAGGGTC
>AMCI01001659.1_pt1 | contig 36837 bp, 28 predicted proteins | sample 419838 | NCBI WGS metagenome assembly AMCI01 (sample SAMN01090643, study PRJNA158313) | gut metagenome
TATCCCCTGTGTGCCTTGATGTTCAGTGTAGGTGTCAGCGTAGGCAACGACCCGCAGACCCTGCGCAACTTCCGCTCTCTCAATCCGCGGCTTGTCTTCCTGCCCCTCTGTACCATCCTCGGTACCCTGGCCGGATGTGCAGCCGTCAGCCTGCTGCTGAGTCACCGCAGTCCCACCGACTGTATGGCCGTAGGAGCCGGGTTCGGTTATTACTCACTCTCGAGCATCTTCATCACCGAATACAAAGGAGCAGAACTGGGCACCATCGCCTTGCTTTCCAATATCACCCGCGAAATCATCACCCTGCTCTTCGCCCCTTTACTGGTGCGCTGGTTCGGCAACCTGGCACCCATCTCGGCCGGAGGCGCCACGACGATGGACACTACACTGCCCATCATCACCCGCTGTTCGGGACAAAGTTTCGTGGTTGTATCCATCTTCCATGGCTTTGTAGTCGACTTCAGTGTACCATTTTTGGTCACTCTCTTCTGTTCCATCTAAAGTTGGAACAATACTATTCATATTGTAAACCCTATCAATCCCAATTCACATGAAACACACTTTCACTACCTTCCTCTTCAGCTTGCTGGTCGGTACATCCGCCTGGGGAGAAAGCCTCCCTTGGCAAGACCCGCAGGTGAATGCTATCCACCGCGAGCCGGCACATGCCCACTTTGTGCCGTTCATCAATGAAGCATCGGCCTTGCAACAGCAGGCCCTGCCGGCTGCCGAACGCTTCCGGGTCAACCCGAAGACTGAACGCCGCGTCAGCTTGAACGGAACCTGGAAGTTCCTCTACTCGAAGAACAACGAAGCCTGCCCCACCGACTTCCATGAACCGGGCTACTCCACCCGCCGCTGGAAGAACATCACCGTACCCGGCAGTTGGGAACTGCAAGGCTTCGACTGCCCCATCTATACCGACGTGGCTTATCCCTTCCCCGCCAACCCACCGCACGTACCGGCCGACTACAACCCCGTAGGAGCCTATGTGCGCGAATTCACCGTACCCGCCGACTGGCAAGGCCTGGATGTCTTCCTCGACTTTGAAGGCGTGGAATCGGCTTTCTACTGCTGGGTAAACGGCGAACTGGCCGGTTACAGCGAAGACAGCCGACTGCCGGCTCACTTCCCCATTACACACCTGCTGAAGAAAGGAAAGAACAAACTGGCCGTCAAGGTATTCCGCTATAGTGATGGTTCCTACCTGGAAGATCAGGATTACTGGAAATACAGCGGCATTGAACGTGACGTATACCTGTATGCCCGCCCCCAAAGCCGTGTAAAGGATTTCAAGCTGGTAGCCGGACTGGCACAGCGATACCAACAGGGAGATTTCAACCTGGATGTCACCCTGCACCAACCCCAAGCCGGAGGCCGAATGGAAGTGAAGGTGCTCGATGCTACCGCTTCTCTCTACGAACACCAGCATACCTTTGCCTCGGCTACCGATACCCTGGTCAGCCTGAAGCAACTGTTTGCCAACATACAACCCTGGAGCGCCGAGACGCCCCGTCTGTACACCCTCGTCGTGAGCACCTTCGACGCACAAGGCCAGGCATTGGAATCCTTCACCCAACCGTTTGGCTTCCGCTCGGTGGAAATGCGTAACGGCATGCAGCTCATCAATGGCGTGCCCGTCCTGTTCAAGGGAGTCAACCGCCACGAACACGACGCCCATCACGGACGTACCATCACCGTAGAAAGCATGATCCGTGACATCGAACTCATGAAACAGTTCAACCTGAATGCTGTGCGTACCTGCCATTACCCCAACCGCTACGAATGGTATGCCCTGTGCAACGAATACGGACTTTACCTGGTGGACGAAGCCAACATCGAAAGCCACGGTATGGAAGCTCATCCCGACGGCACCCTGGCCAACCACCCAGACTGGGAACGCCCCTTCCTGGAACGCATGAGCCGCATGGTACTGCGCGACCGCAACATCACTGCCATTGTCACCTGGTCCATGGGTAATGAGTCGGGCTACGGCAAGCATTTCGAAACCCTCTACGACTGGACCCATGCCATCGACCCCACCCGTCCTGTCCAATACGAAGGCGGTGGATACAATGCCAAATCGGACATCTATTGCCCGATGTATGCCCGCGTATGGGCCCTCCATCGCCATGTGAACCAACGTGACGCCCGTCCGATGATCCTGTGCGAATATGCCCACGCCATGGGCAACAGCGTCGGCAACCTGCAGGACTACTGGGACCTGATTTACAAGTACGACCAGCTGCAAGGCGGCTTCATCTGGGACTGGGTAGATGCTACCTTCGACATCCAAGACAAAGACGGTAACCCCATCTGGGCTTATGGAGGCGACATGGGCTTCGTAGGTGTACCGAATGACTCGAACTTCTGCGCCAACGGACTGGTGGCTGCCGACCGCAGTCTGCATCCCCATATCTGGGAAGTGAAGAAAGTGTACCAATACATCCATTTCGAACCCGTACCGTTCACCACCCGACAAATCAAGGTGACCAACCGACACGATTTCATCGGGCTGGACAACTACCGCCTGCATTGGACCGTAGAAACTGACGGCAAGCAAGTTCAGCACGGCGAAATGGATTTCCCCGTCGTACCCGCCCGCACATCGGCCAACCTCACCCTGCCCATGGAACTCATCCCCAATGACGGCAAGGAATATTTCCTGAAACTGGAAGCCTTTACCAAGGAAGCTGCTCCGCTGGTACCGGCCGGACATTCCGTAGCCTTGGAACAATGGGCTCTGAACCCCGAAGGCAAACGACTGCTGAATGCTACCTGGACCACTCGCGAATTGACCGGTCTTACCTTGCAACAGGAAGAAACCGATGCAGCCCTGGCCCTGAACGGAAAAGACTTCCACCTGACCTTCTCGAAGAAGGATGGACAGCTGACCGAACTTAGCTACCACGGCAAGAACCTGATCAAGGAAGGTTTCCAACCCAACTTCTGGCGCGCCCTGACCGACAACGACGTGGCCAACAACCACCTGTACCGCTGCGGCATCTGGAAACAGGCCGGACCCGATGCCCGTCTGACCCACCTGAAAGGACAGCTGAGTGACGACCGACGACTGGCTACCGTCACCGCCCACTACCGCCTGGAAGCCCAGGCTTCGGACCTGGAACTGACCTACCGCATCCGCCCCAACGGAGCCGTACAAGTGAACTTCCACTTCATCCCCGGCAACCAGCCCCTGCCCGAAATGCCCCGTCTGGGCATGCGCCTCATCCTGCCGGCCGAATACGACCAGATGACTTGGCTGGGACGCGGTCCTCACGAGAACTATGCCGACCGCAAGCACAGCGCACCCATCGGTCTGTACCAAGCCAGCGTATGGGAACAATACCATCCCTATGTCCGCGCCCAGGAAACCGGCAACAAGAGCGATGTGCGCTGGGTAGCCCTGCGCAATACTGCCGGCGAAGGACTCCTCATCACCGGCCAGGAACCGTTGAACGTCAGTGCCTGGAACTTCCTGCAGGAAGACATCGACTACCGTCCGTTCAACACCGAACGCCGTCACGGAGGTAGCATCCGTCCCAAAGACCTGGTTTGGCTGAACATCGACCATCGGTTGATGGGTGTAGGAGGAGACAACACTTGGGGAGCCCAAGTTCATCCAGAATACACCATTACACCACAGGAATGGAACTACAGCTTCACTCTGCAACCTCTGACACCCGAAAGCGATGCAGCTGAAGAAGCACACAAGCAATGGTTCTAATCAAAAAAAAGACGTATGAAACATCGATTGATACACACCTTTCTAGTGGCAGCTGCCTGGGCAGGCTCTCTTCTGACGGCCTGCCAGCCCACTGCCCCTTCCGCCCTAACCACCGAACGCCGGTATGAATTTGCCGACCTGTTCGACATAGCCTATACCCCCAACCCCGAGACCCGTTGTCGAGGTTGGTTTACCGATGCCGGCTCGTGGATGGGCTTTACCCTGCCCGAAAAAGAGGCTTGGGTCAACGGATGCTGCGGTCCGTTCAGCCTGGACATGAATCGCCGCCAATGGATGGCCCGGGCTGCCGTCACTGTAGCTTTCAGTGAAGCACCCCAGGCGAAATTCACGCCCGACTCCACTACGTACTATCCCGGTGAAATTTACCTGGCAGCCAGTGCTCCGCAAGGACAGATTGTGCAACGCATGAATTTCCTCGATGCCTCGACAGCTCTGCTCCGGGTCCATACCGATACGCCGCAAGGACTCGTCTTCACCGGTGACCAGTGGAGTGACGACCTGCAGCTGGAGGTCCGCAACAATACCGTCATTGCCCGCCATCCCTCAGGTGAAATCGTCGTACTGACCTTTACCCCCGAAGTGACAGTAAGTGCTACCGACCATAATTACCGGGCCGAAAGCCACTCCAGCGAAACCGATACCTACATCGCCCTTTCTTTCTATACCAGCGAGAAAGAACTCTCGGCTGGACAGCAGAAAGTGCAACTGACACTCAGCAACCCCAACGAAGGATTGAAAGCCAACCACGACCGTTGGGAAGGTTACCTGAAAAGTATCCTGCGCAACGACATGGAACCGGCATACGACCGCATTGCTGTGAAAGCGGTGACCACCCTCATCAGCAACTGGCGCACCCACCGCAGCGGCTTGCTGCACGAAGGAATCGTGCCGAGCCATGCCGTCGGTTATTTCGTCGGCTTCTGGGCATGGGACAGCTGGCGCTTCTCGGCCGCCCTGGCCAAGTTTGCCCCCGAACTGGCCAAGAACAACATCCGCGCCATGTTCGACTACCAACTGCCCGACGGCATGATCATCGACTGCATCTACACCGACCCGGCCGAAAACAATGCCCGCGACAGCAAACCACCCTTGGTGTGCTGGGCTGTGGATGAAATCTTCACCCACACACAGGATACTGCCTTTGTACGCGAAATGTATCCCCAACTGCTGGCCTATTACCAATGGTGGTTCCAAAAACGGGACCACGACCGCAACGGCCTGTGCGAATACGGATCGACCGACGGCACACTGGAAGCAGCAGCATGGGAAAGCGGCATGGACAATGCCATCCGTTTCGACGACACGCGCATGGTGAAAAACGAAGGCGCTGCGGATGCATGGAGCATGGACCAGGAAAGTGTCGACCTGAATGCCTACCTGACCCTGGAATGCCGATTGCTGAAGAAGTTTGCTGCCCTCTTGAACCATCCGTTCGAAGGACCGGAAATCGAAGGCAGCCGGGTAGCCGAGTATTTCTTCGACACCGAGAAAGGTTTCTTCTTCGACCGTCGACTGAAAGACCGCAGCTTTATCCAACAACCGGGTTGCGAAGCCTATACCCCGCTATGGACCCGTATCGCCACTCCGGAACAGGTGAAGGCCATGATGCCTTTACTGACAGACTCGGCCAAGTTCTCCACCTACATTCCGTTCCCGACCATAGCGGCAGACAACCCCAAATACAATCCCAAAGGCTATTGGAGGGGACCCATTTGGCTGGACCAGACCTACTTTGCCATCCGCGGACTGCGTAACTACGGCTACCACCAAGAAGCCGACAGCTATACGCGACAAGTATTCGATCGTCTGCAAGGCTTGAAGGAAGGGGCTCCCATCCACGAAAACTACGGCACGCATACCGGTGAACGGCTGAAGGCACCGCATTTCAGTTGGAGTTCTTCGCATTTGCTGATGCTGTATGACGACTATGGCAAATAAATTCTCTCCAAATCTCATCCATAGGTGAAAGAGGCTCGCTGCTTGGCAGCCCCTCTGAACCAAGAACCCCTGCCACAGGTGACTGCAGCAGGGGTTCACTTTTATCCTTTGGAAGCTTCGGCTCAGAACATCCGACTCACCCGTTCAATACCGGCCGCCAAGCGGTCGATTTCCTCCTTTGTATTATACAGACCGAACGAAGCACGCACCGTTCCTTCGATGCCCAGGCGCTGCATGAGCGGTTGGGCACAATGGTGACCCGTGCGGACCGCAATACCCAGGCGATCGAGCAACGTACCCATATCCAGGTGATGGATATCACCCACCAGGAAAGAAATCACCCCTTCCTTCTGGGCTGCCTCACCGAAGATACGCATCCCTTCAATCTGCTTCAAACGCTCCATGGCATACACCGTCAGCTCATGCTCGTAAGCTGCAATCCGGTCCATACCCAAGGCCGATACATAATCCAGCGCCTTGGCCAAGGCCGTCGTACCGATGTAGTCGGGCGTACCCGCCTCGAACTTGAACGGCAGTTCGTTGAACGTCGTCTTTTCGAAGCTGACGTGCTGAATCATCTCGCCGCCACCCTGGTAAGGCGGCAGGCGGTCGAGCCACTCTTCCTTGCCATACAGCACCCCGACACCCGTCGGTCCGTATACCTTATGTCCGCTGAAGGCGAAGAAATCCGCATCCAGGTCCTGTACATCCACCGGCATGTGCGGCACACTTTGGGCACCGTCCACCAGGACAGGTACGCCGTGTTCGTGGGCTATGGCAATCATCTCCTTGGCCGGGTTGATGGTACCCAGCACGTTGCTCACGTGCGCAAAGCACACCAATCGGGTCCGTTCCGAGAACAGTTTCCGATATTCGTCCAACAGCAGTTCGCCCCGGTCGTTCATGGGAATGACCTTCAACACGATGCCCTTGCGGGCTGCCTGCAACTGCCAAGGCACGATGTCGCTGTGATGCTCCATCACCGACACCATCACCTCATCGCCCGCCTGCATCTGACTGTCGGCAAACGACGAAGCCAGCAGGTTGATGCTTTCCGTCGTACCGCGCGTAAAGACAATCTCGTTGGCACTGCGGGCATTCAGGAAGCGGCGCACCGTCTCGCGCGACGCCTCGTGCAGTTCGGTAGCCTGCTGCGAGAGGAAGTGTACCCCCCGGTGCACATTGGCATTCACCGAATAATACTCGTTCGTGATGGCCTCCACCACACACCGCGGCTTCTGGGTTGTGGCCCCGTTGTCCAGATAGACCAACGGCTTGCCATACACCTCGCGGCTCAGGATGGGAAAATCGGCTCTAATTTGTTCTATATCGTACATCATCGTTTCTTTTATTTACAGATGGCGCAACCCTGACATTTGTTCAGTTCGCCGCGGAATCGTTTTTCCACCAGCAGGTGCAGACGGTCCTTGAGCGCGTCCATGCGAATGTTGTCCACCACCTCGTTGACGAAAGCAAACATCAGCAACAGGCGAGCCTCCTTCAGGCTGATACCACGCTGCTGCATGTAGAACACCGCATTTTCGTCCAGCTGACCCACGGTCGCTCCGTGCGAACACTTCACGTCGTCGGCATAGATTTCCAGCTGCGGCTGGGTGTACATACGCGCTTCACGGGTTGCACACAGGTTGCGGTTGGTCTGCTGCGAGCTGGTGTGCTGAGCGCCTTCACGAACCAGCACCTTGCCGGCAAACGCACCGACCGCCTGTTCGTCGAGCACATACTTGAACAGCTCGTTGCTGGTACAATGCGATACGCGATGGTCAATGAAGGTATGGTTGTCCACGTGTTCGTTCTTGTCAACAATGGCCATGCCGCACAGGTTGATTTCCGCCCCGCAGCCGTTCAAGGTCACCTCGGTGGTGTTGCGCGTCGTACCGTTGTGCAGCGTCATGCCGTTCAGCAGCACGTTGCTGTTGGCCTCCTGGTTCACATACAGGTTGCTGAAACGCACCGTACTGTTATGCGTTTCCTCCAGTTCATACAGGTCGAATACCGCATTTTCACCGGCAAACACCTCAATGACCTGTGTCGACAGGAAATTCACGTTGTCCATGGCATGGTCGCACATCAGCAAGCGAGCCTGGGCGCCGTCCTCGAGCACCACCAGCACACGGCGGTTCACCATGAAGTCGACATCCGCCCGCAGGATGTTCACCAGCTGAATCGGCTTCTCCAGCACGACACCCTTCGGCACGTACAGCAGGAAGCCATCCTGGGCAAACGTCGTATTGAAAGCCGTCACCGCATCCTTCGATGTATCGGCCAGCTTGCCATAGTATTTCTTCACCAAGTCGGGATGCGTTTCGGCCAGCTCCTTCAAGCCACCCAGCACCACCCCTTCGGGCAACTGCACCTTCGGCAAGGCCTTACCATAGAACGCATCGTTCACCACGAAGTACAGGGCCGTGCTCATATTCGGCACGTCGCACTTGAACACCTCGTAGGGATTTACCGGAATGTCGAGTCGGTTCAGGTTCAAGCCATAGTCCGGCTCGAACAGCTTGCTCACATCCGTATATTTGTATTTCTCCATCTTGCGAGTCGGGAAGCCCAGCCGTTCGAAATCGGCAAAAGCCTGTGCACGCGGAGCATTCAGCGCCTCGGCACTGTGCTGGCAAATCATCGCCTCACATTGGGAGAAGAGGTCTATATATTGTTGTTCTGCACTCATTGTATTCTTTCATTTAATCGGAGATTCATCACTTCCGGTGGTCTGTTTCCACCGAAATCATTCACCCAGTTCCGCCTTGATCCAATCGTAACCGCGTTCTTCCAGTTCCAATGCCAGTTCCGGACCCGCCGTCTTCACGATACGTCCCTTATAGAGCACGTGCACGATGTCGGGCTTGATGTAGTCCAACAGGCGCTGGTAGTGCGTGATGACGATGCAGCTGGTTTCGGGAGTCTTCAGCTTGTTCACCCCTTCGGCCACGATGCGCAGGGCGTCGATGTCCAGTCCCGAGTCGGTTTCATCCAGGATGCTCAGCTTCGGTTCCAGCATGGCCATCTGGAAGATTTCGTTGCGTTTCTTTTCCCCGCCACTGAAACCTTCGTTCACCGAACGGTTGGCCAACTTGTTGTCCAGTTCCACCACGGCACGCTTTTCGCGCATCAGTTTCAGGAATTCGCTGGCGCTCAACGCCGGCATTCCCTTGTACTTGCGCTGTTCGTTCACCGCTGCACGCATGAAGTTCACCATGCTCACGCCCGGGATTTCCACCGGATACTGGAACGACAGGAACAAGCCCTCGTGGCTACGGTCTTCGGGACTCAGCGCCAACAGGTCCTTGCCTTCGAACGTCACCGAACCTTTGGTCACCTCGAAAGCCGGATTGCCCACCAGCACCGACGACAGCGTACTCTTGCCTGAACCGTTCGGTCCCATGATGGCATGCACTTCCCCCTTACCGATGCTCAAGTTGATACCTTTCAAAATTTCTTTGCCATTCACACTGGCATGCAAGTCTTTTATCTCTAACATGATTCTAGCTACTTAATTTATCCTACACTTCCTTCCAACGAAATGGCCAGCAACTTCTGTGCTTCGACGGCAAATTCCATCGGGAGTTTATTTAATACCTCTTTGGCATATCCGTTCACAATCAGGCCGACAGCATCCTCAGTAGGAATACCGCGCTGGTTGCAATAGAAAATCTGCTCTTCGTTGATCTTGCTCGTAGTCGCTTCGTGTTCCACCACGGCCGTTTCGTTGTGGATATCCATGTACGGGAACGTATGGGCCCCGCACTGGCTACCCAGCAGCAACGAGTCGCACTGGCTGTAGTTGCGGGCATTTTCGGCTTTCGGAGCCACACGCACCAGACCACGGTACGAGTTCTGGCTCTTGCCGGCACTGATTCCCTTGCTCACGATGGTACTGCGCGTATTGCGTCCCAGGTGAATCATCTTCGTACCCGTATCGGCCTGCTGGTAGTTGTTCGTGACCGCTACCGAATAAAATTCGGCGGTCGAATTGTCTCCGCTCAGTACACAGCTCGGGTACTTCCAGGTGATGGCCGAACCCGTTTCCACCTGCGTCCAGCTCAGTTTGCTGTCCACACCCCGGCAGTGACCGCGTTTGGTCACGAAGTTGTAGACACCGCCCTTGCCTTCCGCATCGCCCGGATACCAGTTCTGTACCGTCGAGTACTTCACCTCGGCGCGGTCGTGCACCACGATTTCCACGATGGCAGCATGCAACTGGTTCTCGTCGCGCATCGGCGCCGTACAGCCTTCCAGGTACGACACATAACTGTCGTCGTCGGCCACAATCAGCGTACGTTCAAACTGGCCCGTATTGGCCGCATTGATACGGAAGTAAGTCGACAGTTCCATGGGGCAACGGACACCCTTCGGGATGTAGACAAACGAACCGTCGCTGAATACCGCCGAGTTGAGCGCTGCGAAGAAGTTGTCGCGCGGACCCACTACCGAGCCCAGGTATTTCTTCACCAGGTCGGGATGTTCGCGCACCGCCTCGCTGAACGAGCAGAAGATGATGCCCTTTTCCATCAGTGTCTCCTTGAAGGTCGTCTTCACCGACACCGAGTCCATGACGGCATCCACCGCCATACCGCTCAACGCCATCTGCTCTTCCAACGGAATACCCAGCTTGTTGAACGTCTTCAGCAGTTCGGGATCGACTTCATCCAAGCTCTTCGGACCCTCCTTCTTCTGCGTCGGGTCGGCATAGTATGAAATCGCCTGATAGTCGATTTCCGGGATGTCGAGGTGTGCCCAGGTAGGCATCTCCATCTTCTGCCAGAGGCGAAAAGCCTCCAGGCGGAACTCCAGCAACCATTCCGGCTCATTCTTCTTGGAAGAAATCAAGCGGATGATGTCCTCGTTCAATCCCTTTTCTATAATATCTGTGTGAACATCGGTGGTGAAGCCATACTTGTACTTCTCCTGCGTCAGTTCCTTCACATATTGATTCGGGTTTTCTTGCATATCTTAAAGTTCAATTAATTGTTCTGTTACATTCTTGAATACGGGGAAAAACTCACCGTATGCCTTCCGAATGGGTCGGTAAAGCTTCGATTCCCGCTTTTCACGCTTACTGATGAACCGGTCGTTCGGGTCGGCAAACTCCACCACCTGGATGGCGACGCCAGCCAGCGTGGCATAGAGCAGCATACCCAGCACTCCCCCCAACAGGCGGTTAATGCTTCCCAGGCGAACAGCCTCCAACACCCGCGTCAACAGCGAGGCAAAGGCCATAAACAGCACGGGAACCAATACCCAGATCAGCACGAAAGCCAACATCTGTGCCACGGTCGTCGAAGTGCCCAAAGTAGGAGCCAGGCTTTCGCCCACCTGTGCAAACAGGGCGCGGGCCATCAGAAGTCCCACAAGCAATCCCACGATGGAAGCCAACTGCTTCACAAAGCCACGTACCAGCCCCACCAAGCCTCCCAAAGTTATCCATCCTACAAGGATGATATCCAAAGTGATCATTGTCGGCCATGTATCATAAAAAAAGTACGGACCCCACGAAGATACACGGTTCTTGTAAAACCTCCGTGAAATCCGTGCAATCCGTACCTTTCCACTTATTTAGTCGCGAAACGCTTAGAGCGTCTGCTTCACTTCAATTTCCTCGAATGTTTCGATGATGTCGCCCACCTTGATGTCGTTGCAGCCGCTCAAGCTGATACCACATTCAAAGTTGGTACCGACTTCCTTCACATCGTCCTTGAAACGCTTCAGTGCGTTGATAGAGCCTGTGAAGACCACGATACCGTCGCGGATCAGACGAGCCTTGTCGGAACGCTTCACCTTACCGGTCTTCACCATCGCACCGGCTACGATACCCACCTTGCTGATGTTGAAGACTTCACGCACTTCGATGGTAGCGGTCACCTGTTCCTTCAACGTCGGAGCCAGCATACCTTCCATCGCGGCGGTCACTTCTTCGATGGCATCGTAAATCACCGAATACTTGCGGATGTCGACTCCCTCTTGTTCAGCCAACTTCGCAGCCGAGCTGGAAGGACGCACCTGGAAGCCCACGATGATGGCATCGGAAGCAGCAGCCAGGGTAACATCCGATTCGGAAATCTGACCCACGCCCTTGTGGATGACATTCACCTGCACCTGTTCGGTGGACAGTTTGATGAGCGAGTCGCTCAACGCTTCTACCGAACCGTCCACGTCACCCTTGACGATGACATTCAGTTCATGGAAGTCACCCAATGCCAAGCGGCGACCCACTTCATCCAGCGTCAGCAACTTCTGCGTACGCAGACCCTGTTCACGCTGCAGCTGTTCGCGCTTGTTGGCAATGTCGCGTGCTTCCTGTTCCGTATCGATGACGTGGAACGTATCACCGGCAGCCGGAGCCCCGTTCAGACCCAGGATCAATACCGGTTCCGAAGGACCCGCCTCCTTGATACGCTGGTTACGTTCGTTGAACATCGCCTTCACCTTACCGTAAGAAGTACCCGCCAGGACGATATCGCCCATACGCAATGTACCGTTCGATACCAGGATAGTAGCCACATAACCGCGACCCTTATCCAGTGAAGATTCGATGATAGAACCCGTAGCCTTGCGGTCGGGATTAGCCTTCAAGTCGAGCATTTCGGCTTCCAGGCAAACTTTTTCCAGCAATTCGTGTACACCGGTACCCTTCTTGGCTGAAATATCCTGTGACTGGTACTTACCACCCCATTCCTCTACGAGGAAGTTCATGGCAGCCAGTTCTTCCTTAATCTTATCCGGGTTGGCATGCGGCTTGTCCACCTTGTTGATGGCAAAGACAATAGGTACACCTGCTGCCATCGCATGGTTGATAGCCTCCTTGGTCTGCGGCATCACGCTGTCGTCGGCAGCCACGATGATGATGACCACGTCGGTCACCTTGGCACCACGGGCACGCATCGCTGTAAACGCTTCGTGACCCGGCGTATCCAGGAACGTGATGCGACGGCCGTCTTCCAACTTCACGTTATAAGCACCGATATGCTGGGTAATACCCCCTGCTTCACCGGCAATTACATTCGCCTTACGGATGTAGTCCAGCAACGAAGTCTTACCGTGGTCTACGTGACCCATCACCGTTACAATCGGTGCACGCGGTTGCAGATCTTCTTCGGCATCTTCTTCTTCCGTAATGGCCTGTGCCACTTCGGCGCTGACATATTCTGTCTTGTAACCGAATTCCTCGGCTACCAGGTTGATGGTTTCCGCATCCAAACGCTGGTTGATGGACACCATAATACCGATGCTCATGCAGGTACCGATGACCTGAGTGACCGGAATATCCATCATGTTGGCCAATTCGTTGGCCGTCACGAACTCGGTAATCTTCAGGATCTTGCTTTCTTCCTGTTCCATTTCCTCCTGTTCCATCAGTCGGTTCTGGACACTTTCGCGTTTTTCCTTACGATACTTCGCTGCCTTGTTCTTGGTCTTGTTGGTCAGACGAGCCAGCGTTTCCTTTACCTGCTTAGCTACGTCTTCATCGCTCACTTCCGCCTTGACAGCCGGTTTCTTGAAGCGATCCTTGCCAGCACCCTTTCCACCGGCATTGTTGGCAGCACCCTTGGCATTGTTGGCGCCACGTCCCTGACGTCCGCCTTCGTTACGAGCTTCCTTGCCAGCAGCATTGATATCCACGCGCTCCTTGTTGATACGGGTACGTTTCTTCTTTTTGCCAGCTTCGTCGGCTGCTGCGCCCTTCGACGCCTTCTCGTCACCCTTACGGATTTCCTTGATAATCGCGTCCTTCATCTGCTTGCGCTGTTCCTGACGCTGTTTATCCTTTTCTTCTCTTTCTTTCCGTTTTTCTTCCTTCGATTTCTTTCTCGGACGTGTCGACTGGTTCAATGCGTCCAGGTCGATCTGACCTATGACATTAATCTTTGATTTAAACTCAGTAGGACGAATCTTGAATACATCGTCTTCCTTTTCCTGAACAGGTGCTGTTTCGGGTTTTCCTTTTTCCATTTCTTTCAGCTGTGGGTTCTTATCTTCCGTCTTTTCCATTTTAGGCTCATTACTCTCTTTCTGAACATGCATGCTGGTTTCCTCAGTCTCCTTTCGGGGAGTTTCCGGAGTCGGTTTCGGGACAGTTGTTTCCTGCTTCACCTCCGGAGCCAGTTCTACAGTCGGTTGTGCCTTCGGTGCCTGTTCCGGTTCGTTTTCACGGACAGTGGCCGAGTGCTTTTCCTTGGCGGCTGCCGGGTGCTTGCCCAGGTTGTCCAGATCAATCTTACCCACCTGTTTCAGTTTGGGGCGTGCCTCTTCAGGTACCACCGTCTTGATTACCTTCTCTTCCTTCTTTTCTTGAGGTTCCTCATAACCTTCAATCGCGATAGAAGCCTTGTTACGGTCCTTGTTCTGGCGTTCCTGAATAAATTTCTCAGACTCTATTCGTAAATTTTTATCTTTGCTGAACTCCTTCACAAGTACAGCATATTGTTCTTCGGTAATTTTCGCATTCGGACTTGCCTCGATGGCATAGCCTTTCTTCTGCAAGAATTCAACTACCGTCGTTATTCCTACATTTAAATCTCTTGTTACTTTGTTCAGTCTAATCGTCATACTCGTTTTTTCATTAATAACACGAGCTGTAGGTTGAAGGGTGCCGATTTAAGGGTTACTCTTCAAATTCAGCTCTTAAAATTCGCAACACGTCGTCTACCGTGTTTTCTTCCAGGTCCGCTCTTTCAATCAGCATTTCACGCGGAGCATTCAGCACAGCCTTGGCTGTATCCAGGCCGATGCTCTTGATGGCCGAAATAACCCACTCGTCGATTTCATCCTTGAATTCGTCCAGGTAGATGTCTTCGTCCACCGCGTTTTCATCCAGTTCGCGGAACACGTCAATCGTATATTCGGTAAGCATGCTGGCCAGCTTGATATTCATACCGCCCTTACCGATCGCCAGAGACACTTGATCGGGCTTCAGATAAACTTCGGCCTTCTTCTCTTCTTCGTGCAGAACAATCGTCGAAATCTGAGCCGGACTCAATGCACGCTGAATGAACAACTGAATGTTCGAAGTGTAGTTGATCACATCAATGTTTTCGTTACGCAATTCGCGTACGATACCGTGGATACGTGAACCCTTTACCCCTACGCAGGCTCCTACCGGATCGATGCGTTCGTCGTAGCTTTCTACGGCAATCTTGGCACGTTCGCCAGGGATACGGGCAATCTTCTTGATGGTAATCAGTCCGTCATTGATTTCAGGTACTTCCTGTTCGAACAGGCGCTGCAAGAACAACGGCGAAGTACGGCTCAGGATAATCTTCGGGTTATTGTTCTTGTTGTCCACGCGGGCCACCACGGCACGGGCTGTTTCACCCTTGCGGTAGAAGTCGCTCGGAATCTGTTCGGTCTTGGGCAGCAGCAATTCATTGCCTTCATCGTCCAGCATCAGGATTTCCTTCTTCCAGATCTGGTACACTTCAGCGCTGATGACGGTACCTACCTTATCAATGTATTTGTTGTAGAGGCTGTCCTTTTCCAGTTCCAGAATCTTGGAAGCCAAGGTCTGGCGCAGGTTCAAGATAGCACGGCGTCCGAACTTGGCAAAAATCACCTCGTCGGTCACTTCTTCGCCTACCTCGTACGAAGCATCAATCTTCTGTGCCTCGCTCAACGAGATTTGCATGTTGGGATTGGTCAGCTCGTCGTCGGCCACCACTTCCCGGTTACGCCATATTTCGAAATCCCCCTTGTCCGGGTTCACAATCACGTCGTAATTCTCATCGGTGCCAAACATTTTCGCAATCACACTCCGGAAAGACTCTTCGAGCACACTTACCATCGTGGTTCTATCGATATTCTTCAATTCTTTGAATTCCGAAAATGTATCAATCATGCTGATTGTTTCTTCTTTCTTGGCCATAATTATTTAAAACTAATTAAGTATTTAGTATATTTGATCTCATCATACGTAAAGGTAAGGTCCTCGTCGACCCACACCGGGCGTTTGGCACCTTCGGGCTTCACCTTCTTTTGGATGGTTACGGTAAAATGCGCTTCATCGGCGTCTTTCAACACCCCTTCGAGCTTCTTACCTTCCTTGGTGAGGACTTCCACTTCCTTGCCGATGTGGATGAGGTACTGCTGCAGCACCTTGAAGGGCTGTCCGATACCCGCCGAACCGACTTCGAGTTCATAATCCTCTTCTTCGCGGTCCAGTTTCGATTCAATGAAACGGCTGAGTTCCACACAATCGTCAATCCATACGCCTTCGGCATGGTCAATTTCTACCACAATCTTGTCATCGGGACTCACGGATACATCCACCAGAAAGTAATCCTGACCTTCCAGCCACTCTTCCACAATCCCGGTTACTACCTTTTTATCTATCATTGATTCACTTTTAAGAACAAAAAAAGGGCTTAATCAAGCCCCACCATTCATCCATTTCGTTGCAAAGATACAAATTATCTATCAGTGCCACAAAATTATCCATAAAAAAATTGTAGTTTTGCGACGCAAGATGGGAAAACAACCCCCAAATCATAGAAAACCTATAATTCCATGGCTAGAAACCACTTAAACATCAACAAACAATTCATGGTAGGCAACGGCATCCTGGCCTTTGCGGTCTTTGCCGTCATCTGTATTTTTCTCTATATGTCCTTCCGCTTCCAACGTGAAGTAGACAAATTGCAAACCTACGACGGCGACTATGCCATCGAGCTGTCGCGCGACTTTGCCGGCGAGCACCTGGCGCTCTACCTGAACGACAGTCTGCTGCTGCAACGCACCTTGCCCGACAGCATCCTCACCCTGCACATCCACCGCTTTGCCGAGGAAAACGTGCTGATGGTGGTCGATGTACAGACCGACCGTGCCACTTCGTTCAATCTGTCGCCCGACGGTGGCCGCGTCAAAGTGGGCAAACAAGGCAACGAAATCTGCGTAGAAGAAAGCCGATAAACCAGTTTTGTGCCGTTCTCTTCTTCAGTCCACGACGTGAACTCATGAAATCACGCCGTGGACTGATGAGACCACGGCGCGAACTGAAGAAACCACGATGTGGTTTCAAAAACGACTCCCGGGCCGACCGGTTTTTCTTCCGGAGAAGACAGAGTTCTCCTACCGAACTTTTCCACTCAGACCGATATGTTCGGCGGTTATTTCTTTTCTTCCGTCAGCGGTACACTGTTTTCCTGATAGGCCGCGAACCCTTTCACCTTGGTGCGTTCCTGCGGAGTTCCCTCTGCAGCCGCCTTGCTCAACTGCTGCATGTTTTCCTTAATGAAGTCATGAGCTGCAAAGAAATGATCAAGCAAGACCTTGAGGTATTCGTCCAACGGACCTTCCTTGGGTGTGAACAGTGTAGAGCACTTCGAGTGCAGACCAACGTTCTTTTCCGATTCATCGGCTGTATAGACGGTAGTCACCAGCGAATTGAGGTTCGCCAGATTGACAATTTCCTTCAAATAGGGCAAAGCGGGATTGTCGATGCTGATGCTGGCCCACCAGGGATTCCAAATCATGATGAAACGGGCTTCATCCTCGACGGCGATGTAGAAGTCATCGCCTTGATATTTGAACACAATATGGCCTTCTTCATTGGTTTCGGGCTGACAACCGATGCTGCGCAATACGGTAGCCACCAGGTCTTCGGTTTCAATGTCTTCCAATTCCTCCTGGGTCATCCGTTCCAACCGCTCCCGACGCTTCTTGCGTTCGTGGCGGATGCGAAGCACTAAAAATGTCAACGGCCAAAGGGCCAGGGCAATCACGGCAATCAATATGGTCAGGTCGGTCATAACACGTAAGAATTAAGGTTCTCACCAAATATAACCATTATCTGCCAAATTCTTCCCTCTTTTTCCACTTTTCTTCCGCGAAGCTGCAACTTTCTGCCGGAGACTTCCGTCTAACAGACAAAGAATGAACAAAAATACGAACAGAAAGATGATGACTATCATGAATTCAGTAGCTGCTTTGCTGCTCTCCGCTTGTTTGGGAACGTCCCTGACAGGATGCAGTCTCCCGTCGGGCAATGCCCCAAGTAACGGAAAAGTTCTCACCAAAAAATACAGTGTAAGCGGATTCAAACATTTGGAGAATCTGGCCACGGCTGATATTGTCTTTACCCAAGGCCCCGTCACCCGCGTAGAAGCGAAAGGAGATGCCGACTATTTGTCGTGCATAGAAGTGGTCGTCCAGGACAGCACCTTGATTCTTCGACTTCCCAAAAAGGAGGCCAAACGCTTCAAGGATGTGAATGTGGTATTTACCGTCAGCTGCCCCGAGCTGTGCAGTGTATACCAACGGGGAGTAGGCGATATCTCGTTGACGGGTACCGTGAAAGCCGACGACCTGTCACTGAATGTCAATGGAGTAGGTAGCTTGAAAGCCGAAGCCTTGGACACCCGACACCTGACCGTCCGGCAGCGGGGTGTAGGCAGCATGGTGCTGCAAGGAAAAAGCCAGCGAGCAGAGTTGGAACAGAAAGGCGTCGGAAGTCTGAAAGCCAAAGACTTGGAGGCCGAAGAGGTGGTGGCTCGCCAAGCCGGCGTAGGCAGTCTGTCGTGCCGGGCCTCCCGAACCATCGCAATTTACTCGTCGGGTATCGGCAGCGTGGATTACTACGGGGATGCCCAAGTGGTGGAAATGAAGAAGTCGGGCATCGGCAGTGTAGAGAAACACGATTAAAGCCAAAGGCTACGAAAGCTGACCTCCCCCGGAAGGAGCCCCCATACTACAACGAAAAGGATTGCTGCATCCCGCAGTAATCCTTTTCTTGTGTATAGTTAGTTGATAGTAAATTTGAGAGAATTGAAACTTCACAGCCTCAAGAATCTTGTTAAAAAGGTTGTTTTAAGTAAGCACACTAACTATTCTATCTAAACAAAAGCAAATGAAAATAGGCTGTTAAGGCCGGATCACCGTACCGGCACCGGTTTGATGGATGGCTGTGGCCAACGTAATGACCACCCGTCCTACTCCAGCTTCGATGGCCGCAAAGGCATTCTCGAGTTTGGGAATCATACCCCCCTGGATGACGCCTTGAGCCACATATTCCTGAAACTCGGCCGGTGTAATGACCGGAATGACACTGTCGTCATCGTCCGCATCACGCAGTACACCTTTCTTTTCGAAACAGTACACCAGCGTCACGTCGAAGTGCTCGGCCAGTGCCTTGGCTACTTCACCGGCTATGGTGTCGGCATTCGTATTCAACAGATGCCCCTGACCATCGTGGGTCAAGGGAGCCATGACAGGCACAACTCCCGCATGAATCAAGGTGGACAGGAAGTCGGCATTTACCTGCTTCACATCGCCCACAAAGCCATAGTCTACCTCCTTCACGGGACGCTTGTCTGAACGGATGACATCCATATCGGCACCCGTCAGCCCCAGCGCATTCACTCCCTTGGCCTGCAGACCTGCTACAATGTTCTTGTTCACCAGGCCTCCGTAAACCATGGTAACCACCTGCAGCATCGCGGCATCCGTGATGCGCCGGCCGTTCACCATCTGGCTCTCGATGCCCAGCTGACTGGCCAGGCGGGTAGCGGAACGTCCGCCCCCGTGTACCAGTACTTTGTATCCATCAATGGCGGAAAAGTCGGCCAGCAACTGCTGGAGGGTGGCTTCTTCTTCCACAATCTTTCCGCCTACTTTGATTATCGTCAGTTTTTCTTTCATCTTCATTTCGTTTTTCACCTAAGACCAGTCCTTACCCTTCCCAATAGAGAAATGGGAATTACTGTTCCAGATACGTGTAACCATACAGACCCGAACGGTAGTTGGCCAGGAATTCCTTGCCTTCTTCCAGGGTGATGCGTCCTTCCTTCACCGACTGGGTCACCCAGGTTTCGAGCTTGCGCACCAGTCGCTTCGGACTGTACTGTACATAGTCGAGCACTTCGGCCACCGTTTCACCGTCGATAAGCTGGTCAATGGTATAGCCCTTCGAGTTCACCGATACGTGTACAGCATTGGTATCGCCAAACAGGTTGTGCATATCGCCCAGGATTTCCTGGTAAGCTCCTACCAGGAACACGGCCAGGTAGTAGTGCTCGTCGGCACGCAGAGCGTGCAGCGGCAGCGTAGTGGCATCGGGGCGCGATGAAGCGAAGTTGGCAATCTTGCCATCCGAGTCGCACGTCATGTCCTGCAGCGTGGCTTCGCGGTCGGGACGTTCGTCCAGGCGCTGGATGGGCATGATGGGGAACATCTGGTCGATGGCCCACGAGTCGGGCAGCGATTGGAACAGCGAGAAGTTGCAGAAATATTTGTCGGCCAACAGCTTGTTCAGTTTGCGGAATTCTTCGGGACAATGCTTCATGTTGTTGGCAATGGCATTGATTTCGCGACAAATGCTCCAATACAGCTTTTCAATCTGCGCACGGGTGTTCAGGTCGACGATACCGTGGCTGAACAGGTCGAGTGCCTCTTCGCGGATTTGCTGGGCATCGTGCCAAGGTTCGAGCATACTGCGTTGGTTCAAGTTATCCCAAATCTGATACAGCTCCTTGACCAGTTCGTGGGCATCTTCACCCGGCTCCCAGTTATCGTCCATCTGCGGCAACGAAGCCGTTTCGAGCACTTCAAAAATCAGCACAGAGTGATGCGCCGTCAGGCTGCGTCCGGTTTCGGTAATGATGTTGGGATGCGGGAAATTATGCTTGTCGGCTGCATCGACGAAGGTCGACACCACGTCGTTCACATACTCCTGGATGGAGTAGTTCACCGAACTTTCACTGTTGCTCGAGCGCGTACCGTCGTAGTCCACACCCATACCGCCACCCGTATCCACGAACTCGATGTTGAAGCCCATGCGATGCAGCTGCACATAGAATTGGGAAGCCTCGCGCAGCGCGTTCTTGATACGGCGTATCTTGGTAATCTGGCTGCCGATGTGGAAGTGAATCAATTTCAGGCAATCCTTCATGTCGCGTTCTTCAAGGAAGCGCAACGCTTCGAGCAGTTCGCTGGAAGTCAAGCCAAATTTGCTGGCATCGCCACCGCTTTCTTCCCACTTGCCGCTACCGCTGGAAGCCAACTTGATGCGGATACCGATGTTGGGGCGCACCTTCAATTGGGTAGCCATCTTCGCAATCAGGTTCAGCTCGTTCAGTTTTTCCACGACCAAATAGATACGCTTACCCATCTTCTGAGCCAGTAAAGCCAATTCGATGAAGCTTTCGTCCTTGTAGCCGTTGCACACCACCAGCGAATCGGGGTCGGTGTTCACAGCGATTACGGCATGCAGTTCAGGTTTGGAACCGGCTTCCAGTCCCAGATTGAACTTCTTGCCATGGCTAATCATTTCCTCCACCACGGGACGCATTTGGTTCACCTTGATGGGATAGATGATAAAGTTCTCGGCCTTGTAGCCATATTCCTCGGCTGCGCGTTTAAAGCAGCAAGACACCTTCTCGATACGATTGTCGAGGATGTCGGGGAAGCGCACCAGCATGGGTGCAGCCACATCGCGCAACGACAGTTCGTCGACCAGCTCTTTCAAGTCGACGGCTACGCCATCCTTGCGGGGGGTTACCACTACATGACCCTTGTCATTGATACCAAAGTACGAAGTTCCCCAACCAGTGATGTTGTAGAGTTCTTCCGAATCTTCAATACGCCATTTTCTCATTTCTTCTTCTGTGCAAAGAGTGTATGTTACTAATTTCTATCTTTAATATACTATTTTTATCATACCAACTAGGAAATTCCCAGCTGGTGTTTCAACCGTTCCACCGATGCTTGGATTTGGTGTCGATCTTCCAATTCGTCGGCCACGAACCGGTGTTTCGCCTGCTCGTAGAACGGCCGACGTTGCGCCAGCGCCTCGATGATGAAACGGCGCAATTCGTCGTCGGTCTTCTCGGCCAACAGCGGACGTTGACGTTTGGCAACCTTCAATCGGCGGAACAGTACCTCGATGCTGGCATCCAGAAATACCGTCTCGCCTGCGCGGTTCATGTAGTCCAGGTTGTCGAAGAAGCAGGGTGTTCCCCCACCCGCCGACACCACCACATTCTCGAATTCGCCGGCCTCGTGCAGCATCTTGCGTTCCAGTTCACGGAAACCTGCTTCGCCCCGTTCGGTAAAGAGTTCGCGCACACTTTGGTGCATACGCTCCTCGATATACCAATCCAAGTCGACGAAACTCAGTCCCGTGGCGCGGGCGAACGCCTTACCCAAGGTGGTTTTGCCCGCACCCATATATCCTATCAAGAAGATGCGTGTCATGCTTCGGTCGTCTTTTTAGCTTTCGCCTGAGTGGTCTTCGAGGCTTTCGCTTTCGTGCCCGTAGATTTCGTGGCTTTGGTCGACTCCTTCGGCTCTTTGACCGTTTCCTTGGCCGGCTCCTTGGCTGTTGCCTTGGTCGGGGTCTTGGTGCGACGCACTTCCGCCTTGCTCTTCTGCAGTTCGATGATCTTGAAACAAGCCTCCAGGTTCAAGTCGGCCGGTTCCACATTCTCGGGTATCTTATAGTTCTTCTTCTGGTAGCTGATGTACGGACCGTAACGGCCGTTCAGCACCTGAATATCGGGATTATCTTCAAACAATTTGATGATGCGCTTTTCCTGGGCTTCCTGCTTGTCCTTGATGAGCTGAACAGCCTCCTCCAAGGTAATCTCCATCGGATCAGTACCCTTCGGTATCGACACAAAGAGTTTGTCATAACGCACATAAGGACCGAAACGGCCTACACCTACCGTCACCTTCTTGCCTTCCCAATCGCCCAAGGTTCGCGGCAACTTGAACGCATCAAGCGCTTCTTCCAAGGTGATGGTTTCGAGCGACTGCCCCTTCACCAACTGGGCAAAACGAGGTTTTTCCTCATCTTCCGCCGAACCAATCTGGATGACCGGCCCAAAACGGCCGATTTTCACCGAAACGGGTTTGCCGCTCACCGGGTCGGTTCCCAGCATACGTTCGCCCACCTTGTGTTCGGTCTTTGAATGCAAAGTCTTTTCTACCAGCGGATGGAAGCCCTTGTAGAAAGTATCCATCAATGTGGTCCATTCCTTTTCACCTTCGGCCACTTCGTCAAATTCCTTTTCCACATTGGCCGTAAAGTTATAGTCCATGATTTCGGGGAAATACTCCATCAGGAAATCGTTCACCACGATACCGGTATCGGTAGGCAACAGCTTCGATTTCTCGTTGCCCGTCATTTCGGTCTTCGTCGTTTCGGTCAACTTGTTCCCTTTCAAGGTCAGGATATCATAGGCCCGTTTCACACCTTCGCTATTGCCTTTTTCCACATAACCACGCTGCTGCACGGTCGAGATGGTCGGTGCATAAGTAGACGGACGGCCGATGCCCAACTCTTCGAGTTTACGTACCAGACTGGCTTCCGTATAGCGGGGCGGGCACTGTGTAAAGCGTTGTGTAGCCAGGATTTCCTTGCGGAGCAACGCATCACCTACATTCAGCGGAGGCAACAGGCGGCTTTCGTCTTCCTGTTCCGCATCTTCATCATAAGATTCCTTGTATACCCGCAGGAAACCGTCGAAGGTAATCACTTCGCCCGCTGCAATAAACTTTTCGTTGCTGTGGCTGATCGCAATGGTTGCCGTCGTCTTTTCCAGTTCAGCATCCGCCATCTGCGAAGCAATGGTCCGTTTCCAAATCAAGTCATACAGTTTCTGTTCCTGTGCATTACCGTTCACAGAATCGTTCTCCATATAGGTAGGGCGAATGGCTTCGTGCGCTTCCTGAGCACCCTTGGTCTTCGTCGCAAACTGACGACGCTTGACATACTTCTCGCCCATGAGCGACAAAATGGTCTGCTGACTGGTATTCAAGGCCAGATCGGACAGATTCACCGAGTCGGTACGCATATAGGTAATCAACCCACTTTCGTACAGCCGCTGCGCCACCATCATGGTCTGTGCCACGGTAAAGCCCAACTTACGCGCAGCTTCCTGCTGCAGGGTAGAAGTAGTAAAGGGGGCTGCCGGTGATTTCTTGATAGGACGGGTCGTAATGTCCTCGATGGTAAAGTCGGCCTCCTTGCAGCTTTCCAGGAAAGCCTGCGCCTCTTCCTTCGTCTTGAAACGACGAGAAAGTTCCGCTTTCACTTCCACCTTTGAGCCATCGGCGGCCGGCACCTCGAACACCGCAGTCACCCGATAAGACGGTTCGCTGACAAAGGCATGTACCTCCCTTTCACGTTCGACAATGAGACGCACCGCTACCGACTGTACACGACCGGCCGAAAGAGCTGGTTTCACCTTCTTCCACAGCACCGGAGACAGCTCAAAACCGACGATACGGTCGAGAATGCGTCGAGCCTGCTGCGCATTCACCAGATTCACATCAATGGAACGCGGATGCTCGATGGCCTTCAGAATGGCTGTTTTGGTGATTTCGTGGAATACGATACGCTGGGTCTTCTCGGGCTCCAACCCCAGGACCTCGTACAAATGCCAGGAAATGGCCTCTCCCTCGCGGTCCTCATCGGATGCGAGCCAGACCATCTGAGCCTTCTTGGCCTCTGCCTTCAGTTCAGCCACCAATTTCTTCTTATCTGCCGGTATCTCGTAGGTAGGCTGAAAGCCGTTCTCTACATCGATACTGAATGCTTTCTTCTTCAAATCACGGATATGGCCGTAACTGGAAAGGACCTTGTAGTCGCTCCCCAGAAATTTTTCAATGGTTTTCGCCTTCGCGGGGGACTCCACTATGACTAGATTTGTTTGCATCATTCCTTGTATTCCGTTTTATTTTAAAAGCAAAAGTAGAAAAAAAAGCAGAACCATACCCATATAATAAGGTATGTTTCTGCTTTTTTTCTACTTTTTCGGCTTTTAGTGGCCTATTTAACTAAAACTCGTACGAAAATCCGGCCAGAAAATTAAACTTCTGGGCAGGATAAGCCGACTCATAGACATATTGCTTGTTCAACAGATTGTTTACCGTACCGAAGACAGACAGACGCGGCAGGAACTCGAAGTCGGCACCTACATAGAGGTTGCTCACCGGGTCGATGGACGACAAGGTACGCTTCACGTATTCATAGCCTCCATAGATATTCAAACCTGGGAACACCTGTCCATCGGCACGCATCGAGAACTCAAATTTCGGTTTCAAGGCTTCCAACCAACCGCTGTTACCGCTGTTTTCTCCTTCCCATTTCGAGTAAACTCCCTTGACGGTCAAATCGAAGAGGTCCTTGTAACCGTACTTCACTTCTGCACCGGTATAAGTCTTCTGGGCATCATCCACTGCAAAAACGGTAAAAGCAGAACTCAGGCTCGAGAAACACTCATCCTGGCTGTCGCGATATCCACCAAAAAGATGGAACCACAAACCGTCCATCGGTGAAGCCTTCAAACCTAAAGTCGCATTGACCTTGACATAGGTGTCGGGGACAATGCCCAACCAATAAGGCGACTTGGCATTCAGACTACGGTAATCGTTCAATTCACGTCCTCCCAAAGCATGAGCATAGAACACATAGCTGTCGGCAAACACGTATTCCACTTTCACATCGGGAGCTACATCAAAACCGTCGAAATCGCCCGATACATAATCGACATGTGCCCCCAAGCGCACTTTCCAGTTGTCATTCTGCCATTGGTAGTACGGATTGGCACACAGCGAAGTACGGTCGTTCGCCACCTGTGCATCCGAATAGCTCAAGTGATCCAACTGAAACGCAATACCCACACGCTGCTCATCGGTTACCTGTCCCCAAACATCACCGCCTAGGAAGAGTTTGCTTTCATCTCCCATCTCCAAAGAAACCGGCTGGCTTCCATCTTCTTCGATGAAGCTCAGCGGATGCTTGATACCGAAGTGCTGGAAACCTGCCTTCGCACGGAACTGCAACGGCAAAGAAGCATCACGCGAGGACAAGCCCACCACGAAATCGCCTAACGTATGCGTCTGATTATTATCAATGGTAAGAGGCATATAATTGAATGTCTGCGAAGCGAAATGGCCTCCCAAGTCCAACTTCAACACGGGAAACAGATGACTGTAGTCTACCCCTACCTGCGTGCGATAGAAACGAGAATCCCAATCTGCCCCACCGAAAGAGCTCTTCAGTTCTCCGTTCCAGCCGTTCCACGAACCGGCAATCTTCAAACGGTCATCGGCCGAAAGGTCCCATACATAACCCAAGCGGACATCCACGTTCCCCTTGTTGCCATAACCGGCCCGTGCATAGCCACGCGGAGCCTTGCCCTGTTTCCATTTGCGCATCAAAGCCGGCATACTCTGCCAATCGCCTCCGGCAGTTACATGGTCACCGGTCGCATAATCAGCTCCCCGCTGGGCAGTACTCGGAGCCTCCAGCAACGGCAAAGCATTGATTTTCGACGCATCCAGGATATCCGGATTGTACTCATTTTCAACGACTACCGTGCGGTTCATTGTCGTATCTTTTTCGACTTGTGCCTGCATCGAAGTCAACGGCAAAAAGCCCAACAGCAACGGCAATGTACCACGTACTACAGCATTTTTACTTTTTTTCATAGTGTCATCCATAAATTATTTGTTAGTTGATTTCAAATTCTCCAAACGGCTCTGAATCATGCCGGCAATATCGTCATCGGCCTGATAATTCTGTTGCAGCGACAGCAGATACTGACGGGCATCAAGGTCACGACCCAGCTGGTGATAGACATCCGACAACAGAACAAAACTGCGTGCCAACCAATAGGCATGCGGTGTACTGACTTCAATGAAATGAAGCAACTCGCGTTCGGCCGCTTCCGCCTGTCCCGTATCGAACAATTGCTGAGCTATGCGATATTTCGCTTCGGCCCCATAAACCGTACGCGTATCCTGAGCCAATTCCTTCCAATCTGCTTGCGCAGCCTCGGGCTTTCCACTTTCCAGATAGACCTTGGCTCGGTCGTAGCGAACCTCAGCCGCCACTTCGGGCGACAGCTTGGCATCGGCCAACAACACGGTTGCCGCTTCGAGCACCGCATCTGCATCCTTCAGCTGACGTGCACTTCGCAACACGCCCGTCCAGGCAGTCTGGCGATGAATTTCATTGGTCGCTTTGGCAGTCCACAGCCGATATACCTGCAACGCCTTCGCATAGTCTTTCGTCTGGAAAGCCAAATCGGCACGCAGACGCATGGCTTCTTCCGAATATTTGTTGTCAGGATAAGCCAACACCTTGTCCAAATGCTCCATGGCCTCGGCAGTTGCCTGACGCTGGCAGTCGATGGCTCCAATATAATAATGCGCCTGCAAACTGAAAGCCCCCTCGGGAAATGTCTGCAGATAGCGTACCAGACTGTTGCGGGCAGCCTCGAAATCTCCGCGCATATAGATGCGTTCGGCAGCCACATACGTCAATGAATCCCGCTCACTGGCATCGAAAGACACCCCTCCCGGCAGACTGGCGGCATAGGCAGCATAAGCATCCACCTGATTCAAGTCGATGTAAATGGATTTCAGGTCGCGTTGCGCCTGACGGGCTTCTTCACTGCCCGGATAATCGGCAATCACCTGCTTGTAAGCTTCAATTGCTTCGGGATACTTGTCATCCTGGTAGTACAGCAGACCTATTTCATTAGCGGCCCGACGTGCCATCGGACTGCCCGGATAGCGTTGCACCAGGATACGGAAGCGGTCGATGGCATGCGGATTGTCCTCCAACTGCACAAAGGCACGACCTTGCTCGTAGAGCGCCTCATCCATGTACGAAGACTCCGGATAATTCTGCAACAGACGATTCAATACCTGAATCTTTCCGTTATAGTCACGCTGCAAGCCACGCACTAACCCTTCTTGATACAGAGAATAATCGCCCAACGGCGCATACAAGTTAGCTGCCTGGGCATAAGCCTGCGAAGCCTCGGCAAAACGACGGTTGTGGAAATGGCAGTCACCGATACGGTTGAGCGCATCCCCTCCAATTTCCTGACGAACAGCCTGGGGAGTAGCCATCATCTTTTGGAACCAAGGCAAAGCCTGGTCGTAACGCTGCTGCTTGAAAAAGATGTAACCCAAGTCATAGTACGCCAACAGGTATTGTTCATCCGAAGCCGGCCGATTGGTCCACTCCAGGAACTGACGCATATCCTGTTCGGCTTGTGCATACTGATTCAGACGGTAGTACGATTCTCCACGCCAATAGTACGCATCCGCTTTCGTCGGCTGATCGTACGAGCCCAGCGCCAGCGAACGGTTGAAGGCGTCAATCGCTCCCTGAAAATCGGCATTGGCAAACTTCTCTGTTCCCAGCCGGTAGAGCAACTGCTGCTTGGCCTGCAAGATACGCGGACCCGGGCGTTCAATCTGTGCTATCGATTGCAATGCTGCCTCGTAGCTGCGCGTATTCAGATACACCTCAATCAAATAGTCGTTCACCCGTTCCACATAACGCGAACCCGGGAATTGGTTCAGAAAACGTTCGAACACCTTCACCGATTCGGCAAACGGAGAATACGACGTTTCGTGAATGCACAACGCATAGTTGTACAACGCCTGTTCCTGGATGTTCCGGTCGAAATCCGTCAACGATGCCTGTTCAAATGCCAGACGAGCCAGGTTGCGCTCCTTCAGTTGCAGGTAGGCCAACCCCTGGTGCAAATACGCATTCTGGGCCAAGGCATCCGACACCGTCGTCACCCGTCCCAAAGCCTCGGTCGCTTTCGAGTAAGCACCCACCTGATAATGACTCATGCCCAACAGATACCACGCCTTGCGTTGCGGACGGGCCACCGCTTCACAATAATGTTCCAACGGGGCAATGGCCTGGTAATAATCCTTCAAAGCAAAACAGGCTTCCCCCAAGATACGCTCCATCTCCGGACGATAGTTCGAAATGGGATAGCGTTCCAGGTACCGTTCAGCCACAGCAGCTGCCTCTCGGGCATTTCCTTGCTGCAATTCCAATTCGCCTATATAATAAGGTACTAATTCGCCATACACCTCGTCGGTTTCCAAGGAACGGAACGCTGCCAGCGCCTTCTCCCGACGCTGTTCCACATAATCGATGTAAGCCAAATGATACACTGCATCCCGCTGGTATTTCTTGCTCACCTCCTTCAAGGTGCGGAACCACACAGCCGCTTCGCGCAGGTTGTTTGTTTTCAGATAAGCCGTTGCCAAGCGCAATGTACCCGTATCCCGGTCGGCATTGGGCAAAGCCTCCAGGTTGCACGAGCGGAACATCGCAATGGCTTCGGCAAATTTCCCGTCATCGTAATAAGCCGAAGCCATCAGGAACATCACCCGATTGGCGTACCGCGAGTCGGGATACTGGTCCAGGTATGCCTGCAATAACGGCAGACTTTGACTGCCTTTCCAAGCATATTCCTTGCACACCTGCTTGTAGGCCTTGTCTCCCGACATATCCTCCGGAAACGCCTGTTGGGCAAATCCCGACAAACTACAGCCTCCCAACAAGGCGGCTATCCATAAGGTTCTTTTCTTCATATTGTTCATTTAATGTTTGTATGCTTCTAAAAAACGCTGCACCCCTGCACGAACCGAGTCCAAACCGAAATCCTCCGGATGAACCTGGTCGAGCGGCAGCCAGAACGTATCAGCCACATCGTCGAAAGCCTGAATGTGGCGGGTATCCTTTACCTGACAGCGGAAAAACTGGTCGAGGGTATGCACCAAAAAACCCGAATACAGGTATGTATTGGGCAACGAGAACTGATAGACCGCCTTTTCCACCTGCAGTCCCGTCTCTTCCCACACCTCGCGAGCCACCCCTTCCTCACCAGTCTCGCAGCAATCCAGGAAGCCGCCCGCCAAATCGAGCGTTCCCTTAGCCGGTTCCTTGGCCCGACGGCACACCAGCAATTCCTCCCGATCGTTCAGGATGAAAGCCACCGTAGCGGCACTGGGATTGAAATAATACACAAAGCCACAATCGGCACAACGCTTGGACTTCTCATCGTGCTCCAGAAAGCGCGGAGAACCGCACTTGGGGCAATATTGAAACAACTCTAACGGATGCATCTTTTTCCTTTCGTTTTACGTATATACACCGCAAAGATAAGGTAAATGAAAGACATAACACGTTTTCCACCCCCCTTTTCCCCTGCCTTCGCACTTTTTTTCAAGAAAAGCGCGTTTTTTCTTTCAAAATAATAGATGAATTAAAAAATATTCCTATATTTGCTTACAAATTGATAACGCTAAAATCAGTAGATTATGGAGAAAATTGATAGCCTCGACAGAAAAATACTGGAAATTATTTCCCAAAATGCCCGTATTCCCTTTAAAGATGTCGCAGCCGAGTGCGGTGTATCGCGTGCAGCCATCCATCAGCGCGTACAACGGTTGATAGACCTGGGGGTCATCATCGGTTCCGGATATCATGTCAATCCCAAAAGTTTGGGATACAGAACCTGCACCTATGTGGGTATCAAATTGGAAAGAGGTTCCATGTACAAAGGGGTAGTAGCCGAACTGATGAAGATTCCCGAAATCGTGGAATGTCACTTCACTACCGGTCCGTACACGATGTTGACCAAACTCTACTCGCGCGACAACGAACACCTGATGGACTTGCTGAACTCGAAAATTCAGGAAATCCCGGGCGTGACAGCAACCGAAACCCTGATTTCCCTGGAGCAGAGCATCAAGAAGGAAATTCCTATCCAGAGCTAAATCCATGGAATGGCTGAATGAATACCATCTGAATGGACTTTTCATCGGCATCTGTACGTTCTTGATCATCGGCCTTTTCCATCCTGTGGTGGTCAAGGCCGAATACTATTGGGGAACCCGTTGCTGGTGGATATTCCTGTTGTTGGGCATCGCTGGCTTGGTGGGCAGCGTACTCACCGATAGCCTATGGTTGGCTTCACTGTTGGGAGTCTTTGCTTTCTCGTCGTTCTGGACCATCAAAGAATTGTTCGAACAACGCCAACGCGTACTGAAAGGTTGGTTTCCGATGAATCCCAAACGAAAGCACGAATACGAATAAAGGGATGAGCCTGATTCGTATCCGTGCTTTTCCTTTCGTACCGGTTAATTCCTTATTCTTTCTTTTAATTTATTCTTCCAGCTTTTTCTGTTCATTGACCCTTTTCCGGATAGATGTAGGCCCTTATTACTTGCCAGCTGGGATGCCAGTCACGCTTCGGGCTGATACACCTGCAACGGAAGTTCACCGCGCAAAGCCCCCAAAGCATTGAAGGCCAACGAACCCATTTCATCTTCACCCGGCATGACCACCACCGGTGCCAAATAGGCTATCTGTCTTTTCAATCCCTCTACACAATACGTACTGTGAGCGATGCCGCCGGTCAGAATGATGGCATCGACCTGGCCCAACAGCGTGACATACATAGCTCCCACCTGCTTGGCAATCGTATAAAGCATGGCATCGAGCACCCCCTTGTAAGGTTCCTCGCCTGCCGCAGCCTTCTCGGCAATGGCAGCCACGTCGTTCATGCCCAGATGTGCAATCAGTCCACCCTTGCCGTTCAACAGTTTCTTGATTTGCTTCAAGGTATATTTGCCGCTGAAGCATAACTCAGCCAACTGGTCGGCAGGCACCGTACCGGCCCGTTCGGGCGAGAAAGGACCGTCACCGTTCAAGGCATTGTTCACGTCCACCACCCGTCCATGACGATGGGCACCCACCGAAATTCCTCCGCCCAAGTGCACCACAATCAGATTCAAGTCCTCGTAGGCAAAACCCAACGAAGCCGCATACTTGCGCGACACCGCCTTGCTGTTCAAGGCATGGAAAATCGAGATGCGTTCAATTTCGGGGATACCGGTCAAACGCGACTCGGGTTGGAACTCATCGGCCACCTCAGGATCGGCAATGTAGGCCGGACAATGACACCGCTGCGCCAGTTCGTCAGCAATCAGTGCCCCCAGGTTACACGCATGTTCCATACGCGGATGCCGCAAGTCCTCCTTCATGGCCTCGTTGATGGCATACACTCCACTGGGAGTCGGCTTCAGCAGTCCCCCGCGAGCTATCACGGCATCAAATTCGAGCGGAATGCCGCCTTGTTCCAACAACCGCAGGACCGCATCCCGACGGTATTCATATTGTTCAATCGCATGGTGAAAAGGTTCCAGTTCCTGAACCGGATGATGAGCACCGGCTGTCCACACAGGCTGCTCATCGGCATAAAGAGCCACTTTGGTCGAGGTAGAACCGGGATTGATGACTAGTATTTTCATAACATTAACGATTAATCCTTAGCCCGCCACACAGGCCAGCGCCAGGCTGTAATATTTGGAATTCCCCGAATCGGCGCGCGAGGGTACCACTACCGGAACCGAAGTGCCGCGGAGCATACCCGCCATGTTGGCATCGCCAAACAGAGATAAGGTCTTGTAAAAAGTGTTGGCCGACTCGATATTCGGGAAGATGAGCAGGTCGGCATGCCCCACTACCGGCGAACTGATGCCCTTCACTTCCCCACTATGGGCATCACAAGCGGTCTTGGCATCCATCGGACCATCCAGATACATCTCGCCATAAGCTCCTGCTGCCGCCCGTTCCTTCAAGGTGACATAGTCCAACGTATGCGGAAATTTCTCGTTCACCTTCTCCGTGCAATGGACCAAGGCTACCCGTGGAGCGGCAATTCCCATCCGGCGACAAACCTCGAGGTCGTAACAAAGCATCGCCTCGAACTGGTCGAGAGTGGGACGAGGCACCACCGCCGCATCCGAAAAGAACAGCAATTTGTTGTAAGTGGGAATCTGGGCCACTGTGATATGACTCAGCACCTTTCCCTTCGGCAACAGCCCATGTTCCTTGTTGAGGACCGCCCGCAACAGATTGTCGGTATTGATGATTCCCTTCATCAGGACGTCGGCATGACCTTCGCGCACCAAACCTACCGCCTCCTGGGCCGCCACATCAGGCGTGGTCGCCTCGAACACCTTCACGTGGTCAGGGTCCTGGGTACGGATATACTCGGCATTCAACCAATGAGGCTGGTCGGCCACCAGCAAGAAATCGGCGAAACCTTCCTGCAGACTACGGGTTATCACATACTCGGTATGAGGGTCGTTCGGACAAACCACCACTACCCGTTTCCGCTCTTTCAGCGAGCGCAAACGACGTATCAAACTGGCGAAATCCTGTATCGGTTCCATGGCAATCAAAGGTTATCAGATTTTTAGCAAATATGAAAAATAAATCTGAATAAATGGCTATCTTTGCCCGGTTTCTAACAATATTTTAACGTATGAAAACGATTCAAACCTTTGACATTTCCCTACCATACGATTGCCTTCATCAGTCCTTGCCCCGACACCGTCAAGCCCCCGTCATCGGACTCACCGGAAACTTCCAAAACGGGACCTGCACCTTGCTGGAAGGATACTTCGCTTCCATTCTGAAAGCAGGAGGCGTACCCTTCATCCTTCCCCCTTGCGACGACCCTGACACTTTAACCGACAGTCTCGACCGCATCGACGGACTCCTGCTCACAGGAGGGGCCGACATCAATCCGCTCTACTGGGGCGAAGAACCGGTAAAGGAGCTTCACAGCATCAATCCCCGGCGCGACCGCCAGGAGCTGCTGCTCACCCGACTGGCAGCCGACCGCCAAGTGCCGATACTGGGTATTTGCCGAGGCATCCAGGTGCTGAATGCAGCCCTGGGAGGAAGCCTGTACCAGGACATCCATGTCCAGATGGAGGGGACCCGCATCAAGCACGACCAGGACCTGGACCGCGGCTTTGCCTCGCACACGGTCGACCTGGAGTCCGGTTCGTTGCTGCACCAGCTGTTCCACACCGACCGTCTGCCGGTCAACTCCTTCCACCACCAGGCCGTGAAGGAACCTGCTCCCGGTTTCCGCGTTACGGCTCGGGCGGCCGACGGTGTCATCGAAGGTATTGAGTCGACCACCTACCACTCGATGCTGGGGGTCCAGTGGCATCCCGAATGCTTCCTCCTGGAAAACGACGAAAGCATGCTGCCCCTGTTCCGCTGGCTGATTGACGAGGCTGCCTCGTTCCAGGCCGCCAAACGCATCCACAACCGCATCCTTACCCTCGACTCGCACTGCGACACCCCCATGTTCTTCGACCAGGGCATCGACTTTGCCACCCGCGACCCCAAGTTGAAGGTCGACCTGCACAAGATGACCGAAGGCCGACTGGATGCCACCATCATGGTAGCCTACCTGAAACAGGAGGAACGTAGCGACGAAGCCCTGCGGGCCGCCACGGCCAAGGCCGACCGCCTGCTCGACGAAATCGAAGCGATGGTAGCCCGCAGCGCCTCGCACGTAGGGATTGCCCGCACCCCGGCCGACCTCTACCGTCTGAAGGCGGAAAGCCGGAAAGCCTTGATGCTGGGCATCGAGAACGGCTATGCATTGGGCAAGGACCTCGCCAACGTGGAACGCTTCCGCCGTCGTGGGGTAGTCTACCTCACCCTCTGCCACAACGGCAACAACGACGTGTGCGGTTCGGCCCGCTACAACGAAGAAGGACTGGGCGTGAGCGCCTTCGGCGAACAGGTCATCCACGAGATGAACCGCGTGGGCATGCTGGTCGATATTTCGCATGCCGGCGAACGCAGCTTCTACGAAGCCCTGGAAATCAGCCGCGACCCCATCGTAGCCTCCCACTCGTCGGCCCGTGCCCTTTGCGACCATCCGCGCAACCTCACCGACGACCAGCTGCGTGCCCTGGCCGCCCGCGGCGGCGTAGCCCAAGTCTGCCTGTACGGCGGCTTCCTGCGGAAGGAAGGCGAAGCCAGCATCCTCGATGCCATTGCCCATATCCAGCACCTGGTGCGTGTCATGGGCCTGGAACACGTAGGCATCGGCACCGATTTCGACGGCGACGGCGGCATCTGCGGCTGCGATTCGGCCGCCGAAGTCATCCAACTCACCCGCCGCCTGCTGGCTGCCCACTACCGCGAAGACGACCTCCGCTTGCTATGGGGTGGAAACTTCCTGCGCGTGATGGACGAAGTACAAAGAAAATAATGTAACTTTGCCGCCGACTAAACGTTTTACATATAAACTCGCACTCCCTATGAATCTGAAACATAAACTGGCCGTTCCGGCCCTGCTCCTGCTGCTCACCGCTGTTTCGTGCGGCAGCAGCTCCCATAAAAGCGATGCTCCGGAAACCAACCTGGAAGAAAAGGTACAAGTACCCGCCTTCGATGCCGACAGCGCCTACCAATATGTTCAGCGCCAGGCCGATTTCGGTCCGCGTGTCCCCAACACCGCTGCCCACCGCGCCTGCGGCGACTACCTGGCCCAACAACTGGAACGCTTCGGTGCCAAAGTCTATAACCAATATGCCGACCTCATTGCTTACGACGGCACGATTCTGAAAGCCCGCAACATCATCGGTGCCTACCAACCCGAAAGCAAAAAGCGTGTCCTGCTGTGTGCCCATTGGGACAGCCGGCCTTATGCCGATGCCGACCCCAACCCGAAGAACCACCACACCCCCATCCTGGGCGTGAACGACGGAGCCAGCGGCGTAGGTGTCCTGCTCGAAATCGCCCGCCAGTTGCAACAGCAACAACCCCAACTGGGCATCGACATCGTGTTCTTTGATGCCGAAGACTACGGCATCCCCGAGTTCTACAAAGGTCCTTACAAGCCCGACACCTGGTGCCTGGGTTCTCAATATTGGGCCCGCACCCCGCACGTAAACGGCTACAACGCCCGCTACGGCATTCTGCTCGACATGGTAGGCGGTAAGGGTGCCACCTTCTATTATGAACCCTATTCGGCCCGCACAGCCCGTTCGGAAATGAAAAAGATTTGGAAGAAGGCCCAACAGTTGGGTTATGGATCCTACTTCGTACAACAGGACGGAGCCGAAGTGGTGGACGACCACATCTACGTACACGGACTGGGTCGCATCCCATGTGTCGACATCATCAACTACGATGCCGGACACCCCACCAACTCGTTCGGTCCGTTCTGGCACACCGTGAACGACACGATGGAGAACATCGACCGCAACACCTTGAAAGCGGTCGGACAGACCATCCTGGAAGTGATCTACAACGAAAAATAAAGAACATACAGAAGACAAACAAATTACGAAAGATATGCAAACCATCAATGAACTGCAAGATGCCGTCATCGAAGAATTCAGCGACTTCGACGACTGGATGGACAAATACCAACTGCTGATTGACCTGGGCAACGAACAAGAACCGCTCGACCCGCAGTACAAGACCGACCAAAACCTGATAGACGGTTGCCAAAGCCGTGTGTGGCTGCAGGCAGACCTCGAAAACGACGGCACCATCCGCTTCCAAGCCGAAAGCGATGCGCTGATTGTGAAAGGCATCATCGCCCTCCTCATCCAGGTAGTCAGTGGCCATACCCCCGACGAAATTCTGAACAGCGACCTTTATTTCATCGAAAAGATCGGTCTGAAGGAGCACCTCTCACCCACCCGCAGCAACGGTCTGCTGGCCATGGTGAAGCAGATGCGCATGTATGCCCTGGCTTTCAAGGCCAAGATGGAACAATAAACCGAATGCTGTCCGGAAACAGCCCCCGTCCCGACTGTTTCTTTCCTTGACAAGCTACCGGCTATATCGGATACCCTATTCCCCGTCCCGCACGTTCAAGAGATTCCCTACCTCTGAACGTGCGGGACTTTTTTTCACCTTAATGGCTGCCGGACATTCGCTTCATCCCCCTCCACGACCTGCTCAAGTCGCTCAAATCCAAGCTATTTCCCTCTTTACAAACAAGGATTTACGTCTTTATCCATAAGCCTTCACTTCCTGTTCCAATAGCTTTATCACCTAGGTGAGGAAATTGTTTCACCTAAGTGAAGAAACTTCATCACCTAAGTGCGGAAGTTGTATCACTAAAGTGATAAAGTTGTTTCACCTAAGTGATAAAGCTTTTACATTTCATTGTTCATGCATGCACGTCCTATCATTCAAGCTTCCTTCGCCCGAAAGAAATGCTTTGACATTCTGCAAGTTGAGCCCACGGGATCCGAAACGAAAAAAGCGGGCAAGCATCCGTCGATGCCTCCCCGCTTTCTATACCCCCGAAGGTCAAAGCCTTCATACCAAGGGTCTTTTCCTTACTTGAAGATATTCTCCTTATTCCGAGATGCTCACATTGGTCACTCGTTCCAACCAGAATCGACGCTGATTGGGATGGAACGGCTTGTAGTCCTGATTGGTCTTAATGACATTACCCCGGAAAATCAAGCCATCTACCGACTTCGCATACAGAATTGGCGTATCGAAGGTCTCGAATACATTGCCCTCG
>AMCI01001770.1_pt1 | contig 36346 bp, 33 predicted proteins | sample 419838 | NCBI WGS metagenome assembly AMCI01 (sample SAMN01090643, study PRJNA158313) | gut metagenome
TTGCTGGCTGCCGTCGAAGGTCGTGCTGTTGTCCAGGAAACCGTTGGCATGGCTGTGCTTGCCGGTAAGCATGCAGGCGCGGCTCGGTCCGCTGATGGAGTTGGCCACGAAGCTGTTGGTAAAACGAACGCCTTCGTTGGCAATGCGGTCGATGTTCGGCGTCTGGATGTAACGCTGGTCATAGGCACTGATGGTCTGGAACGAGTGGTCGTCCGACATGATGTAGATGATGTTCATGGGTTTCTGTTCCTGGGCTTCTTTGGGAGAAGAAGCGCACGAAGAAAGCGAAGCGGCAGCGGCTGCAGCAGCTCCACACAGATACAGGTGATGCGCAAATGGTTTCATAAATAATAGTATCTAATAGTTAATTTGTTCGAAGTGTTTGGCAAAGATATAAAAAAAATCCTGCACTTACGGAAAGGTAAGTGCAGGATGTATGGTAGGGGGACCAGATTGTCGTTTTTAATCTTCCTGCATGGTCTGGTCAATGCATTCGATTTTCTTTTCCAATACTTCCAGTTCGGCTTTCAGCTTTTCAACCTTGCGGTTCATTTCGTTCAGCAGGCTGTTGCCTTTCTTTGACGAGCTGGTCAGGAAGCCCAGGTTGTTCTCGTAGGTCTGGATTTCGTTCTTCTTGGCTTCGTAGGCCCGAACCAGTTTTTCGCGTTCGCGGTGCGGATTCAGTTCCTTGTTGCCCAGGTTTGCCTTGAAGTTCTTCAGCTTCTTCTGCGAGTTCGAGAGGTTCAGCTTGTCGAACAGCTTGTCGATGAGTTCGCGGTATTGCTTGTTGATTTTGTCCTTATCCTTGAAGGGAACAAAACCGATGCCGTTCCACACCTTCATCAGTTCACGTACCTGTTCCTGGGTGTTTTTGTCCACTTCCTCTTCGGCCAGCAGGGCTGTCAGTTTTTCCAGCACTTCCTTCTTTTCCGCCAGGTTGGCCTGTTCTACCGAACGTTGGGAAGAGTTGGCCTTGTTCTTCTGTTCAAAGAAGTAGTCGCAAGCCGTGATGAAGCGTTTCCACAGCGTGTTCGAGTGTTTCTTGGGCACGGGACCGATGGCCTTCCATTCCTTTTGCAGTTGGGTCAGCACTTCAGCAGTTTCTTTCCAGTCGGTACTGTCCTTCAAGGCTTCCGCCTTTTCACAGAGGGCTCTTTTCTTGCTCAGATTCTCTTCTTTGTCCTTCTTGGCATCCTTGAAGAATTGGGCTTTGCGTTGGAAGAAGTCGTTGCAGGCGGCACGGAAACGTTCAAAGATTTTGGTGTTCATCTTCTGCGGAGCATAGCCGATGGTCTTCCATTTGGCTTGCAGGGCCAGGATTTCTTCCGTCTTGTCGGTCCAGTCCTGTACAGTGGTCATCTTGTCGTATTCCATCGCTTCCACGATTTCACAGATGACGGTCTTTTCGTCCAGGTTATGTTGTTCCTTGGCTTTCAGTTCTTCGAAATGCTGGATGTAGCGGCGGTTGACGGCGCTGGAAGCAGCTTTGAAACGAGCCCACAGCTGTTCGCGCAGTTCCTTGGCCACGGGTCCCGTGTTGCGGAATTCCTGGTGGAACTTCTGCAGCTGATGGAAAGCCGATACGGCATCCTTTTCGGTAGCCAGGTTTTCGACCGCTTCGCACAAGTGCGTTTTGATTTCCAGGTTCTTCTTGAAATCGTATTCACGGAATTCGTTGTTCAGCTTGATCAGGTCGTAGAATTTTTCGGTGCAGAGCTGGTACATCTTCCACAGTTCGTTCACCTTGGCAGCCGGAACCTGCTTTACTTCGTTCCATTCCTGTTGCAGTTTCTTGAATTCTTGGTACGACTTGTTGGCTTCTTCAGGCGATTCGGCCAAGGTTTTCATGCGGTCCAGGATGGCCAGCTTCTGGGCCAGGTTGTCTTCGCGCTCCTTTTCTTCCTGCGCTTGCAGTACGGCGCGCTGTTCTTTGATGGATTTCATGAGTTCCTTGAAACGGGCTTCCGTTTCGTTGGACTCTGGCACGAATGCTTCAGGCGCTCCTCCTCCTTCCACGAAGGCTTTGCGAGCTGCTTCCTGTTCGGCATTGTGCAGCTTGTAGAAGGTCAGTTTCAGGAAATCCAGTTCCTGCTTTACGGAATGGCAGGCATCTTGGTTGATTTCTACTAAACGCTCGATGACCTCTTCTTTGGTTTGTTTGGGTACATACGTAGCGTTTGTTTCTTCCGGAGTAGCGGGAGAGGGGACCATAGTTTCAGCAGCTTCTGCTGCCGGAGCATCGGTCAAGGGGCGGTTCATTTCATTCGAGTCCATCGTATAGATTTTTAAATTAAGCGTTTTGAGTTTATCGCAATAATCTACAAATTAAACGAAATAAATGATAACTTCATACTTTTTCGGAGGCTTTTTTCGACATCCTTCTGATTTATCAAGCTTTTTTTAGACGTCAGCCTCGTGGGTCAAGACAGCAGGACGGTGATTCCCATGTAGAGCATCATGCCGATGATGTCGTTGGTAATGGAAATAAAGGGACCGGTAGCAATGGCCGGATCTATCTTGAGCTTTTCTAGGGTCATGGGTACCAGGGTACCGAAGATGGAAGCGAACATGACGACGGCAAACAGACTCAGCGACACCGAGTAGGAGACGGTGGCGCTGGCTCCGAAGCGGATGAAGTTGTAGATGTACACCAGCATCGAGATGATGGTGGCGTTGATGACAGCGACGACCGATTCCTTCATGATTTGCTTCCAGGTGTTCTGGGCATCCAGCGAACTGTTGGCCAGACCTTGTACGACCAACGCCGAGGATTGGGTCCCCACGTTACCGCCTGTACCCCCAATCAACGGGATGTAGAGAGCCATCTCGGGGTGTGCGGCAAAGGTGCTGTCGAAATTGCCCAGGATCATGGAGTTGCCGATACCGCCAATCATCCCGATGAGCAGCCAGGGCAGGCGGGCACTGGTCTGACGCAGCACACTGTCGTCGGTTTCTACGTCCTGCGAAAGACCCGAAGCCAACTGGTAGTCACGTTCGGCCTGTTCGCGCACTTCATCCATGACGTCGTCGACGGTGATGCGGCCTACCAGACGGCCGATGCTGTCGACCACAGGAACAGCCACCAAGTCGTACTTCTCGATCAGTTGTACCACTTCCTCGATGGGGGTGTCCACGTGCACCGATATCGGTTCTTTGCGCATCACGTGCTTCACTTTGGATACGGAAGGACTGGTAATCATCTTTTTCAACGGGAACACCCCTCGCAGGCGTTCATCGTCGTCCACTACATAGACGTAATAGATTTCGTCCATGTCCTCGGCTTGGATGCGCATTTCCTTCAGACATTCCGGCATACTCCAGTTTTCGTTCACGACTACCATTTCGGTACCCATCAAACCACCGGCCGTATCTTCGTCGTATTTCAACAGGTCGACGATGTCGCCTGCCTGTTCGATGTCTTCGATGTGCGAAAGCACCTCTTCCTGTTTGTCTTCGTCCATTTCACGGATGATGTCTACGGCATCGTCCGAGTCCATGTAGTCCACGAAACGTTTGGCAATCGTTTCCGAGGGCAGTATTTCCAAAAACTCTTTTCGGGCGTCTTCATCCATTTCGATGAGGACGTCGGCAGCCGTTTCATTGTCCAGCAGCAGGTAAATGAAACGTGCCTCTTCGGCATCCAGTTCGTTGCACAGTTCTGCGATGTCGGCGGGATGCAAGCCGGCCAGAAGGCCTTTCAGCTGTTCGGAGTCTTTCGCCTCGATCAGCTGTTCTACTTTTTCCAATTCTTCTTTATTCATCCTAGTCCTCCGTTTTTAATCAGTGAATGGGGTGATTGTTCTTTCTTGTTGTCCCCGGAGCGGGGCGCTCGGGGGAACTTTTGGCTGGGGATAGCTTCCTGTAGGGAGTTATTCCTTGCGGGCGATATCGTTCGTATAGACCCGTTCGGAAGTGTTGCCCAAGGCTGCTTCCACGCGGTTGGTCAGGTCGATGAACGCTTCGACCGACAGCTGCTCGGGTCGCTGGTTGAAAATCGGGTCTGCGCTGAGCGGATTTCCCTTGTCCAGGATGGACGAGATGGAGTTGCGCAGGGTCTTGCGCCGCTGGTTGAAGGTCGTCTTGACAATGAGCTTGAACAGCTTCTCGTTGCAGCCCAGTTCGGTGGTCTCGTTGCGGGTCATGCGAATGACGGCACTCTTCACCTTGGGAGGGGGATTGAACACATGTTCGTGGACGGTGAACAGGTATTCTACCCGGTACCAGGCTTGAATCAGTACGCTCAGGATGCCATACGTCTTGCTGCCGGGAGCCGCAGCGATGCGTTCGGCCACTTCCTTCTGGATCATGCCGGTGCAGCAGGGAATCAGGTCTTTGTAGTCGAGCATCTTGAAAAAGATCTGGCTCGAGATGTTGTAGGGGTAGTTTCCTGTCAAGACAAACGGCTGACCGTCGAAGACACGTGCCAGGTCGAGTTTCAGGAAATCGTCTTCCAGGATGTTCCCTTCCAGGGCCGGAAAGTTTTCGTGCAGATAGGCTACCGACTCAAAGTCCAGTTCCACGACCCGCACGGGACGCTGCTTCTGCATCAGAAACTGGGTTAAGACGCCCATGCCCGGTCCCACTTCCAAGACGGGCAGGTCGGGGCAGGTATCTACGGTGTCGGCAATGTCTTTGGCAATGCCCAGGTCTTTCAAGAAATGCTGTCCTAAGAACTTTTTTGGTTTTACTAATCCCATTCCGTTATTTTTTTCTATCGTTTATCAATCGATTATTTCGCTAAGATAGTATCTTTGCAGACTGCAAAGGTAAGCAATCTAACTTAATATACACAGAATTTGGAAGGAACTCAACTAAAAAAGATTATAAACAAAGGCTTGCAAATGCTGTTTCCGCTGATTTTGGGAACGGTCATTCTGGTCTGGATGTATCATGACTTTGATTTCTCTCGGGTGGGCGAGGTGCTGCGTGGCGGCATGAACTATGGCTGGATGGCGCTTTCGTTGTTCTTCGGGGTCTGGAGCCACATCCTTCGGGGAATGCGTTGGAAGTTGACATTGGCTCCGCTCGGCGAGCATCCTCGTACCTCGAATTGCGTCTATGCCATTTTCGTGTCGTATGCGGCCAATCTGCTGCTGCCTCGGGTAGGCGAGATTTCACGGTGCGGTATTTTGGCCAAGTACGACGGCACCAGTTTTTCCAAGTCGTTGGGAACTGTGGTCACCGAGCGTTTCATTGATACGCTTTGCATAGGAGTCATCACCGGAGGGACGCTCTTGTTGCAGGCCCCCGTGTTCCGGACGTTCTTCCAAGAGACCGGGACTGATACGAAGGCGTGGACGCATGTGCTCACCTCGGGACACTTTTATATTATAATCGCATGCCTGGTAGCCCTTGTCGGTCTGGTGTTTTTCCTGGTGCGCAATGTGGCGGTTTTTGCCCGGGTGCGCGGCATCCTCCAAAATGTGTGGGTGGGTATCCTGTCGTTGCGCCATGTGCAGCATAAATTGTTGTTTGTCGGCTATACATTGGCTATCTGGCTGTGCTATTTCCTGCATTTCTACTTGACCTTCTTCTGCTTCGACTTTACCGACGACCTGGGCCTCCTGGCCGGACTGGTGATGTTCGTGGTAGGCAGCATCGCCGTGGTGGTTCCTACGCCCAACGGCGCCGGACCGTGGCACTTTGCCGTCATCACAATGATGATGCTCTATGGCGTCGGCAAGGAAGATGCGGGAATTTTTGCGCTCTTGGTGCATGGAATACAAACTTTTTTATTAATTTTGTTGGGTATATATGGATTAGCGGCCTTGCCGTTTACTAATAAAACTAAGAAACTATGAATACAATTCTCTCTCTTGCTCCGCAGAACGTGTGGAAGCATTTTTATGCGTTGACGCAGGTACCCCGTCCGTCGGGCCATCTGGCAAAGGTTCAACAGTTCTTGCTGGACTTCGGAAAAAGTGCCGGTGTGGAAACATTCCAGGACGAAGTAGGTAACATCATCTATCGCAAACCGGCTACTCCGGGTATGGAAAACCGTAAGAAGGTGATTTTGCAGGCGCATATGGACATGGTGCCGCAGAAGAACAACGATACCGTACACGATTTCGTGAACGATCCCATCCAGACTTACATCGACGGCGATTGGGTAAAGGCGAAAGGTACAACTCTGGGTGCCGACAACGGTATGGGTGTGGCTGCTATCCTGGCTGTGATGGAAGACAAGACTCTGAAGCATGGTCCGCTGGAAGCGTTGATTACAGCCGATGAAGAAACCGGTATGTTCGGTGCTTTCGGACTGAAACCGGGTACAGTGGACGGTGAAATCCTGTTGAACCTCGACTCGGAAGAAGAAGGAGAACTTTATATCGGTTGTGCCGGTGGTGAAGATTTGACGGCTACGCTGGAATACAAGGAAGTGGAAACTGATCCCACGGACGTGGCTTTGAAGGTGACTCTGAAGGGGCTGCGCGGCGGTCACTCGGGCTTGGAAATCAATGAAGGCCGTGCCAACGCCAACAAGCTGATGGTGCGCTTCCTGAACCAGGTAATTACGTATGACGAAGCTTGTCTGGTATCGTGGAAGGGCGGCAACATGCGCAATGCCATTCCGCGCGAATGTGAAGTGGTGATTACCATCCCCGCAGAAGAAGAAGCCGACGTGCTGGAATTCGTGAAGGAATGCGAAACCGGCTGGAACGAAGAATACCACGTACACGAAACGCCGATCAGCTTCAAGGCTGAACGCGTGGAACTGCCGAAGTTGATGGTGCCCGATGAAATCCGCGACAACTTGGTGGATGCCATCTACGCTTGCCAGAACGGAGTGATGCGTATGATTCCGACTATTCCCGATACCGTGGAAACTTCTTCAAACCTGGCTATCGTATCGATTGCCGATGGTAAGGCTGAAATCAAGATTCTGACTCGCAGCTCTCGCGACTCGATGAAGGATTATCTGAATACAGCCCTGGAAAGCTGCTTCTCGATGGCTGGTATGGAAGTGGTTCGTTCGGGCGGCTATTCCGGTTGGGAACCCAATGTGGACTCTCCGATTCTGAAGGCCATGCGCGAATCGTACCAGGCTCAGTTTGGTAAGGAACCGGAAGTGAAGGTAATTCATGCTGGTTTGGAATGTGGCATTATCGGTGCTGTTGTGCCGGGCTTGGATATGATTTCCTTCGGTCCTACGTTGCGTTCTCCGCACTCACCCGATGAACGTTGTTTTGTTCCTTCAGTGACGAAGTTCTACGACTTCCTGGTGGCTACTCTGGCCAACACTCCGGTAAAGGAATAAGAAAAATTAGCTTAATCAGAGGCTTCCAGGGGCAAGATGCCTGAAGGAAAGTTTCCTCCAAACATAAAAGTGGGCGTGATGGACTTCATGAAAAGTCTGTCACGCCCACTATTTTTCCGGTAGGGAATTCAATCAGAATTTATGAGAGGGTGATAACTCAATATTCGATTTTATCGCTCTTCGCGGCCCACAGTTCGAAAGCACGGATGGCTTCTTCGCGAAGCAACACTTCAGAAGGCAGTTTACGGGCAGAAGCAGGCAAACGCAGTTCTTCGTAGATGAATGAATCGTCGAAGTCGATGTGTTGGGCATCCTGCTGGTTGTTGGCAAAGTAAATCTTGTCCAAACGGGCCCAATAGATGGCGCCCAAACACATGGGGCAGGGTTCGCAGGAAGTGTAGATTTCGCAACCGCTCAGGTTGAAGGTGCCCAGTTGGGTTGCTGCGGCTCGGATAGCGCTCACTTCAGCATGGGCTGTTGGGTCGCACTGAGCTGTCACACGGTTCACTCCGGTGGCGATGATTTCGCCGTTGCGGGCGATGACGGCTCCGAAGGGACCGCCCCCGTTGGCTACGTTGTCAATGGAAAGTTTGATGGCTTTTCGCATCAATTCTTCTTTGGTCATAAGGCTGTTTGTTTTTGAGATGTTTTCAGTTTATTTTTCTTTCCTGGATGAGAAAGGTTTTCCAGGACTCCCGCAAATATACGTTTTTTGGGAGCGATTGGTTCGGTTCTGTCTTATAAATTCTGTTGCAAGGAACCGAAGGGGGATAAAAAAGGCTCCTCTGCAGGAGCCTAAGCATCTGTTCCGGAACAAGCCTATGAGTAATAGCCTTGCATGTTCATTTCGCAAGCAGTGAAGTAATTGTACTTGTCTTCTTCCAGGGGATAGTCCCAGCATCCCAACTGGTGATAGATATCTCCGCCGAAGCCGTGTTTGAACTTGTAGAGTCCGTGCATGGGGTGCGAGGGATTGGAGTTGGGGGCAATGCCGAACATGTCGTATTCGTAGCAGTGGTTTTCGCGGGCTATCTGGATGGCTTTCCACTGAAGAGCATAAGTGGGCATCACGTTTCGCATCTGCGAAGTGGAGGCACCGTACAGATAGGTAGCCCGATGGGCCGAGAATACCAGGAACATGGCAGCCAGGGGTGTTTCATCGTAATAGGCAATGAGAAGTTTGACATTGACATCACTGTCCTGACACTCCATCTTCGAGGCAAACATGTTGTGGAAGTATTGCATATCGTTCAGGTACAATCCGTTGCGTAAGGCTGTTTCGGAGTACAGGTCATACCAGATTTTCAATCCTTCCATTCCAACAGAACGCACCTCGACTCCTTTTCGCAGGGCCAATCGGATGTTGTAGCGGGTTTTGGGGCGCATACGGTTCAGCAAGGTTTCTTCCTCTTGGCTCAGGTCGAGTACGATGGTATTGGCTGGCAGGATGTTGGTGTTGGCTTTGCGCAGGTTATGGTTGCAGGTTCCATAGTTCAGTTTGATTTCTTGGAATTCCTTCTTGGGAAGTCCAATCCAGTTGCCTTGCTCGTCGAAGTCTTCTTGGCGGCACCAATGTGATTCCCAGTTCAAGTCATAGCGTAGGGCTATGCAATGCTGGGGAAGGTGTGAGCGCAGAATTTCGGACAGTTCTTCCAGGAAAGGGCCTTGATTGGCTTCCGAGGGTTCGGTCTCGGGACCATACGGAATGTAGGCCAGGTAGTCTTCATCGTTCAGGTATTGGAAGAACATGATGAAGTCGGCATGGGTGTACGAGAAACCACCTACGTCGGAATAGATGTCGCTGTTGCGCACCGCAAATTCAAAGGCGCAAGAATTCATCCCCAGGCGCTCTTTTACTTTCGACCAAAAGGAGGTTTGCTGCACGATGGGGGTACTGTAAGCATCAATAATTTCTTTGGGTTCAATTTTTAGATTCATAGCATATTCTTGGAAAAATGCAAAGATAGTGAATTTAAACAGGAAAAGCAAACTTTTGATTTTCAGTCTATAAAAACGTGATTTTGTGCGAAGATTTCGCTGATGCAATTCGGGGATAGGCATATGTGTTGATAATGGGGAATGGAATGAAGCTACTTTATAAATGTACCCGTTCGGGTATATTTAAGGGAGTGAACGTTAATATTATACCCTTTAGGGTGTAATTCTCGAGAATTTTCTTATATTTGTACCCGAAAGGGTGTAATCGAAGCATACGATTGGACAAAAAGCACCCATTCTTAATCAATATGGATGAATCATTGGCATTGTTTGTGAAAGAGATGCGGAAACGCTTTGGTTTGACACAGGTGGACTTGGCTGCCAAGGCGGGGGTAGGGTTACGTTTCATACGTGAGTTGGAACAAGGAAAGGAAACTCTGCGCATCGACAAAGTGAATCAGGTATTGGCTCTCTTTGGACATGAAGTGGGACCGGTACCGTTGCGAAAGGAGTAAATCATCTAAAGGAGGACGGTTATGAAACGAGGAAAAGTATATTTGAAAGGACGGTATGCAGGTTTGCTGACCGAAGATGAAAGTGGTTTTACGTTTGCTTATGATGCAGATTATTTGCAGGATGAATCGGCTGAGGCGGTGAGCTTGACGTTACCTTTGCAAGCCAAGCCGTATCAGGCCACTGTACTGTTTCCGTTTTTCGATGGTCTCATTCCCGAGGGATGGTTGCTGACTATCGCAGAAAACAATTGGAAGATTAATCAACGCGACCGTATGTCGTTGTTGTTGGCTTGCTGCAAAGATTGTATTGGTGCGGTCAGTGTAGTGGTGGTTGAACCCGCTGAATTGGAATAGAAGAGCATAGGTTGCCCCTCTAGGAGGGGTAGAATTATCAGATTTCAGTAGATGGGTCTGTGAGGCGTATATGAATCTAGAAGTGTAGGATTTTTTAGGAACAGAAGGATGTATGGGAAAATGTTTATATTGCTATAAGGAATTGAAGGAAGGGCAGGTGGATTATCATCCGGCCTGTGCCCGCAAATTGTTTGGTACACGCCAGGCACCGTGCCTGCCTTATGTACGCAGTGAAATCGGTGAACTGGCCAAGCAGGTGGTCCGTGCCCAAACCACCCTGACGGGGGTGCAGGCGAAGCTGTCCCTCGATGTGAATCCGGGAGGAAGGAACGAGCCCGACCGCTTTACCATCGTAGGCCTTTGGGGGCGTTTCATTTTGAAACCGCAGACGGACGTCTACCGGGCTTTGCCGGAACTGGAGGACTTGACCATGCACATGGCCGAAGCGGCGAAGATTGCGGTGGTGCCGCACGGATTGGTGCGCTTTGCCGACGGGGAGCTGTGTTACCTGACGCGCCGCATCGACCGACTGGACAATGGCGAGAAAGTGCCTATGGAGGACATGTGCCAGTTGACCGAACGCCTCACCGAATACAAGTACAAGGGTTCGTACGAACAGATTGCCAAGGCCATCAAGAAGTACTCGTCGGTGCCGCAGCTCGACCTGGTGAACTTCTGGGAAGTGGTGGTCTTCTCGTGGATTGTGGGCAACTCGGACATGCACCTGAAGAACTTTTCGCTCTACAATCCGGGACTGGGCTATTGCTTGACGCCAGCCTACGACCTGCTGTCGACGCTGATTGTCATGCCCGAAGATACCGAAGAACTGGCGCTGACCCTGAACGGCAAGAAGCGCAAACTGCAGAAGAGCGATTTCGAAAAGTCCATCATCGCTTCGGGGGTGAGCGGGAAGGTCATTGACAACATCGCCAAGAAGTTCCGCCGTTCCATCATCAAGTGGATGGACTTGATTGACGCTTCGTTCCTGCCCGAGGACATGAAGAAGCCCTACAAACGCCTGGTGCTGCAACGGCTCTTGTGGCTGCGCTAGGCGTAGCTTTCATCTTTTAGATATATTAAGAGTGTGGTGTGCAGTTCTTTCTTTTTTCGGCCGTTTTACTGACAAAAAGCAAGGAAACATTAAATGAATAATCCGATATGAAGAATCGATGGATGATGGGATGGGTGCTTGGGATACTCTGCACCTGTCTGGTCATGCAGGCACAGCCGCATGACCGCCTTTCGAAGGGCACGCAGACACAACAGCATGACCGTCTTTCAAAGGGTGCGCAGACACAGGCGTACGACCGTCTTTGGAAGGAAGTGGAACAGCTGGAGCAAAAGGATTTGCCGCAGTCGGTCATGGCAGTTGTCCAACGGATTTATGAACGGGCGGAACGGGAGCAGAACCGACCGCAGCTGTGGAAGGCGTATCTTACCCGGATGCGTTATCAGGCATGGGTGGCTCCCGACAGTCTGGAGGTCGACCTCCGGAGATTGGAACAACGGGCTCGGCAGTCGGCATCGGCCGATGAACGGGCAATCCTATATTCTTTTTTGGGGGAATGGACCCTTCAAACGGCTTCTCGCTACGCTCAAGGACCTCAGCGAGAAGCGGTACTGCAGAAAGGGTTTGCTTTCGTGCAGCAGTCGTTGCAGGAAAGCGAGGCTTTGCTGCAGGTCTCGGCCGCGCATTGGCAGCCGCTGACAGCATCGGGCGAAACCAGCCGATTGTATTTCCAGGACAATCTCTACGACCTGTTGGCGCGTCGGGCACTGGGTTTCTTCGACAGTTACCGTTGGCAGTGCGCTTCCCTGGGCAACCAGACTGAACAACTGCCGAAGCCGGTGAAGGACCTGTCGGATTTCCGGCAAATGAGTTGGGAACCCCAGTCGGCTATCGATTGGGTGGCAGCGAAGTTCCGTCTCTATCAGTCGCTGCTGACGGCTTACGATCATCCTGCCAGGTCTTCGGCTGCCGATGGGACTTCCAAGACTTCGGCTGATGAAAGCTCTTTCATGTCTTCGGCCTTCCTGATGACCGCTTTGCAGGCGATGCAGGACCTGCATCTTTCGTTTCCGCAGCAGTTCACGGATGAGGCCTATGAGCAGCAGCTGGAGCGCTGGTGTACGTCTTCTTCCAAAAGCATATCCGCCCTTCCCGAGGTATGGCTGACGCGGGCCGAATGGTATCTTACTCGTCAGCGCTTTGTGGAATGCCGGCAGGTCATCCGGGAGGCGCTGCGGCGTTATCCTCGCTTCGTGCGGGCCAATCGGTTGCGCAATCTGGAACAGCAGGTGTTGTTGCCGGCCCTTTCGCTGGCGGTGGAACCGGCTTATCCGGGCGAGCTGCATCCGCTGCGGTTGTCCTATAAGAACCTGAAAGGTTTTACCCTCCAATTATATAAGGTGGATTTGCCGGTGACCTCTCCGGCTTTGCGCGAGCGGGTGGAAAGTTTCGAACGGAAGCATGCCCGTCTGCAGCGGGAGGAAACTTTCACTTTGTCGCCTACTCCCGACTATCGGTTGAGGGATACGCTGCTGTACTTCCAGGCGCCGCAGCCGGGTGTGTATTGGCTGAAGGCAGTACCGCACGGGGAACAGGGAAAAGTACAGGGCAAAGCGCAGGGGGAATTGCTGTATGTGACCTCGTTGCAGGCCTTACACCGCTGTTTGCCCGACGGCAAGACGGAGTGGGTGGTGGTGGACGGACGCTCGGGCCATCCCGTACCGGGTGCCGAATTGGTGACCTATGCCGAGATGGGTGGAGGCTATCGTCCGTTGCAGACCTATCCGACGGATGCGCAGGGCACCTTGCAACTGGATATCCCGAAGCCTCAGTCGATGCTTTACCGGGTCCGTACGCCGCAGGACGATGCCATGCCGGTGTCTTCGCTGTGGGCGAATGGCCGTCGGCAGGCTCCCGAAACTCGCTCGAGGGAACAGCTGAAACTTTTTACCGACCGTTCGCTGTATCGTCCGGGACAGACGGTCTATGTATCGGGCTTGGCTTATCAACAGCTGCGCGATGAGACGCAGGTATGGGCCGACCGTTCCTATGTCGTCACTTTGCTGGACGTGAACGGCAGTGAGGTGGGACGGCAAACGGTGATGACCAATTCGTTCGGCTCCTTCCAGACACAGTTTGCCTTGCCCAGTACCGGACTGACGGGCCGATACACCCTGAAGGCGGTGAGTGCTTCATCGGGAAAGGTCTCTTCGGGAGTTTCTTCTTCCGGAGTTGTCTCTTCGGGAAGCGCTCCTTTCGGGAACGTCCTTTCGGGAACTGCTTCTTCTCCGAGTGTTTCTTCCGATGGTGTCCGTGTATCGACAGATATTCAGGTGGAAGCCTACAAGCGTCCCACTTTTGAAGTGACCTTCGAACCGGTGAAGGACAGTTATCAGGTGGGGGATTCCTTGCGTTTGAAGGGTGTGGCCCGGACCTTTGCCGGAGCGTCCGTCCAGCAGGCCAAGGTACGTTATGTCGTATCCCGTTCCACTTCCTATTGGTGGCGTCGTCCGGGCAGCGGACAGGCCCGTTGGGAAGGGGAAGCTTTGACCGATGCGGAAGGTCGTTTCGAGGTACCGGTACATTTCCAGGTGGATGCTTCGGTGCATCCTTCGGTGACAAAACCGGGTGCTTCGCTGTGGTACTATACTTATCAAGTGACAGCAGATGTCACAGATGGGGCCGGTGAGTCGCATCAAGGCGAATGCACCTTGCCGCTGGCTTCCGTTTCGCTGCGGATGCAGGTGGAAAACGTATCCGACCGCTGGATTAAGGAAAAACTGACTCCAATCCGGATGGGCGTGTACAGTCTGACGGGCGAACCGCTGGATAAGGAGGTGCATTTTGAAATCGTGGAACTGAAGGAGGCAGCTTCTCAAAGCCTTCGTTCCTCCGAGGAAAGTCTTCGCTCCTCCATGGGTAAACTCCGTCAGACGGTATGGGATACTTCAGAGGCATCCTTCCAGGAAGGAACTGCCGTAGCGCGAGGGACACTCCGTTCGAACCGTGACAGCGTACCCGAAGCCGTGAAGAACCTTCCTGCGGGCCGTTACCGCTGGAAGGCTTCGGTGACCGATGCGCAAGGCCGTCTGTGTACCGCTACGTTCGACTTCCTGCTCTTCTCGGATCAGGCCCAACGTCCGCCGGTGTCGGTGATGGACTGGTTCTATACGGAGGGACAGGAGTTTGATGCAGAGGCGGTACCGACGCTGTCGGTGGGCAGCAGTGCGTCGGATGTCTATCTGTTCTACGACGTCTTTGCCGGCAACCGTCGCCTGGAAAGCCGCAGGTTCGTGTTCTCGGATTCGATACTGCATTTCCGCTTCCCGTACCGCGAGGACTATGGCGAGGGCATCCTGGTGCAGGTGGCTTTCTGGAAGGACGGTCGGCTGTACCGGCACGAGACCACCATTACCCAGCCCCGTCCCGACAAGCGGCTGCAGTTGAAGTGGCGCACGTTCCGCGACAAGCTCCGTCCGGGACAGCAGGAGGAATGGCGCTTACAGGTGCAGTACCCTGACGGCCGTCCGGCTGAGGCTGAACTGCTGGCCACGATGTACGACGCTTCGCTCGATCCCTTGTTCCGTCGGCATCGGCTGCCTCTGCAACTGTCGTTTGCCCGTTGGCTGCCGACCGTATGGTGGGAACAGACGTATCGGAACACCCTCTATTGTTCCGTGGACTTCCCCTGGAAATCGCTGAAATATCCTTATCCATCCTATAGTTATCTGGTAGGACCGGAGGTAAGGGAGGCGGTCGAAGTAGGCTTTGTTCCCCACAGCCGCTCGTACCTTACCGGCGCCGTGAAGCGGATGAATGCCGTTCCGCAGGCGATGGCCGACCGGATGGCGAATGCGCTGGTTGCAGAGGGGGGAGTCGTGCAGGATGTGGTCTTCGAATCGGAAGTGACTCCCTTGGAAGACGTGGGGCAGCTCGAAGGAAAGGTGCAGGTGGCTTTCGGAGGAAGCCGTGCGAATTCCGGAATGGTTTCGGGGGAATCCGCTGCACAGAAAGGCAGTGAGGAATCCGTTGAGGAAGGTGCAGCCGATGCGGTGTTGCAGGCCTTGAACGGCGTTTCCCTCCGAAAGAACCGGCAGGAGACGGCCTTCTTCTATCCGCAGTTGCGTACCGATGCGCAAGGCGAGGTGAGTCTGTCGTTCGTTCTGCCTGAAAGCTTGACCCGTTGGCGTTTCCTGGGATTGGCCCATACCCGGTCGGTCGATTACGGCACGCTGGAAGCCGAGGTGACGGCCCGTAAGGAATTTATGCTGCAGCCGGCTTTGCCCCGCTTTGTCCGCGTGGGCGACCGGACTACCCTTTCGGCTTCGTTGGTGAACCTCTCGGCTGTGGCCGTGAAGGGAAAGGTGCGCCTGGAACTCTTTGACCCGATGACCGAACGCGTCCTCTTCCGTCAGAAGCAACCGTTTGCGGTGGAAGCCGGAACTACGGGACAGGTGACCTTTGCCTTCCAGGTGAAGGAGGGAACGGATGTGCTGGCTTGCCGCCTGGTGGCCGATGGAGATACCTTCAGCGACGGCGAACAGCAGTACCTGCCCGTGCTGTCCAATCAGCAGTGGGTGACCGAGACCTATCCGTTGTATCTGAACGGTGCCGGCCGGAAGACCGTATCCCTTGACCGTTTGTTCAATCACCACAGTCCGACGGCATCCGGCCATCGGCTCACCGTGGAATGGACGGCCCAACCCCTATGGTATGCCGTGCAGGCTTTGCCTGTATTGGCCAATCCCCGTCAGGAAGGTGCGATGGACTGGGCAGCTGCCTACTACGCCACTTCGCTGGCCGATGTCATCCTGCGTACCCAACCCCGTATCCGTTCGGTGCTGGAAGCTTGGAAAGTGAAGGAAACACAGGCTTCTTCTTCCTCATTGGCAAGCGCTTTGACCCAGAACGAGGAACTGAAGAACCTGTTGCTGGAAGAAACGCCTTGGGTAGGAGAGGCGCAGCAGCAGACCGAGCAGCGCCGTCAGGTGGCTAGCCTGTTCGATGCGAATACCTTGCACAGCCGACTGGCTCTGGCCTTGGAGAAACTGCGTGAGTTGCAGCGCGAGGACGGCAGTTGGAGTTGGTACAAAGGCATGGCAGGCAGCCGACTGGTGACTACCCAAGTGCTCGAGCTCCTGGCACGTCTGCAGACCTTGAGCGGACAGCCGTTGCCGGATGCCGCTCGACGGATGTTCCAACAGGGCATGCATTACCTGAAGAAGGAAGCACAGACTGAATATCAGCAACTGAAAGAAGTTGAACGGAAAGGGGAGAAACGACAGCTTCCCTCCGAAGCTGCCGTACGCTATCTCTACCTTTGCGTATTGAGTGAGGGAAAACAGCAGTCGGCGATGCAACGCTACTTCCTCGACCGGTTGCCACAGTGGGGAGCCGGAAATGCCATTTACCAGAAAGCGCTGGCCGCAGTGGTTCTGCAAGGCTATGGCCGGACCCGGGAAGCACGCGAGCAGTTGCAGTCGGTAGTGGAATACTCGGTCTATACCGACGAACAGGGCCGTTATTTCGATACACCGAAGGCCCTGCATACTTGGCGCAACTACCAGCTTCCTACGCAGGTGATGGCCTTGGAAGCCCTGCAGCGTCTGACACCCGAGGCTTCGGCCATTGACGAAATGAAGCGCTGGCTCCTGAAGCAGAAACAGGTGCAGGCGTGGGAATCGTCCGTTGCCACGGCCGATGCGGTGTTTGCCCTGCTGATGGGTGAATCGAAGGTTGCTTCTTCTGCAAAGGTTGTTTCATCCTCTGCAAAGGCTGTTTCTTCCGGAAATACCCCTGCTTCCGAAAAGGTTGTTGCTTCGGACCTTACTGCAAGTGGCTCGAATCGGGTGACCGTGCGTTTGGGCTCGTTCGAAATGCAGACGCCGGTCGATGAGGCTTTGGGCTACCTGAAGCAGAGTTGGCAGGAGAAGGGAGTGGCTTCCGTTCGGCAGGCTGTCGTGGAACAGACCGGCGAGGGAGCGACTTGGGGAGCGGTGTACGCTCAATACCGCGAATCGTTGGACAAGGTTCATGCACAAAGCCAAGGAGTGACGGTGACCCGTCGTTGGTTGCGTGACGGACAGGAAGTGAGGGATGAAAACGTTCCGTTGCAGGTGGGCGACCGTCTGGTGGTAGAACTGACGATTACGGCCGACCGGAACTTGGATTTCGTGCAGCTCAAGGACGAACGGGCTGCTTGTCTGGAACCGGTGGAAACCTTGTCGGGCTATCGTTGGAACGGCCAAGTGGGTTATTATCAAGCTTCCAAGGACGCTTCCACTTCCTTCTTCTTTGACCGTTTGCCCAAGGGAACCTATACGGTGACCTATCCGGTCTATGTCACCCGTCGGGGAACCTATCAGTCGGGCTTGGCTTCCGTGCAATCGGCTTATGCGCCAGCCTTTGGCGGACATACAGAAGCAAGGAGCTTGGTCATCGAATAAGTCGGAATCTCTGGTTCAAAAAGGCCCTTTTCTTGGATGGAAAAGGGCTTTTTTTATCGGGTAATAGATTTTTTTCGTTACCTTTGTTTCGTTCTAGCCGAAGCGTGTCCTCGGAGAATCTTGCCGAAGAACGCAACGAAGGTATGTAACCGAATGAGGTTACAGCAAAAGTAACCGAAAAAAATAGTAACTGAAGAAAGTAATCAAGAAAGCGCATGAAGATGAGAACGAAGAAGAGTGTGAAGATAACCCTGAATAGGATGTGGCCAATGAATGTGAAATCGATTATCCTGATGATAGGTCTGCTGTTGGGAACCAGCCTTTCGGTTGATGCCCAGCCCAAAGCTGCTTTTGATAAAACTACGCACGAGTTTGGGATGATTTTATGGAAGAATCCCGCTACCGCTACCTTCAAGGTGAAGAACGATGGCGATAAGCCCTTGGTGATTTCCAATGTCACTTCCTCTTGCGGCTGTACGGCTGTGGAATGGACGCAGAGCCCTATTGCTCCGGGCGAGACGGGCTATGTGAGCTCTACCTATGACGCCAAGACCATCGGCCGTTTTCAGAAGAGCGTAGGAATCTATTGCAACGCGGCGACTCGGCCCATCTATTTGGTGGTGAAAGGAGAAGTGACGGCCGATCCGAAAAACTATACCTTTACGCATCCTGTGCAGATTGGGGCCATCCGTCTGGACAAGGCCGAACTGGAGTTTGCCGATGCCTATCAGGGTGACAAACCGACGCTGGATTTGTTGGTGGCCAATACGTCCGATAAAGTCTATTCACCGGTGCTGATGCACCTGCCCCCGTATTTGAAAGCGGTAGCTACTCCTTCGAAGTTGGGCCGTGGACGTACGGGTAAGATTACCGTTACCCTGGATACGGAAAAGTTGCCTAAGTTAGGCTTGACGACGGCTTCCGTCTATCTGTCGCGTTTCCCGGGTGACAAGGTGGGCGAGGAGAATGAAATTCCGGTATCGGCTGTTCTTTTGCCCGACTTCTCGCACATTTCGGCGCATGCCCGTCAGAACCCGCCTGCCATTCACCTGTCGGATACCTTGCTGCAGTTGCGTTCGTTGCCGGCCGACAAGAACCGGAACTTTACGGTGGTGGTGAAGAACACCGGAAAGAGCGACCTTGAAATCCAAGACTTGCAGGTGTTCAACTCAGCATTGGGGGTACGCCTCAAGAAACGTGTCCTCCGGCCGGGAGCATCGACCAAGATGAAGATAACCGTCTTCGGACATTATTTGAACAAGGTGAAGAGTACTCCGCGTGTGCTGATGATTACCAACGACCCGAACCAACCCAAGGCAGTGGTGAAAGTGCACGTGACCTCCAAATAAGGGACTGGGGTTTCGAAGCCCTGGAAAGAAAGACATGTAACCTCAAAATAAATACTTATGGAACATCCCGAAAATCGTGAAGAATTCAAAGGATTGACTGTGAATCAAGGCATCGAACAACCTTCGATGGTAAATCCTTATCTGAAACAACGCCGTAAACCCCGTCGTCGGCAGTTTTCGGCAGGTGAATATGTGGAAGGCATCGTCAAGGGGAATGTCACCGTTTTGAGTCAGGCAGTGACATTGGTCGAAAGTGTGCGTCCCGAGCATCAGGCAATGGCCCAGGAAGTCATCGAGAAGTGCCTGCCTTATTCGGGAAATTCCATGCGCATCGGCATCAGTGGAGTGCCGGGGGCGGGGAAGAGTACTTCGATTGATGTCTTCGGACTGCATGTGTTGGAGCGCGGCGGCAAGCTGGCTGTGCTGGCCATCGACCCCAGCAGTGAGCGTTCCAAGGGAAGTATCCTGGGCGACAAGACCCGTATGGAGAAATTGTCGGTGCATCCCGACTCCTTTATCCGTCCCAGTCCGTCGGCGGGCTCGTTGGGTGGGGTGGCACGCAAGACGCGTGAGACCATCATTCTGTGTGAGGCTGCCGGCTTCGACAAGATTTTTGTTGAAACGGTCGGGGTGGGGCAGAGCGAGACTGCGGTTCATTCAATGGTCGATTTTTTCCTGCTTATCCAGTTGGCCGGTACCGGTGACGAGTTGCAAGGCATCAAGCGTGGCATCATGGAGATGGCCGATGGCATTGTCATCAACAAGGCCGATGGCAACAACATTGAGAAGGCGAAGTTGGCAGCTGCCCATTTCCGCAACGCCCTGCATCTGTTTCCGGCTCCCGATTCGGGCTGGACACCGCAGGTGCTGACCTACTCGGGTTTCTATGGCTTGGGTATCAAGGAAATCTGGGACATGATTTATGCCTATTTCGACTTTGTGAAGGCCAATGGCTATTTCGACTACCGGCGCAATGAGCAATCGAAGTATTGGATGTACGAATCCATCAACGAATGTCTGCGCGACAACTTCTACCAGAACGAACAGATTGCAACGCTGCTTCCCCAATGTGAGAACGATGTGTTGCAAGGTAAGCTGACTTCGTTCGTGGCTGCCAAGAAATTGCTCGACACGTATTACCAGTTGATGAAATAACGAAAACAGCGACGGCTCCCGAAACAGATCTCTGTGTTTGTTTCGGGAGCCGTCGTTTGGGAACGTAGTTCCTTTTCTACGGCAGGTGCTGGGGGCTTTCTTTTTCCTTCGGGAAGCCTTTTTCCTTTCGTCTTGATATCTTTCCGTGCGTGTTTCAGGGTATTCATGAAACCACGATGTGAACTGATGAAACCACGATGTGAACTGATGAAATCACGGTGTGAATTGATGAAATCACACCGTGGACTGAAGAAGTTCTCCCCGTCTTCCTGTTTTTGCTTCTTGTGGTCAGACTTTTTGTTACCGGAAGAGATAGAGAATGTAGGGGAGAGAGGAAGAAAAAAGGAAGCGGGAAATTCATGTCGATGCATGACATGAATCTCCTGCTTCCGATAGAGTGGGGGCTGCCGTTTCTCTCAGGGGAAGTGGTTTCCGATGAGAAAATCGGTCATCCGAATAAATTCCGTCTTAGATAGACAGTTCGTGCAGTACGTTTACCAGTTCACGGTCAATCGGCTTGTCGTTCTTGATAGCCTTGTTGAACGGAACGTATACAATCTGGTCATCGTCGATACCGATCATGACATTGCGCTGACCTTCCAGCAAAGCCTGGATACTGGCCACACCCATGCGGCTGGCGATGATACGGTCGTGTGCAGTCGGGCGTCCACCGCGTTGCAAGTGGCCCAGGATGGTTACGCGTACGTCGTACTGCGGATATTCGTTCTTCACACGTTCGGCATAGTGCATGGCACCACCGGTCAGTTCGCTTTCGGCTACCAACACGATACTACTGCTCTTTGACTTGCGGAATCCGTGTTCGATGAATTCTTCCAATTGGTCGACTTCCGTACTGAATTCCGGAATGATGGCCGCTTCGGCACCGGCAGCAATGGCGCCGTTCAGTGCCAGGAAGCCTGCGTCGCGTCCCATGACTTCCACGAAGAACAGACGTTCGTGTGAAGTGGCTGTATCGCGAATCTTGTCGACAGCGTCGAGGATGGTGTTCAAGGCTGTGTCGTAGCCGATGGTGGTATCGGTACCGTACAGGTCGTTGTCAATGGTACCCGGCAATCCGATACACGGAATGTCGTATTCCTGTGCCAGGATACGGGCTCCGGTCAGCGAACCGTCACCGCCGATGACTACCAGTGCATCGATGCCGTGCTTCTTCATGTTTTCGTAAGCTTGCTGACGGCCTTCGGCAGTCTTGAATTCCTTACAGCGCGCTGTCTTCAGGATAGTACCTCCCATCTGGATGATGTTGCTTACATTCTGGCTGGTGAATTCCTGGATTTCGTCGTCTACCAGACCTTTGTATCCACGGTAGATACCGTAAACCTTCAGTCCGTTGTAAATCGCTGAACGAGTCACCGCACGGATGGCAGCGTTCATACCCGGAGCATCACCTCCGGAAGTCAGTATACCGATACTTTTAATCGTTCCCATAATTACCCTTAATTAGTGATTTGTTTTCGCAAAGTTAGCAATTTATCAACGTCTTGCCACTTTTTCTGTCATATTCTTCTATTATTTTTCACTTAGTATGGTCTTTTTGCATTCTTTCATGAGCCATTTGGGGGTAGAGGTGGCTCCACAGATGCCTACCGAGGTCACACCATTCAGCAGCTGTCGGTCGATTTCGCCGGGCTGGTCGATGAGGTAACTGTTGGGGTTCACCTGCTGACATTCGTGAAAGAGTATCTTGCCGTTCGAACTCTTGCGTCCGCAGACGAAGAAGATGAGGTCGTGGGCTGCCGCAAACTTGCGGATATTCGGCATACGGTTGGCCACCTGGCGACAGATGGTGTCGTAGTATTCGAAAGTGACCTCGGGCGAGATGTGTTCCTTGATGTATTCCACAATCTGCCAGAACTCGTCGAGCGACTTGGTGGTCTGCGAATAGAGGCGGATGGACTTGTTGAAATCCAACCGTTCGGCTTCTGCCGGCGATTCGATGACGATGGCCGTTCCTTCGGTCTGACCGACCAGTCCCAAGACTTCGGCATGACCGTTCTTGCCGTAGATGACAATCTGCGTGTCGTCCCGGTGGTCGGCAGCCCGTTCGTACTCCTGCTGGATGCGTTTCTGCAGACGCAGGACCACCGGACAGGTAGCATCGATGATTTCAATGTGGTTCTGTTCGGCCATCAGGTATGTGGCGGGTGGTTCTCCGTGGGCACGGAGCAGTACCTTGACATCGTGCAGGCGGGCAAACTCCTCGTGGTTGATGGTGACCAGACCCAGTTCCTTCAAGCGTTCGCATTCCTGACCGTTGTGTACAATGTCGCCCAGGCAATACAGTACGTTGCCCTTGGCCAGTTCCTCTTCTGCCTTGCGGATGGCTGTCGTCACCCCAAAGCAAAAGCCGGAACCTTCGTCAATCTCTACCTTAACCATGGGTAGCTTCGCGGAATTTTTCGGCCAGCCATTCCTTCTGTTCGGCAATGGTCAGGTGACTGTTGTCGAGCAGAATGGCATCTTCGGCCTGACGGAGCGGACCCACCTCGCGGTGCTGGTCGATGTAGTCGCGTTCCTGTACATTCTTCAGAATTTCATCGTACGAAGGGTTCTGACCCTTGGCTTTCAATTCGTCGTAGCGGCGCTGTGCACGGATTTCGGCCGAGGCGGTGACGAAGATCTTCAGTTCAGCATCGGGGAAAACCATGGTACCGATGTCGCGTCCGTCCATGACGATACCCTTTTCCTGTCCCAGAGCTTGCTGCTGCTGCACGAGCGCTTCGCGTACGAAGCCCAAGGCAGCGATGGGGCTGACGTGCGACGACACCTCCATGCGGCGGATTTCCTCTTCCACGTTTTCGCCGTTCAGGAACGTCATCGGACGCTGGGTTTCGGGGTTCAGTTGGAACGAGATGTGGATGTCGGGCAAGGCTGCTTGCAAGGCTTCCGTGTCAATGCCCGCTTCGGTGAAAAAACCGTGGCGCAGGCTGTAGAGCGTAACGGCCCGGTACATGGCTCCACTGTCAATGTAGATATAGCCGATTTCACGGGCCAGGTCTTTGGCCATGGTGCTTTTGCCGCACGACGAATGTCCGTCGATGGCGATGATAATTTTCTTCATGTCTATCGTTATATATATTATAATAGGTAATCGGGTTGTGTGGGTTTCGTCTCCAAAGATAAAGAAAAGTTGGGGGATAGGTAGGAGTTCCCTTGAAAATAAACCGAATTAGCAAATTTTTAACTGGAAAAGCTTTTTATCTCGAAGATTCTTGCTACATTTGCGGCATTGAGAAACACCTAATTTTTAAAACACATTTTATGGAAGTTAAAAAATCCCCCAAAGCAGACCTCGAAGGTAAAAAGACCACGTGGATGCTGCTCGGCTATGTGTTTATCCTGTCATTGATGGTGGTAGCGTTCGAATGGACTGAACGCGACAAGAAGGTGACTACGGATACAGGTATAGTCGATGTCGTATTTGAAGAGGAAATGATTCCTATCACTGAACAACAAGAACAGAAGCAGGCTCCTCCTCCTCCTGAAGCTCCGAAGGTAGAAGAAGTACTTGAAATCGTGGAAAACGACGCGAAGGTAGAAGAATCTACTATCCAGGCATCGGATGATATGGAAACTGCTGTCGAAGTGAAATATGTACCGGTAGATGTGGAAGAAGAAGAACCGGAAGAACAGGAAATCTTCCAGGTGGTAGAAGAAATGCCGGAATTCCCCGGTGGTATGGGTGAATGTTTGAAGTTCTTGGGTAAGAACATCAAGTATCCGACTATTTCACAGGAAAACGGTGTACAGGGTCGTGTTATCGTTCAGTTCGTGGTGAACAAGGACGGTTCTATCGTTGACCCGGTGGTTGTACGTAGTGTAGACCCCTACTTGGACAAGGAAGCACTCCGTGTGATCAAGCAGATGCCGAAATGGAAACCCGGTAAGCAGCGTGGTAAGGCTGTACGTGTGAAGTACACCGTGCCTGTTACTTTCAAACTGCAGTAATTTATTTCATTACTTGTATACACTCACTCAAAAGAGGCTGCTTCCCAAGCAGCCTTTTTTGCTAACTATACACTTTTATTTTCAAACTTCAAACAAACAGAACTATGGCTTATTCAGCAGATCAGCTATTGGCTAAGGTAAACGAGCACTTGTCTACCCTGGCTTATGTACGTGAACCGAAGGGCTTGTATGCGCCCATTGAATATGTACTTTCGTTGGGAGGCAAACGCATCCGTCCGGTGTTGATGTTGATGGCTTACCAATTGTATCGCGACAACGTGGAAGCTATCCTTTCGCAGGCGGCCGGTATCGAGACTTATCATAACTATACGTTGCTGCACGATGACTTGATGGACCGGGCTGATATGCGTCGCAACCGGCCGACGGTACATAAGGTGTGGAACGACAATACAGCTATTCTTTCAGGCGATGCCATGTTGGTGCTGGCTTACCAGTTCATGGCTGAAGGTGCGGATGCTCATCTGCAGTCGGTCATGAAAGTCTTTACGCAGACTGCCCTTGAAATCTGCGAGGGTCAACAATGGGATATGGAGTTTGAAACCCGTCATGATGTCACTGTTCCCGAGTACATGGAGATGATTCGTCTGAAGACTTCCGTCTTGCTGTCGGCAGCCTTGAAGATTGGGGCTATCCTGGGAGATGCTTCCGAAGAGGATGCCCAGGCCTTGTATGATTTTGGTATCCGGATGGGCTTGGCCTTCCAGCTGCAGGACGACTGGCTGGATGTGTACGGTGACCCGAAGGTGTTCGGCAAAAACATCGGTGGCGATATTCTGTGCAACAAGAAGACCTTTATGCTGATTACGGCTCTGTCGCTGGCCAATCCGAGCCAACGCACCGAACTGGAGAAATGGATGGGGGCAACCGACTGCTGTCCGGAAGAAAAAATTCAGGCAGTGACAGCTATCTATAATGAATTGGGCATTGGCGACCGCTGCATGGAAAAGGTGGACACCTATTATAAAGAAGGCCTGGAACTGTTGGAACAAGTCAGTGTGGCTCCGGAAAAGAAAGAAGCACTGAAGAACTTTGTCTGCGGACTGATGGACCGTCAGGTGTAAGACACAACGCTCGGATTGTATGATTGATACTCATTCTCATTTGTTTGCTGAGGAATTTGATGACGACCGCGCTGCTGTCATGGAGCGTGCGCAGGCAGCCGGCATCGAACGCATTCTCATGCCCAACATTGATGATACAACTGTGGAGGCCTTGCTGCGAACCTGCAAGGCCTACCCCGGTTATTGTTTTCCGATGCTTGGTTTTCATCCTACGTCGGTAGACGGTGATGTGCGTGCCCGGGTAGACTCCTTGAAACATTGGCTCGATGATGAACCTTCGTGGATTGCCATCGGGGAGATAGGAATGGACCTGTATTGGGACCAGACGTATGGCAAGGAACAGCAGCAGGTGCTCGACCAACAAATCCAGTGGGCATTGGAATACCACTTGCCCGTTGTGCTTCATTGCCGCGAAGCGTTTCCCGAGACTTTCGAGGTGCTACGGCCTTATCGGCATACGGAGCTCAGTGGCGTTTTCCACAGTTTTACCGGTACCCAGGCCGAAGCCGAGCAAGTGTTGGAATTCGACAATTTCTGGATCGGTATCAATGGGGTGGTAACCTTTAAAAAGAGTACCCTTCCCGATATTCTGAAGACGATCCCTCTCGACCGCTTGGTGCTTGAAACCGATTCGCCTTACTTGGCGCCGGTACCTTTCCGAGGTAAACGCAACGAGTCGGCCTACGTGAAAAGTGTAGCTGAGAAGCTGGCAGCCGTTTATGGCATGGAAATCGGAGATATTGACCGACAGACTACAAAAAATGCTTTAAAACTCTTCAAAAAGCTTGAATAAGTTTTTAAAGTTTATTAATTTTGGGGGTGAATTAAAAGTTTAGTGGGTGTAAAGCGATGTAAGACGAAAAAAAAGAATACATTTGTAGCTGAAATCGCTTGCCAATCCCAATTTTCTTTGTAATTTGCAGCCGATTTAAGAAAGTCACCTTTTAGGTACCCCAAAGGAGAGATGCTCGAGTGGTTGAAGAGGCACGCCTGGAAAGCGTGTAAACGCCAAAAGTGTTTCGCGGGTTCGAATCCCGCTCTCTCCGCCTGATAGAAAGCAAGCTGAAGTAAACTGACAATTATAACAAATAAATAACAATTAATTAATTAATCTTAAAAAATTAGACACACAATGAAAAAGTTATTTGCAATTCTTGCAGTGATGGGAGTCCTTACTTTAGGATCAGTTCAGCCGATTATGGCTCAAGACGCTCCGGCAGCGGAACAGACAGCAGTCGTTGAAGAAGGTGGTGGTCTTCACAAGGAATTGAAGACTAAGTTTATCGAAGGTGATGCAGGCTTTATGTCTCTGCCGGCTATCGCTTTGGTACTGGGTCTGGCTTTCTGTATTGAACGTATCATCTACTTAAGCTTGGCTGAAGTGAACACAAAGAAGCTGTTGTCTAACATTGAAGCTGCTTTGGAAAAGGGTGATGTAGAAGGTGCTAAGACTGTATGTCGTAACACTCGTGGTCCTGTTGCTTCTATCTGCTATCAGGGTCTGATGAGAATCGACGAAGGCGTAGACGTTGTTGAACGTTCTGTAGTTTCTTACGGTGGTGTTCAGGCAGGTTACCTGGAAAAGGGTTGCTCTTGGATTACACTGTTCATCGCGATGGCTCCGTCTCTGGGATTCTTGGGTACTGTAGTCGGTATGGTTATGGCGTTCGACCAGATCCAGCAGGCTGGTGATATTTCTCCGACAGTTGTTGCCGGTGGTATGAAGGTGGCTTTGATTACTACTATCTTCGGTTTGATCGTTGCTTTGATTCTGCAGGTGTTCTACAACTACATCCTGGCTAAGATTGAAGCTATCACAAGCCAGATGGAAGACTCTTCTATCACTCTGCTCGACATGATCATGAAGTATAACCTGAAATACAAAAAATAATTAGGACAATGGCTAAATTATCATACAAAGCGTCCTACTACATTTTTTATGTTCTCATTGCGTTGGTTCTTCTCGTATTGGGACTCTTCTTTGGAGTAGGATATACGAACCCGATGGGCGATTACAATGCCCCTGAACATACAGAAACTCTGATTTTCTTCATGTATTTCATGTTTGGTTTCTGTGTACTGGCTACTCTGTTGGGTGCTATCGCACAGTTTGGTGCTGCGCTGAGAGACAACCCGAAGGGTGCAATCAAATCACTGATGGGATTGATCCTGTTGGTTATTGTGTTGGTAGTAACTTATGGTGCTGCTTCAACTGATCCTATTGTAATGGCTGACGGTACTTCTTTCACAGATGTATCTATGCTGAAGCTGAGCGACATGCTGCTGTATTCAACTTATTTCTTGTTTACTGTTGCTGCCGTAGCTACTTTGGTAAATTTGAGCGGTATTTTTAAGAAATAATTAGAAAGGAAAGTAAGTAAAATGGCAAGAAAGAAAAAAACGATGCCGGGGATCAATTCCAGTTCAACGGCGGATATTGCCTTCATGTTGCTTATTTTCTTCCTTACGACAACCTCTATGGACACAGACCGTGGTCTGGCTCGACGTCTTCCGCCTCCTCCCGAGAACAAGGAACAGAAGTCAGATGACAATCTGAAAGTAAAGGAACGTAATGTGCTTCAGGTACGTTTGAACAAGGACGACCAGTTGATGGTGGGTACCGAGTACATGGACATTAAGCAATTGAGAGCAAAGGCAAAAGAATTTATTGCAAACCCGTACGACGACGAAAACTTGCCGGCTAAGGAAAAGAAGAATATTCCTCTGTTGGGCGGTGACGTAATGGTAACGGACAAGCACGTAATTTCTGTTCAGAATGACGTGGGTACAAGTTATCAGGCTTATATCGACGTTCAGAACGAACTGGTTGCTGCATACAATGAACTGCGTGACGAATTGGGTAAAGCTAAATTTGGCAAGTCTTACTTGGAATGCAACGAGGACGAACAAAAGGCTATCCGCGATTTCTATCCGCAGAAGATTTCGGAAGCTGAACCTAAAAAGTATGGAGGTAAGTAATGGGAAAATTTAATAAAACAGGTAAACGTGGAATGCCTGAGTTGAATACCTCTTCATTGCCTGACCTTATCTTTACCATGTTGTTCTTCTTTATGATTGTAACAACCATGCGTGAGGTTACTTTGAAGGTTCAATTCCAGGTGCCGCAAGGAACAGAATTGGAAAAGCTGGAAAAGAAGTCATTGGTTTCCTTTATCTATATCGGTAAACCGTTGCCTGAATTCCAGAAGAAGATGGGTGCTGAAAGCCGTATCCAGTTGAACGATAAGTTCGCTGAAGTTTCGGAAGTTCAGGACTACATCTACCAGGAACGTGAAAATATGAAAGAAGAAGACCAACCGTTTATGACGGTTTCGCTGAAGGTCGACAAGGATACTCGCATGGGTATCGTTCAGGACGTGAAGCAGGCTCTTCGTCAAGCTTACGCGTTGAAAATTAACTATTCGGCTTCACAGCGTCAGTAATAGTTGAATGATATGAAAAAAAGGAAGTTGCTTGAAAGCGACTTCCTTTTTTTTTGCCCTTGATTCATCTTGGTTTGTGGATGGAGGAATCAGGGTTTCGCGTGGATTTCCTGATGGGACAGGAGTAGAAAGTAATTCATTCGTCCTGCCCGTAGACTTCCCGGTGTAGGGTCCGCACTACCCGGTCGAAATGCTGTTCCATGTCCAATTGACCGTGAGTCATCAACAGCAAGGGTAATCCTTCACCATTGGGACGGTAGGGTGGCTGGTAATAGGGCTTTTCATGCAGCGTGAATCCCAAACGTTGATAGAAGCCGATGCGACGTTTGCTCCATTCATCGGTCGGTTCTTCTACTTCCAAGACTATGGGATGAGATACTTGCTCGAACAAAGCCTCCAGTACGCGTTTTCCGAGACCACCGTTGCGGCGTTCGGGGTCGATGGCAAAATGTTCTATGTAGTAGAAGTCCCCCATGTTCCAATAGCTGATCATTCCGACGGGTATGCTGTCTTCCAGGACGATATTGCTGGTGAACAATGGATGATGGTCGGTGTATTCCCGTTGCTGGGGAGTGTCACGTCGTTCCTCTATGGGAAACGCTGTCAACATCAGGTTTTCAACGAACGCGTAGAGCGTTTCATCCTGTGTGTGGATGGGTTTAATTTCAATCATGGTCAAATACTGGTTTAGTGAGTGTATAGATTACTTTGGTTTCTTGATACATAAAACACCCGTGACTTGGGATTTCCCGCAGCCACGGGTGGATTTTAGGATAGGTTGCTCCGTTTCTGGATAGGAAAACTTTTTATTTTTCCGTGTAGAATCGGATAAGTCGTTCCAATGCCCGTTGGCATACTGGGCAGAAGACCGGAGCTTCGTTTATCTTCATCCGGCATTCGGTTGTCGGTCGGTAAATTCCTTTCAAGCTATATCCGGCTCCTTCATAGGCACCTACCTTTGTGTAGAGTTCTTTTTCATCAGTCACTACCGGTGTGGGTATGGGCGTGTTTTGAGGCATCATGTCTTTCCATTTGCTTTCGAAGTCGACCATTGTGGTGATGTTCTGTTCCCACGGTTCGATGCTGTAGGGGTAGAGTGGACTGGGTTCATCGGTATAGGCATATTCGTCGGCTAGTCCTCCAAAGCTGTGTCCGAATTCATGTACGACAACCGGACGGAAGGCTGCGTGATGAGCTGTTGTCAGTGTATACGAGTTGTAGATACCTCCTCCACCGTAGGTATCGGTATTGGCCAGGATAATGATGTGTTCGTATGGAATACCCGCCAGCCAATTATGGATGCTTTTCACACGGCTGGTAGTCAGGTAGCGGTCCGAATAGAAGGTGTTGAAATGAGAACTGACTGCTGTGGTTTTCCATTCACCTTTACCGGGGATACTTACGCCGCTGTCCTTAGACGGACTGGCTACAGCCACCACATTGAACCGGTTCTTCATCTGTTTGAAGGGAGCATGCTCGAACAAGGCTTCACAGGCAATTTGGGCATCTTTATAGAACAAGTCCATCTGTTCGGGTGTGTAGCCTTCCGCCAGGATGGCGACATCGATACAATCGGCAGTTGGTCCGTTCTGCACCAAGTAACGATGCGGGGTAATGCGTTCCGTTTCGTTACCTCGTTGATGAATCAGGATATCTTGGGGATTCACTTCGTGTGTCAGTTCGGCACATACTTTCCGGAAGGCGTTTTTCAAGGCAACGGTTACTACCACTTCCTTTTTCGGAAACGGCAGGAGGAACGAATTCTCGAATCCTTTTTTTACTTGTTTGGCTTCTGCTTCTCCAATCCATTCCTGAAAGAGGCTGGAGAAGGAGGTGCGGTAAATGACTTGACCGGTGATTTTGTCTTTTACGGTGATTTCACCATTGCCTGCCAACGGAAGTTCCGACAGATGATGGCGTCGGCCGGCCCATTGGGGCAGACTGGACAATTCGTCCAGGTAAACAGCCTGATGTTGGGCATCACCGGTAAAGAGGTAGTCCACACGCAGGGTCTTGTCCTCGAAGAATTCATTGAAATCCTGTGCGTGCGCACCTAAGCTAAGCATGCTGCACAGAGTAAGAATATGCACTTTTTTCATGGCTTTATACATTTTTTACAAAGATAGGACATTCTCTTAAATTATGGCTATTTCAAGAACAAAAGTTAGGGGTTGTTCGCCTTGTGTCGATAAAAGTTCTATCTTTGCATGAATTTTAATGTTAAAAAGGAATGGGACATCATCAATTAGACAGTTTGGATGAGCAGATTTTGAAACTGATTGCCAGTAATGCTCGTATTCCATTTTTGGAAGTGGCGCGTGCCTGCAATGTTTCGGGTGCTGCCATTCATCAACGTATTCAGAAACTCACTTCTTTGGGCGTTTTGAAGGGATCGGAGTTTGTCATTGACCCCGAAAAGATAGGTTACGAAACCTGTGCGTACATTGGGTTGTACTTGAAAGATCCCGAACAGTTTGATTCTGTGACGGCTGCCTTGAAGAACATTCCCGAGGTGGTGGAATGTCATTTCACGACGGGTCAGTACGATATGTTCATCAAGATCTATGCCAAGAACAATCACCATCTGTTGAGTATCATCCACGATAAACTTCAACCTTTGGGATTGGCTCGTTCGGAAACCATTATTTCGTTCAACGAGGCCATCAAACGGCAAATGCCCATCCTCAACATTGCCGATGAGGATTAAGGCTGATTTACCTATGGGGAGGGGTTATTCCTCCTTGCGTCTATAATGGACAAACTGATACGGATAGCGATGCTTTTCATCTACAGGATGAGCTTCTCTATCCGTTTCTTGCCATTCACTCTCCGGTATTTCGGGAAAGAAGGCATCGGCAGGTTTCGAATCGTCATCTATCCAGGTAATGTACAGGTTGTCGGCTAGGGGCAAGGCTTCTTGATAGAGGCTGGCTCCTCCGATAATGAATATGGTTTCGTCGGGGTTGCAATGAGCCAAGGCTTCCTGTAAGGAGGGATAAAGTTCTGTGTCGGGGAAGGAGAGGCCTTCCTGGCGGCTGAGGACAAGGTTGCGCCGGTTGGGCAGCGCGCCTTTGGGGAGCGATTCGAAGGTTTTTCGGCCCATCAGAACGGTATGTCCGGAGGTAAGGGCCTTGAAATGCTTCAGATCGTTGGGCAACCAGTACAGCAACTGGTTTTTAAAGCCAATGCCGCGATTGCGGTCCAGGGCCGCAATCAGTGACAGGCTTTGGATGTTTTTTATTTTACTCATGTCTTTATCAATGTAGGATTAAACAGAAACCTTGCCGGCAATGTGGGGCCATGGGTTGTACCCTTCCAATTCGAAATCTTCGTAACGGAAGTCGAAGATGCTTTTCACATCAGGATTGATGCGCATTCGGGGCAGTGGACGGGGAGTGCGGGTAAGCTGTAGTTTTACCTGTTCCAGATGGTTCAGGTAGATGTGGGTATCGCCCAATGTATGGATGAAATCACCTGCCTTCAGACCGGTCACTTGGGCCATCATCTGCAGCAGCAGCGCATACGAAGCAATGTTGAAGGGGACGCCCAGGAAGGTGTCGGCACTGCGTTGGTAGAGTTGCAGGCTCAGTCGGCCATCGGCTACATAGAATTGGAAGAAGGCATGACAGGGAGGCAGGTTCATCCGGTCTAGGTCGGCTACGTTCCACGCACTGACAATGATTCGACGGGAATCGGGATTGTGGCGGATAGTCTCTACCGCTTCCGAGATTTGGTCAATGAATCCGCCGTCATAGCGTGGCCAGGAGCGCCATTGGTAACCGTAGATATGTCCCAAGTCACCGTTTTCGTCGGCCCATTCGTTCCAGATCCGCACTCCATTGTCCTGCAGATACTTTACGTTGGTGTCGCCCTGCAGGAACCACAGCAGTTCGTGGATGATGGATTTCAGGTGCAGCTTTTTGGTTGTGACCAAGGGAAAGCCTTCTTCCAGGTTGAAGCGCATCTGATGGCCGAAGATGCTGATGGTGCCTGTTCCGGTGCGGTCGTCCTTGCGGACTCCTTCCTCCAGGATACGATGTAAGAGGTCTTGATATTGTTTCATGTGTAGCGTTTTTTTCGTTAGTGAAGGCTCGTTGCCAGGGAATCTAGGAATTGGCCTTCATTTGGCAGGCAAAAGTACGAAAAAAACTTTGAACTCGTTTCGCTGGGGCAGTCTCTTTTGTCCACGTGGGAAGCAGGCTTGCTTATCCTTTATCGTTGCAGGCCCGGCTCACTCCGATGGCCATCAAGAGTAAGCCTGCACCCAGGATGGAAGGAAGGGAACCGTTGCACACCCATTCGTTGGCTTGGTTGGTAAAGATATACTCAAAACTATGCCATAGGCGTTCGAATCCGTCGAAACGGAAAAAGAGCAGGAGGGAAAGTACACCGGTAAGCACGGTAAGTACGTTCGACCACCACAAAGCGCTTCGTGAATAAGCTGTAGGGTCTTGTTGGGCCAATTGTCGCATCACCCGTTGGGAGAATCCACCATCGGCCATATCCTTGCGGTGACTTTGCAGGAAGTTTCGAACCAGTTGTTCATCCAAGTTATCTTTGTTGTCCGTCATAACCGTTTTGTTTTAAGAAGGTCGTTAGTTTGTTTTTTCCACGTGAAAGATGGGATTTTACGGTACCCGAAGGCATCCCGGTGATTTGCGAGATTTTTTCGATGGGCAAATCCTCCATATAAAATAAGGTAAGGCACGTTCGCTCTGCTTCTTTCAGTTGCGCCAGTCCTCGGTAAAGGTCCATCTGTTCGCCGACCGCTTGGGGGTCTGTCCGGTAGGTTGCATCTACCTCCCAGGTTTCCAGGGTTGAGGTTTCTTTCCGGTTGCGAAGATAATCATAAAAAACGTTGTAGGCAATCCGATAGAGCCAGGTTGAGAAATTAGAAAGGTTTTTGAACGACGTCAAGTGGGTGTAGGCCTTGAGAAAGGTTTCCTGAGCCAGGTCATCGCTCAGTTCCGTATCGCCCAGTGTTTGATGCAGGAAGAAACGCCGGATGGGTGATTGATACTTTTGGACAAGGGTATCAAACGCCCGGGTGTTGTGGAACACAATCACTTGGGTCACTAACGCTATGTCGCTGAGAGGGCTCATGCGTGAGGAATGTTCGGATCAGAGGGAGTGGATTCAGAGGGAGTTGCCTGTCCATGGGAATAGTCTTCACGTTCCTTACCGGTTGTAGGACCTTGCTTGGAGACGTTTTCCTCTTGATGTGAGTGACGGGGACGGGTAGCATAGGCGATAAGAATCTGTCCTACTCCCATACAGAAAATCAGGAAGCCGATGGCGGCCACTCCTTCTTCTTCTACCGACATCCAAAAAAAGACCCCCAAACCAATGCCCAAGCAGCAGTTCTTGATGCCTTTGGTCAGAATGGTTTGGTGTTGTTTCTCAGGGGTATTGAGCAATTCGGCAGGGATGGGATGTCCTGCAGCCAAGGCTTCTGCAGCCAACTTGTACTTTGCTTGGCGATTTTTGTAGCGGAACCACAAAACCATGGCTAGAATAAAGAAAGGCAATCCGACACAGGTCAGAATGAGCAGCAGTTCCAGAAGGTATCGGGGAGAATTCTCATTCTCCTGTAAGGAGCTGCTTGAATAAAGATGAGAGGGATAAGCCGCAGCCGACTGCACGTCATCATCGGTTTCCAATTGGCTGAATACAATGGTATCCATGCGGGTACTGTCGTAGGCCGAGGGTACCAGTTGGATACTGTCGGTAATGGAAACTGCAGGTTGAGGGGCAGTATGTGCGGCTAGTGTTTCTGATCCGGAACCAGTTCCGATAACCATGAGCATGTAGCTGAATAAAAGTATTTTTTTCATATGAGGTAAAGTTTTATCTGTCCATTCGCGGTTGTTCTTGTACATTAGACGGAGCGAAAGACGAAATCGGTTGCAAATAGAGGGATTTTTTTTGAGATAATCCCGAAATATCGTCGTATTTTTGTCGGTCCAAGGTTCGTATCTCCTTTTTAGGTAGAAAGGACCTGGTCAAACCTTGTACAACGAACATTATAATCAATCAGATAGCAAGATGGAATTACCTGCTTCCTTTATCGAAAGAACCCGTGAATTGTTGGGCGATGCTGCCTATACTGAATTTGAAACCGCCCTGCAAGTGGAAACGCCAGTCAGCATTCGCTTGAATCCAGCCAAGGCGATGCGCGTCTGGAAAAGTGCATCCTTCGAAAGGGCAGTTCCCGTGCCTTGGGCTACCGATGCTTATTATCTGTCGCGTCGTCCTGCTTTTACTTTCGATCCTTTGTTTCATGCCGGTTGTTATTATGTTCAGGAAGCTTCTTCCATGTTTGTGGAGCGGGCTCTGCGCACCTATGTCGACCGTCCGGTGGTCATGCTTGACCTCTGCGCAGCTCCTGGAGGCAAGTCTACCCTTTGTCGGGCAGCTCTGCCTGAGGGCAGTTTGCTGGTAGCCAATGAAGTGATGCGCAACCGTTCTCAAATCCTGGCCGAGAATTTGATCAAGTGGGGACATCCCGAGGTCGTGGTGACGAATAATGATCCTGCCGATTTCACTTCGTTGACCCACGTATTTGATGTGTTGCTGACCGATGTTCCCTGTTCGGGCGAAGGCATGTTCCGCAAAGATCCGGTGGCAGTGGCGGAATGGAGTGAAGCCAATGTCCAGCTTTGCTGGCAGCGACAGCGTCGTATTCTGTCTGATGTCTGGCCTGCCTTGAAACCCGGAGGCTTGTTGCTCTACAGTACCTGTACGTTCAACCGTGAAGAGAATGAAGACAATGTGGCTTGGATAGCCGATACCTTAGGGGCTGAGGTACTTGAAGTAGCTACCGATTCCTCGTGGGGTATTACGGGCAATCTCACCGATTCTTCTTTCCCCGTATATCGCTTCTTGCCTCATCGTACCCGTGGAGAAGGCTTTTTTTTGGCTGTTTTGCGCAAACAGGATGAGGGCTTGGTTTCGGTTAGCTATGATTCAGCAGAAGATTATGTTGGGATTGAAACTATGGAACTGGAGCCTGGGGATTCATCAAAGGGCAAATCAGGGAAAAAGGAAAAAGGCGATAAGAGAGTTGGTAAAAAAGCCAAAGTCGGTAAAGGAAAGATGGTTGCAGAAGGGAAAGGTACAGGCGCTGTCCCTGCCGAAGTAAAGGAATGGTTGCGCGATGCAACGGCTTACGACTTTATTGTACGGGCTGATGATATCGAAGCTTTTCCCCGTGCACACGCTTCGGTTTATGCTCAGTTGCGTAGTCAATTGAAGGTGCTTCATGCTGGCGTTACCTTGGCGACGATGAAAGGGAAGGATTGCTTGCCTCATCCCTCGCTGGCTTTGAGCAACGCTTTGGCACTGGATAAGTTCCCTGTAGTGGATTTGTCCGAAGCGCAAGCGTTAGCTTTTTTGCGTAAGGAAGCTGTGACGTTGGAGCCGGAAGTACCTCGGGGTTGGTTGTTGCTTACTTTTAGAAACATTCCTTTGGGCTTTGTGAAGAACATTGGCAATCGGGCCAATAATCTTTATCCAGCTGAATGGCGGATTCGCAGCACTTATTTACCTGAAGAACGTATCACTCTCGAGGAGGCATTATGCCCCTTGGACTAAGCATCCGGTGAGGGAGATTCTTGGGCAGGTGCTGGCATACTAGATATGGGGGTGTCTGTAGTAGTTAGCCATAAAAAAAACCGTTCTCCTGAATGGGAGAAACGGCTTTTGAAATTCTTTTAGTTATAGTGCGTTGGCAGGATCAGATGTTGTAGTCGTAACCACGCAGGGCATTTTCTCCCATATCTTTCAAACCTGCTTTCAACAGTTGCTTCCAATTGTTCATAATCTTTTT
>AMCI01001880.1_pt1 | contig 35937 bp, 29 predicted proteins | sample 419838 | NCBI WGS metagenome assembly AMCI01 (sample SAMN01090643, study PRJNA158313) | gut metagenome
AAGTGTACCGTTTTTTTTGCTATTGGGTTGGCAGGTGCTTTATTCCTGCATCCAGTTCAGTTGTTTCCAACGGGCCGGTCCGTCGTTCTTTTGGGGAGTGCCGGGGGTACTTCGCCCTGTTTGGACGTATTTCGTCATTAGGGCGGTCAATTCGCGGACTACCTCTGGATGTTCCGCACAGACGTTGTGCTGTTCGGAAGGGTCTTTTTCCATATCGTAAAGCTGTACCGGTGGCAAGGTGGAGATGATGGAATCATCAGCTCCCGGACGCGGATAGCTCCATCCTCCGGAATGGGGAGCCAACAGCAATTTCCATTTTCCTTTCCGCAAGGTGAAGTTGCCTTCGATGGAGTGATGGACGGTAGCTTCGCGGATTACGCGGTCTTCCTTTTCGGCGGTCAGCAGCGGCACGAGGTCGTAGCTGTCCTCTCCTTCTGAATCCTTCAGTGTGTAGCCGGCTAGGTGGGCAAAGGTGGCATAGAAATCGGTCAGGCAGACGGTCTGCTGGATGGAATGGGGCCGGGTAATGCCTTTCGGCCAACGCACTACACAAGGCACCCGGTGTCCGCCTTCATACAAGTCGGCTTTGTGTCCTCGGTAGATGTAGCTGGGATGATGTCCTTTTTCGGCCAGGACAGGGTAGTTGGCCTCGGGACTGCAGCCATTGTCTGCACTGAAAACCACGAGGGTATGATCCGCTACGCCGGCTTCTTCCAGGGCTTGCATGACTTTTCCGACCATGTCATCGACCATCAGGACAAAGTCGCCATACGGGTTCAGACCCGATTTCCCTTGATATTCGGCACTGGGAAGGATGGGTGTATGGGGAGCCGGAAGGGGTAGGTATAGGAAGAACGGCTGCTGCTTCGATTGTTTTTGGATGTAGGCCACCGCTTGGTCGACCAGGTGAGGCAAGGTCTCTTCGTGCCGGAAATCGGCTCCGGTAGGTCCTTTTCGCCACCATTCGTAAGGCCCTTTGCGGCTGGTTTCCCGGTCGGGAAGCGCTGTGACCCGATCGTTTTCCACATAGACATACGGGGGCATGTCCAGCGAGCCGGCTATGCCGTAGAAATAGTCGAATCCTCGGGTGGTCGGTCCGTTCTGAATGGGTTGGCTGAAGTCAACCTGTCGTTCATCGGGGTTGCCGACGAAGGGCCAATCCCATCCCAGGTGCCATTTGCCGATGGCTGCCGTGTGATAGCCTTGTTCGCTCAGTACTTGGGCAATGGTGCGTCGGGAAGCGGGAATCAGGGCTTTGTCGTAGCCGAACAGCACACTCTCTTTCAGTTCCGAACGCCAGTTGTAGCGTCCGGTCAGGAGCCCGTAGCGCGAGGGGGTACTGACCGAGGAGCACGAATGGGCATCGGTAAAGGTGACGCCTTCGCGGGCCATTCGGTCGATGTGTGGTGTGGTGAGTTTGGCTGCCGGGTTGAGGGCAGACACGTCGCCATAGCCCATGTCATCGGCAAAGATAAAGACCAGGTTGGGTTTTTCGGCGGTGGGTTGAGCAGGAGAACTGCATCCGCTGAGCAGGGCCAGGCATCCGGCGACTGTCAACCCGGTGTAGGGGTGTTTTTTCAATCGTTTCATCATAGATAGATAAGTAAAAAAGGTTTCATCGGGGGGGCGGATATCTTCCGCCGGAATGCAAGGAACCCTTCACCGCATTTCCCAGATTGGAGGAAGGAGGGCGGGAAGGGTTCACTGGTTAATATTTCAGGCTTTCAGGAAGCGGCAGAGTTTTTCCACGGCCCGTGCGCGGTGGCTGATGCGGTTCTTGACTTCGTTGCCCAGTTCGGCAAAAGTCTGGTGGTAACCTTCAGGAACGAAGATGGGGTCGTAGCCAAAGCCGGTCGCTCCGCGGCGTTCCTTGATGATTTCTCCTTTCACGATTCCTTCGAACAGATGTGTCTTTCCGTCGAGAATCAGGCAGATAGCTGTCCGGAACTGTGCCTGGCGGTTGTCGATCCCTTGCAGGTTCTGCAGGAGTTTCTGCATATTGGCCTCTGAATTGTGCCCGGCTCCTCCCGCATAACGGGCCGAAAAGACACCCGGTTCGCCGTTGAGTGCTTCCACTTCCAGACCGGTGTCATCGGCAAAGCAATCCAGACCGTAGTGTTGGTAGATGTACTCGGCTTTTTGGATGGCATTCCCTTCCAGGGTATCGGCGGTTTCGGGAATGTCGGCTTCACAGTGGATGTCCTTCAGACTCAGCAGTTCCACTTTTTCGCCCAAGATGGCGGAAATTTCTTCCAGCTTGTGGGCGTTGTTGGTCGCAAAAACAAGTTTTCGTCTCATTGTATGGTTGTATTGATGTGAATAATCCGATGGTTTTCCACAAAGGTAGTCAGAAAGTGTGAATAGAAAAGGAAAAGAGGGAGGGATTGTGAACTTTTTGTCTTTTTTCTGTTTTTCAGATTGTATACAGAATTGGGCTTTTACTTTGCCCACAGGAAATCCTGCCTGGCGGTAGCTAGGCAGGTAAACACAGAAAAGTATCAACCGTAAAAATAACATGTAGCAATGAAAAAGTATCTGAAATTTTGGAAGATGGGACTGGCTCTGATGGCTTTGGTCCTGGTATCGACAGCTTGTAGTGATGACGATAACGAGACTACACCTCCCGGACAGGAGCAGGTGGATCCGAGCGTGCCTCGGGCGGTGGTGGCTTCGTTCGAACAGGAGTTCCCGAAGGCGACGAATGTGCGTTGGAAGCAGAAGGATGGTTATTATGTGGCTTCCTTTTCTTTGCCGGCAACGGGTAGAGCGGACGACCGTCGACCGAACCAGGCTTGGTTCCTGCCCAACGGTACCTGGACAATGAGTGAACTGGACCTGCCTATCCAGGTATGGGAAAACGACGCGTTGTATGCGCCAGTGCTAGCTGCTTGGAAGGCTTCCACCTATTGTCAGCAGGGTTTCCGCATCGAGGAAATCGAGGTCATTGCCCGACAGGGATTCAAGGAGCAAGTGGTGAAGGTGGAAATTGAAAAAGGCAAGGAGGAATATGACTTGTTCTTCACCCTCGAGGGGGTATTGGTGAAGGCGGTGGCCGATACTGACGGTGACGACCAGGACGATTGGGACGGACCGCATACGGGTAGCCTGCCGTGTCCGGCCGAAATCTTGAAGTACGTGGAAACGAAATATCCGGGTGCGGTGCTGGTGGACTTTGAACAGGACCGCGACCACGGTGTGCTGCAGTACGAAGCGACTATTTTGACGAAGATGGGTTCGCTCAACGTCGAAAAGGAACTGATTTTCGATGAGCATTTCAAGTTCTTGCAGGCAGATATTGAGGTGGCCGACTCAGTGCTGGTCGGTCTGCTGCAGAAGTTCCTCAACCCCGAACAGAAGGCTTTTTTGGAGAACCTGACTGGCGAAAAGAATCCGGCGGAATGGGATTTTGAAATCGTCGAGAATGAAAAGGGCTTACTCACTGTGTGGGTGGAAGACCGCAACGACCGGATGGTGGAATTGGTGAAGGATTTCGACCCCAGTGACTGGATAGGCTGACTGGATCCTGAATCGTTGGATTTCAATAGGTAGTTGTACAATCCCTTGGGAGCATGAAGAATTGTTCTCAAGGGATTTTTCGTGAGCTTGACTCCCGGGGATTTTCGCAAAGAATGTCTAAAAATGCGGGAAAACCGAGCCAAAGTAGGATTCTTTTTGCTACTTTTAGCTGTCGGTTGATAAAAAGCAGAAGTTATGAAGAAACGTACAGGTTGTGTGGGACTGCAGCTGAGTTCGTGGGGAACAAAGTCTGGCTGGTGGGCATTGTGGGCCTTGGTTGGATGGTTGTGCTTCCCTGCAGGAACTTGGGGACAGGCGGAGGTGAAAGGCATACGGCCGGTTCCTACGCTGGAACGTCCTGTGTCGGTGGACGGGTGGTTGCCGATGCAGCTTCCTACTTCCGTGGCCCGTCCCGAACCTTTGCAGGGCTTGTCGCGGGCCGATTATCCTTCGTTCGAACCGGGGGGAAAGCCTGTCTTTCCGGGCTTTCAACCGCAACTGAACGTGTCGCGTCCATTGGTACTCCCCTATTTCACAAACCCTTCTCCCTTGTTTCTGGGCGATTATTCCACGTCGGGGGTGTTGTTTCCTTTTCGCTATGGAGCTATTGTTGGGGCCGGTTCACAAACTACGTTGCCAGGTATCGGAAGGCTGAACGAAGCTTCCCTGGGACTGGTACACTCGTTGGGCGACCGCTGGACGCTGCAGCTGGGACTGCAGGCCCGTAAGTTCTCGTTTCCCTATGCGGTGGGTCAGCATTTTGCTACGTCGGGCATGTTGCAGTACCAGGCTGCCGACCGACTGGCCTTTCGGGTGTTCGGCTCGTACACGGCAGGACCTTCCTACGGTTTCTCTACCCGCAGTTACGGCGGCAGTATGCTCCTGCAGTTGAGCGACCGTTTCAGCCTGGAGGCGGGTGTACAGCGTCAGTACAATCCTTTGCGGGGCGGTTGGGAGACGGTGCCTATGTTAGTACCTACCTACAAGTTCAACAAGTTTGAATTGGGACTCGATGTGGGCGGGCTGCTATATCAGCTTCTGCACGAGGTGGTTATCGACAACGACCGGATGCGGATGGGGAATCCGACCATCGGTCCACCGACGACTTTCCCCCGATAAGTCCGACAAGCAAGCACTTCCGGGTGTGTCGAAGCCTTCCTATAAAGGCATGAACCCCTGCTACCAATCATTCTGTAGCAGGGGTTCATGCATAAAAGGAGTCCGACGAAGCCTTCTCAGGTGTCTTCTTGAATCGGAAGGAAGTCCCCGTTCGTTATTTCACTTTCAGGGGATCGAAGCCTTCGCCGTACACGCCTACGACGTTGCTCTGCGAGATGAAAGCGTTCGGGTCGATGTCCTTTACCAGGCGGAAAATGTCAATCGACTGGTTCTTCTTGGCCAGTACCACAATCACTTTGATGTCTTTTTTGCTGTACCAGCCCGTACCGTCGAGCAGGGTAACTCCGCGGTCGATGCGTCGGGTGATGCCTTCGGCAATCTCTTCGTGTTTGCGGCTGAAGATGAGGAACTGTACCGACTGGCGGGTGCTGTTGATGACATAGTCGATGACGATGCTCATGATAAACAGTACGCAGAAGCCGAAGAGCACGCGCTTCCAGTCGTGGAAGATGAAGTAGCACGACGAAATGATGAGGATATCGAGGTACATCATCATGCGGCCCAGGGTGACATCCTTGTATTTGTTGATGATCCAGGCAATGATATCGGTGCCGCCCGTACTACCGTTGTGGCAGAACACCAGTCCGATGCCGAAGCCCAACAGGCCGGCTCCGATGACGCAGGCCATGAATTCCTGGCCGGGACCCATCAGCTGGGGCAGTTGGCCGTTGTCATCCTTCAGCAGGGCCTGGAAGAACCACAGCAGGAAGGTGAGGGTGAAGATGGCATAGATGGTCTTGATGCTGAACCGGGGGCCCAGGATTTTCAGGGCAAAGCCCAGGAAGACGGCATTGATGACGAAGTAGGATATCTGCAACTCGATGCCGGTGGCATAGTAAATGATGGCGGAGATACCGGTCACGCCGCCGGTGGTGATTTCGTAAGGCAGCAGGAAAGCGGCCCATCCCAGGGCATAGCAAATCAATCCGAAGGTGATGAACAGGTAGTCGTTCACCTCTCTGCCCAGCTTGGTTTTCAGGAGTTTGTCCATAGATGTGAGTTTTAGTGCATGGATAAGGGGGGGATAAAAAAGGAAAGAGGGTGTGTCCGGACACAGCCCGACACCCCCTCTCCCATTGGGTTAATCTTACAGTACGATGTTGACAATCTTCTTCGGTACGATGATGACCTTCTTCGGCGTCTTGCCGGCTACCCATTTCTGCGACTGTTCGTCGGCCAGTACGGTGGCTTCAATGGTCGCGTTGTCGGCATCGGCCGGGAAATTCATCGTGAAACGGGCCTTGCCGTTGAACGAGATGGTGTACTTCACCGAGTCTTCCTTCAGGAAGTCTTCGTTGAAGACGGGCCACTGGGCATCGCATACGCTGGTGGTATGACCCAGGGCTTCCCACAATTCTTCGGCCAGGTGCGGAGCAAACGGTGCCAGGAGCACGATGAGGTCGGCCAGTACCTGCTGGTTGCGGCACTTCAGCTGGCCCAGTTCGTTCACGCAAATCATGAAGGCACTGATGGACGTGTTGTACGAGAAGGTCTCGATGTCGCCGGTCACCTTCTTGATGAGCTTGTGGATGGCCTTCAGCTCGTCGCGGGTGGGTTCGCCGGCTACGGGCAGGAACTCGTCGGTACGGCTGTAGAACAGGCCCCAGAGCTTCTTCAGGAAGCGGTGTACGCCGTCGATACCGTTGGTATCCCAGGGCTTCGACTGTTCCACAGGACCGAGGAACATTTCGTACATGCGCAGGGTGTCGGCGCCGTAGCGTTCCACGATGCGGTCGGGGTTCACCACGTTGTACATCGACTTACTCATCTTTTCGACAGCCCATCCGCAGAGATACTTGCCGTCTTCCAGGATGAATTCAGCGGTGTTGTATTCGGGGCGCCAAGCCTTGAAGGCTTCCGTATCGAGCACGTCGTTCGATACGATGTTCACATCGACGTGCAGCGGGGTGGTGTCGTACTGGTCCTTCAGTCCCAGTGAAACGAAGGTATTGGTATCCTTGATGCGGTACACGAAGTTGCTTCGTCCCTGAATCATACCCTGGTTCACCAGTTTCTGGAAGGGTTCTTCCTTGACGCTCACGCCCAGGTCGTGCAGGAACTTGTTCCAGAAGCGCGAGTAGATGAGGTGACCGGTGGCATGTTCGGTACCTCCCACATAGAGGTCGACATTCTGCCAGTAGTGGTCGGCCTTTTCCGATACCAGGGCCTGGTTGTTGTGCGGGTCCATGTAGCGCAGGTAATAAGCCGATGATCCGGCGAATCCCGGCATGGTATTCAGTTCGAGGGGGAACACTTTTTCGTTGTCGATGAGGGCGTTGTCCACCACTTCACCCTTTTCCACATCCCAAGCCCAGCGGCTGGCGTGGCCCAGGGGCGGTTCGCCGGTTTCGGTGGGGAGGAACTTGGCCACTTCGGGCAATTCCAGCGGCAGCTTGCTTTCGTCGATCATGTAGGGCATGCCGTCCTTGTAGTACACGGGGAAAGGTTCGCCCCAATAACGCTGGCGGCTGAAGATGGCGTCGCGCAGGCGGTAGTTCACCTTCACGCGGCCCAGCTGGTGTTCCTTGACGTATTTCTTGGTGGCAGCGATGGCTTCCTTGATGGTCAGACCGTTCAGAGTCAGGTCGCAGTACGGAGTGACACCTGCCTTGGGTGAGTTGCACACGATACCTTCCTTGGCGTCGAAGCTTTCTTCACTCACGTCGCAGCCTTCCACCAGGGGAACGATGGGCAGGTTGAAGTGCTTGGCAAAGGCATAGTCGCGGCTGTCGTGTGCCGGAACGGCCATGATGGCACCGGTACCGTAGCCTGCCAGTACGTAATCGCTGATCCATACCGGTACTGCTTCGCCGGTGAAGGGGTTGATGGCATACGAACCGCTGAATACGCCCGTTACGCGGCGGTCAGAGATGCGTTCGCGTTCGGTACGCTTCTTGGTGCGATCCAGGTAGGCATCGACTTCGGCCTTCTGTTCGGGCGTGGTGAGCTGGGCCACCAGTTCACTTTCGGGAGCCAGTACCATGAAGGTCACGCCGAACATGGTGTCGGCACGGGTGGTGAAGATGGTGAATTCCAGGTCGCTGTCCTTTACCTTGAACTGTACTTCGGCCCCTTCCGAGCGACCGATCCAGTTGCGCTGTGTTTCTTTCAGCGAGTCGGTCCAGTCCACCTGGTCCAGTCCGTCGAGCAGGCGCTGTGCATAAGCCGATACGCGCAGGCACCACTGGCGCATCTTCTTCTGCACCACGGGGAAGCCGCCACGTTCCGACACGCCGTCCACCACTTCATCGTTGGCCAGTACGGTACCCAGTTCGGGACACCAGTTCACCATCGTTTCGCCCAGGTAAGCGATGCGGTAGTTCATCAGGATTTCCTGTTGTTCCTTTTCGCTCTTGCGGTTCCATTCGTCGGCGGTGAAGTGCAGTTCTTCGCTGCAGGCCACGTCCAGTCCTTCGGTACCCTTTTCGGCGAAGTGAGCCACCAGTTGGCTGATGGGCTTGGCCGAAGCGCAGGTGTTGCAGTAGAAGCTGTGGAACATCTGCTGGAAGGCCCACTGGGTCCAGTGGTAGTAGCCCGGTTCGCAGGTACGCACCTCGCGGTCCCAGTCGAACGAGAAGCCAATCTTGTCCAGCTGTTCGCGGTAGCGGTTGATGTTGTTCACCGTGGTGATGGCCGGGTGTTGGCCGGTCTGTATAGCATATTGTTCGGCAGGCAGACCGTAGGCATCGTAACCCATGGGGTTCAGCACGTTGAATCCCTGCAGGCGTTTGTAGCGGGCATAGATGTCGCTGGCGATGTAGCCCAGGGGATGTCCCACGTGCAGGCCGGCTCCCGATGGATAGGGGAACATGTTCAGCACGTAGAATTTCTTCTTCGATTCGTCTTCGGTCACGCGGTAGGTCTTGTTTTCGGCCCAACGCTGCTGCCATTTCTGTTCAATCTCTCTGAAATTGTATTCCATATTATTTTTGTTGATGTTTTAATATCTTTGTTATGAAGCGATTGCAAAGATAAACAAATTATGCATTGTACGGAAAGCCGCTGCGGATTATTTGTTTTTTGCCTTCCATCTGTCGTTGAGGTATAGGCGCCTTTGGACATTTCTGAGGTTTTAAGTTTTTTTATATCTTTATTTTTATATACTTTTGTGATTTTAAAGTTTTCAATCTGTCATGGAAGCAAGCGCAGTCAACTCACACATCATCGAACGGATCAATCAAGGAGATGAACGGGCTTTTGAGATTTTATACAATAGCTACTTCGTCTATCTGTGCGCCTGTGCCCATGCTTATATTTTCAATCCGGTCGAGTCTCAAGATATTGTCAATGAGGTTTTTGCCAAAGTCTGGTATCACCGGGGATCCTTGTCTTTTCCCATTCAGGCTTATTTGGTGCAGGCGGTGAAAAACGGTTGTTTGAATTATCTTCGTTCGTTGCATAGCCGGGAGCGGATTATGGACGAATACCGGGAGGCTTTGTTGGCTTATCAGGAGGAATACTGCATTTCCGATGAAGATCCCTTGTTGGACTTGGAAATCGATGAATTGCAGGTTCAGCTGCAGCAACAGATTGCCTCTTTGCCCGAAAAGTGCCGTTGGGTGTTTGAGCAGTATTTGTATGCACATCTCACTCCCGAAGAAATCGCCGCCCAAAATCAGTTGGCTGTCAGTACGGTCCGGGTCCATATCAAACATGCCATGGACAAGCTGAAGGAATACCTGGGACCTCAGTGGGGCTTCTTGCTTTTTTTCTTTTTTGAAAAATAAATCAAAAAAATATCATTTTCGCTTAAACGTTTGTCGGACGACAGGTGTATCTTTTCTAGATAACGACCTAAAAAGATACAGAAATGGAGAGTCAGATAGAGGTGTTTGAGCAAATGATGATGGATTATCTGAAGGGGGCATTGAAGCCGGAAGATAAGCCTCGTTTCTTGGAGTTGCTGCGCAGCGATGAGATTTACCGACAGAAGTACCGGGAAATGTCGCGTACGTATGCGTTGGCTACTTCTTCCTGGTTTGCCCAACGGAAAGAGCAGAACCTGAATCAGCTGCGTGAAAAGTTGGATCTCCGTTCTTCCCGCAAGCGTACCCTCCGGCGTCATCTTTGGATGTGGAGTTCGGCGGCTGTATGGACGGTATTGCTGGTTTGTGGTTGGACTCTTTGGAAGGGAAAAGACGGGTCTCGTTCGCTAGCCGGGGTTCCGGCTTATTGCCAGCTAGAAGTTCCCCAAGGAGCTACGTCGCGGGTGTTGTTGCCCGACAGTACGGTCGTGGTCTTGAACGGAGGTACTCGGCTGAAATATGATGCACGTTGGCAGGAACTGTCTCAGCGTGAGGTGTTCTTGTCGGGCGAGGCTTACTTTCAGGTGACCAAGCATGACCATAAGCCTTTTGTAGTCCATGCCGATGAACTGAATGTCAAGGTCATGGGTACTACGTTCAATGTGGCTTCGTATCCGGACGAGGAAACGATCCAGGTGAGTTTGCTGGAAGGCAGTGTCCAGGTTTATACGGCTTCGGACACACCGGACAACCGGTGGTTGAGTCCGAACCAGCAGGCGGTGTATTATAAGGATAAAGGGTCCTTGACCGTGCAGCCGATTGATGCGTCTGCCCAAGTGGCTTGGACGACAGGCAAGTTGGTCTTTATCAATGAGAAATTGTACGATATACTGAAAGCCATCGGAAAGAGATGGGATGTACAGATTATGGTTCAGTCACAGAAGGTTCACGAAGAGTTTTTCTCGGGAACCATTCGGTTGGACATGACCTTGGAAGAAATCCTTTCGTATTTGGATGTGGACAATAAGTTCGTGTGGAGGAAGAAAGGAAAGACCTGGGTGATTGCCGACCGTTGAAAAACACAGGCTTGATATAACGGATTATTCAACTATAATTAAAAGTTAACTAAAATACTAAGTATGAAAAAAGAATTTTGCAAGGTACTCAGATGGCGTCGTCCTCTGACTTGGATGACTGCATTTCTATTTTGGGGAAATGTCAGTGTGGCGGCTTTGCCTGTCCAGGAGTGTAGATTATCGATGCAGCAGCATTCGGTGGCACTCAGTCAGGTCTTTCAGGAAATAGAAAGACAGACAGGCTATTCTTTCTTGGTTCGTAACAACGATGTGAATATGAACGAGAAGGTTTCCATTCACGTAGAGAACAAGAGTGTGCCCGAAGTGTTGGATATGCTGTTTGCTGGCAAGAACATCAATTATGAAGTAAAGGATGACCATATTGCTGTTTACAAGGCTCAGCAGGTGAAATCCAAGACCATTACCGGCGTTGTGGTGGATGCTTCCAACGAACCGATTATCGGTGCCTCTGTGGTGGTGATGGGCTCTACCAATGGCTGTATTACCGACTTTGACGGAAAATTTGCACTGGAAGTGGACCGGTTGCCGGTCAAGGTGCAGATCAGTTACATTGGTTACAAGTCTCAGGAAGTGACCATTGCCGATACAAAAACCATCCAGGTAGTGTTGCGTGAAGACACAGAAACTTTGGAAGAAGTGGTGGTCGTTGGTTATGGTTCGCAGAAGAAAGCCAACCTGACAGGTGCGGTAGCTTCGGTCAAGATGGATGAAGTGATGGGTAGCCGTCCTTTGTCTCAGGCAGCCGATGCTTTGCAGGGTACAGTACCGGGCTTGCTGGTTTCGAGCAACGGCAATACACCGGGTAAAGGAAAGTCTTTCCAAATTCGTGGTGCTTATTCGGTAGGGGTAAAGAACGATGACGGTTCATACGGGGGTATGATCAGTCCGTTGGTGCTGATTGACAACGTGGAAGGCGACCTGGATATGGTGAATCCGGAAGACATTGAATCGGTCACTGTATTGAAAGATGCGGCTTCAGCGGCTATCTATGGTGCCCGTGCAGCAGGAGGTGTCATTTTGGTTACGACCAAGCGCCCGAAGGGAGAAACAACCTTCCAGTTGAACTACAACAACAACTTTGCTTTTGCCAGTGCCATGAACTTGCCCGAACAGGCTCCGTTGATGGACTATCTGCAGGCTTATTCGGATGCGGCCGGTGACCAGTTCTGGACCATGGGCTCACCCAGTATCAGCAAGTGGATGGGATACCTGGAACAATATCGCAAGGATCCTTCTTCGTTGCACGTGGTCGGTGACGGTATGTATAAGGATACCGACGGCGCCGTGTATTTCCTGAATGAAAAGAATTTGGTCAAGAATATGTTGGAAACCAGTTTCCAGCATACGCACAACCTGAGTGTAACCGGTGGTACAGAAAAGCTGCGCTACCGTTTATCGGCAGGTTACATTGACAACGATGGAGTCTTGATTACCAGCAAAGACAAATACAAACGTATGAATGTGAGCGGATTCATTTCGGCCGACGTGACCAGCTGGTTCACCCAGGAAGCTACTTTCAGCTATGCACACATGAAGAATCTGATGCCGAAGTCTGCTTTGGGTGCCATTTATTCTACGCGCTTGGGTTCTTTCTATCCGGAAGGAAACATGCCGGAAGAAATTTCAAGTGTAGCGGGTGGCCTGCCGTTCTTCACGCCTTCCAACCAGATCCGTTGGTCGAATCCGGCGAAGACCTTGAACGAAAATCCGCGTATCTTCTTGAAGTCTATCCTGAAGCCGATGAAGGGCTTGGAAGTGGCTTTTGAATATACATTCGACAAGAATATCTATGATTATCATTGGTATACCGGAAAGGTAGATTATACTACGGTTCAGGATGGTAAGGATACGACACCTACCAATGATTATCTGCAGAAGAAAAAGCGCTATACAGACTACAACTCCATCAACTTGTACGGAACGTATGACTTTGCTATCGGAGACCACAAGTTTAAGGTGATGGCAGGTTTCAACCAGGAATCCAGCTATCAGGAAACCATGGAGGCTTTCTCGTATGGTCAGGCCATGACTGAAGTGCCGTCGTTGGGCTCGGGTGCTTCTACCCTGAAGGCTACCGACAAGTATAATGAATACTCGGTACGAGGTGGTTTCTTCCGCGTGAACTACAATTACATGGACCGTTATCTGTTGGAAGTGAACGGCCGTTACGACGGTTCTTCCAAGTTCCCGAAAGATTCCCGCTATGGCTTCTTCCCTTCTGTTTCATTGGGTTGGAACATTGCTCAGGAAAAATTCATGGAAAAGACACAGAACTGGTTGGGTTCGTTGAAACTCCGTGCTTCGTACGGTATGATTGGTAACCAGAACGTGCCGGCTTACTCGTTTATCCCGACCATGGGCATCAATAACAAGTACAACGGTTGGTTGAGTAACGGTAACTATGTGACTGCCATTACTTCCTTGCCTTCCTTGGTGAGCAGCAGCTTTACGTGGGAAAAGGTAGGTACCCTCGATGTGGGTTTGGACTTCTCCATGTTCAGTAACCGTTTTACCGGTACATTCGACTGGTACCAGCGTGATACAAAGGGCATGTTGGCTCCGGGTATGCAGCTGCCTTCAGTGGTAGGTGCCGATGCTCCTTATCAGAATACGGCCGATATGCGCACCCGGGGGTGGGAATTGAGCCTGAATTGGCGTGACCGCCTGGGTAAGGTAGGCTATCGGGTTGGCTTCAACTTGTCCGACAGTCAGTCGGAAATTGTGAAGTACAATTCCAACGAGTCGCAGTTGTTGACCAGCAAGCTGGGTAATGGTAACACCTTCTGGAACTACTACGAAGGCAAGAAACTGGGTGAAATCTGGGGATATGTGGCCGATGGTTTCTATACGGTGGACGACTTTGTGGATACTTCTTCTTGGCAGTTGAAAGAAGGAGTGCCTAGCATCGACGGATACAATCCTCGTCCAGGTGACTTGAAATTCCAGAACCTGAAAGATGACGAACGCGGTAAGAACTTGATTTCCAGTGGTGACAATACCGTATCTAACCCGGGTGACCGCAAGGTAATCGGTAATGAAACTCCCCGTTATCTGTATGGTATCAATCTGGGAGCCGACTATAAGGGCTTTGACTTGAGCGTATTCATCCAGGGTACAGGCAAACGGGACAAGTGGATTGCCAATACCTTGACCTTCCCCTTGTATTCAGATTTCAAGTTCGTTCCGTTGTATAAGGGACTGGGAGATTACTGGCAGCCGAGAGATGCCGCCAACGGCGACTATACAGCTGTGAACCCGAATGCCGCTTTCCCGCGTGTTTACGGCAACTATGGCAACATGGGTTCGAACTACCGTACGTCCGACCGCTACTTGTCTGATGCTTCCTATTGGCGCATCAAAAACATCACGCTGTCGTACAGCTTCCCGAAGGCGTTGATTTCCAAGCTGGCTTTGTCGAAACTGCGTGCTTTCGTCAGTGTGGAAAACCTGGCAACCTTCTCTTCCCTGCCCGATGGTATCGACCCGGAAACATTGACTTGGGATTATCCGGCATTCCGTACGGTATCATTCGGTATGAACATTACATTATAAACCTTAAATTGAATAAGATTGTATGAAAAAACTAGTTATAAGTTTGGCATTGCTGGCGGGTATGGGCTTCTCTAGCTGTAATGACAGCTTTCTGGAAAAGTCGCCTGTGACTGAACCGACCGAAGAGAATGCTTTCAATTCCTATGATAATTTCAAGGCGTTTATGTGGCCTTGCTATGAGATGTTTACCAACACCACCATTCATACTTCATTGGCCAATTGGGGCCAGAACGGCCAGTATCTAGGCGATATGGCGGCCGGCTATTTTGAATCGAAGTATGAAAGTGGCTTCAACGAATATGCCTACCAGACTGTAGCCAGTGTGGCTTCGGGCAATGGATGGGATTTCAAGTCCTTCATCCGTCGCATCAACATGATGTTGTCGCACATCGACCAGTCTCAGATGACTCCGGCCGAAAAGGACCATTGGCGTGCGGTGGGTTATTTCTTCCATTCTTTCTGGTATATGGAACTGATTGACCGCTTTGGGGATGTGCCCTGGGTGGACCAGGTCCTGCAGGAAGATTCTCCCGAAGCTTTCGGACCGCGTGAAGCGAGAAAGTCGGTAGCCGACAAGGTGTTGGAACGCCTGCAATGGGCGGAACAGCATATCGGTCAGTTCTCGTCACAAGACGGTGAGAACACCATCAACCAGGATTGTATTCTGGCCGCCATTTCACGTTTCGGCTTGCGTGAAGGTACGTGGCGCAAATACCACGACCTGGGCGACTATGACACTTATCTGCAGGAATGTGTCCGTGCTTCTGAACTGCTGATGGCCAAATATCCCGAACTGTATCGGGGTGTGGATGGTCAGCCTGCCGCCGGATACGGGGAAATGTGGACTACCGAGGATTTGAGCCAGGTGCCGGGCATCATTCTGTATAAGTCTTATGTGACGGATATCAACCCCATGGGTATGTGCTACATTGAACATACAGCTTCGCACAAGGTGGAAATGAACCAAAAGACGGTGGATCTGTATCTGATGAAGAACGGTAAGCCGATTGCCAACGACGCCTCTCATTATCATGGCAACCAGGATATGTATGCGGTGTTCCGCGACCGTGACCCTCGTCTGTACCATACGGTGATTCCGCCTTACAAGGTAAAGGCTGGCAAAGGGGATTACAGCACTTGGTCGTATACCGACAATCCTGCCGACCGGGAATATATCGACATTATGGGTGCCAACGAAAGCTGTAGCAATCCGGGTGTGGGCATGAAGCGCCTGCCGGGTCAGAACTGGAGTGCTTCGCTGGTTCCGCAAATCCCGCGTCTGGGTACCGGAGCCTTCGTAACTTGCCGTTCGGGTTATTACGTTTGGAAAAACTGGGATAACTGGGAAAAGAACTTCAACAACGGCAACTTGAATACAGCCGACAAGCCGATCTTTAAGATTGAAGAAATCTTGCTGAACGAAGCGGAAGCTAAATTTGAATTGGGTGCTTTTGACCAGGGTGTGGCCAACAAAACCATCAATCTGTTGCGCGACCGGGCTGGCGTGGATCGCATGGTGGTGGCTGAAATCGACGGCAACTTCGACCCGAACCGTGGTAAATATTATCCGAAAAACAACGAAATGGGTATTGTAGTCGATCCGGTCTTGTGGGAAATCCGTCGGGAACGCATCGTAGAACTGATGGGTGAAGGTTTTGGCTTCTATGATATCCGCCGCTGGCGTATGGCTCCTTGGTTCCTGAACCGTACTGCTACGGGATTGTGGATGAGCAAGGAAGAGGCTGTTCAGAACAATATGACTCTTTACAATCCGTCTACAGGCTATTCGGATGGAACGAACGGTCAGATGACGGAAGGTTATGTCTACCTGTTCAATGATCCGCTGAAAGAAGGCAAGGGTTGGTTGGAAAAATACTATCTGTACCAGGTTCCAACTACTGAAATTCTGCTGAATCCTCAATTGGCTCCGAATAATCCGGGCTGGGAATAAGCTGATGAAAAATAAGGCTATCTATAGGATTTCTATGTGGATAGCCTTATTTTTTTTGTCAACAGAATGCTTTTTCTCCTTTTTTATTTATAATATTGCCAGACAATAAGACTCTGTAAATAACCTAATAATAGTAATAATATGCTAACTCCTAAAAACTTGTTTCTGTTGGGAGCCGGACTGACCTGTCTGTCTCTCTCTGCCCATGCCGAAAAGAAGACACGCCCGAATATCATTTACATCATGTGTGACGATATGGGTTACGGTGACCTGGGCTGCTATGGCCAGCCTTATATTCAAACGCCCCACTTGGACAACATGGCCCGTGAAGGGATGCGTTTCACGCAGGCGTATGCCGGTAGTCCGGTAAGTGCTCCGTCGCGTGCTTCGTTCATGACCGGACAGCATACGGGGCACTGTGAAGTGCGTGGCAACAAGGAATATTGGCGCAACGTGCCGATGGTGAAGTATGGTGAAAACGAGGACTTCAGCGTCGTCGGACAGCATCCCTATGATCCGGATCATGTCATCCTGCCCGAAATTCTGAAGGACCAGGGATATACGACGGGGATGTTCGGCAAGTGGGCCGGCGGTTATGAAGGTTCGGTATCGACACCCGACAAGCGGGGCATCGACGAATACTACGGTTTTATCTGCCAGTTCCAGGCTCACCTTTACTACCCTAACTTCCTGAACCGCTTCAGCCGTTCGCAGGGCGATACAGCCGTGGTGCGCGAAGTGTTGGAAGAGAATATCCAGTATCCGATGTATGGCAAGGATTATCTGAAGCGTCCGCAGTATTCGGCCGACTTGATTCATCAGGAAGCCTTGAAATGGCTCGATAAGCAGGATGGCAAGCAGCCTTTCTTCGGTATCTTCACCTATACCCTGCCCCATGCCGAATTGGTACAGCCTGAGGATTCCATTTTACTGAAGTACCAGCAGAAGTTTTTCCATGACAAGACTTGGGGGGGATCGGAAGGTTCACGCTACAATCCGTCGGTACATACGCATGCCCAGTTTGCGGGTATGATTACTCGTCTGGATGCCTATGTGGGCGAGGTATTGGCCAAGTTGAAGGAAAAAGGATTGGATGAGAATACGATTGTCATCTTTACCAGCGACAACGGCCCTCACGAAGAAGGCGGAGCCGACCCCGAATTCTTCGGTCGCGACGGCAAGCTGCGCGGCTTGAAGCGTCAGTGCCACGAAGGCGGCATCCGTGTACCGTTCATCGTACGTTGGCCGGGTAAGGTGGTTGCCGGTACGGTCAACGACCATCCGTGTGCGTTCTACGACATGATGCCGACGTTCTGCGAACTGGCAGGGGTGAAGAACTATGTGAAGAAATATACCAACAAGAAGAAGGATGTGGACTATTTCGACGGCATTTCCATCGTGCCTACCCTGTTGGGCCGCGAAGGTCAGCAACAGCACGAGTTCCTGTATTGGGAATTTAACGAAACCAACCAGGTGGCAGTGCGTATGGGCGACTGGAAACTGGTGGTGAAGAAGGGACAGCCGTTCCTGTACAACTTGGCTACTGACTTGCACGAAGACCATGACGTAGCGGCCGAACACCCCGAAGTGGTGCAACGCATGAAGGAAATCATCCATGCGCAGCATACGCCCAATCCGCACTTCTCGGTGACTTTGCCCGAACTGAATTGATTGGGGCAAGCCGGAGATGGATAATCCTGGATGACAGGAGCTGTTTTTCAGTCCACGGCGTGGATTGGTCAGTTCACACTGTGAATGGATGAATTCACACCGTGAATTGATGAAACCACGGTGTGGACTGATGAATATTGAACCGGCGGCCGGTTTATGTTTCTGTAGCAAAGGGATTATTCTTCCGCTGTCACTAGAAAACGCCTCGATACGTAAAGTCTCCTACGTATCGAGGCGTTTCTTATGTTGGCTGGTGGGGAGATTATCCAATTCCCCGAGTACAGGATGCAGTTCCTTGCGCCCCTTTGGGGGCTGTGCCGAGGACGGGCATCGCAGGGTTAGCGGTTGAATTCAGCCCAGTCGGTCAGGCGCATATCGCCTTTGCGGGCCAGGGTGTCGTGCATACCCAGGGCGGCGGCGATGTGGTGACAGGTCTGTCCCTTGGACGAGAATTTCAGATAGTCCCACAGCAGGTTCTTGTAGTCGGGATGTGCACAGTTTTCGATGATGGCCCGTGCCCGTTCCATCGGACTCTTGCCACGGAGGTCGGCTACTCCCTGTTCGGTAATCAGGATGTTCACATCGTGTTCGCTGTGGTCCTCGTGCGACACCATGGGTACGATGGCGCTGATTTTGCCTTCCTTGGCCACCGACGGACAGGTAAAGATGGAGATGTACGCATTGCGGGTAAAGTCGCCCGAACCGCCGATGCCGTTCATCATCTTCGTACCGCCGATGTGGGTAGAGTTCACATTGCCGTAGATGTCGGCTTCGATGGCGGTATTGATGGAGATGACGCCCAAACGGCGGATGACTTCGGGGTTGTTCGACAATTCCGACGGACGCATCAGCAGTTTGTCGCGGAAGAAGTCGATGTCGTCGTAAATGCCTTGCAGACAGTCGTTGGTGACGGTCAGCGAACAGGTGCTGCCGAATTTTACACGTCCCTGGCGGATGAGGTCGACCACGGCATCCTGCAGCACTTCGGTGTACATTTCGAAGGCCGGGATAGTCGGGTTGCGTCCCAGCGCGCCCAATACGGCGTTGGCGATGTTGCCTACCCCACTCTGCAGCGGCAGGAAGGTCGACGGGATGATACCCCGCTTCATATCAGCTGCCAGGAAGTCGGCTACGTTCTGTCCGATGCGGTCGGTAATCGGGTCGGGAGCCGTGAAGGAACGGGCTTCGTCGGGCAGATTCACTTCGACGATGCCGACAATCTTCTTCGGGTCCACCTGCACATACGGCTGTCCGATGCGGTCGCTGGGTCGGAAGATGGGAATTTCGCGGCGCAGGGGCGGGTCGAGCGGTTCGTACACGTCGTGCAGGCCCATGCAGTTGCGGCTATGTGCCGTATTCAGTTCGATGATGACCTTGTCGGCCAGTCGGGCAATGGTCGGTGCAATGCCTCCGGCAGCCGTCAGGTATACTTTGCCGTCGGGGGTCACCTCACAGGCCTCGAGGATAGCCACATCGATTTTTCCAAAGAAGCCATAGCGTATTTCCTGGGCCATTTGCGACAGATGGATGTCGTTGTAGGCAATTTCGCCGTTGTTCACGGCTTTGCGGAAATCCGGATTGGTGGTATAGGGAGCGCGGTAACGGATGGCTTTGGCACGGGTCAGGGCCCCGTCGGTAGCATCGCCGGTCGAGGCACCGGTAAAGATGCTTATCTGGAAAGGATTTCCCTTGGCATGTTCGGCTTCGGCGATTTTGGCCACTTCGGGAGTGACGGCTTTCGGCGTACCGGCCGGGGTGAATCCACTGAGTCCAAGGTTGTAGCCATGCTGGATATAGCTGGCTGCTTCGGCGGCTGAAATGAGGTTAAATCCCATGGTATTCTTCGATTTTAGTGGGTTAATATGATGTGTTATCAGAATGTTTGCCAGGATTATTCGTATTTCCGTTGGAAGATTTCGGCATAGAGGAAAGCGCGTCGGGCTTCCTGTCTGTTTTGCAGACGGATGCGCGAAGACTCCGTTGGAGAAGATACGTTACGGGGAGTGGCAGGGACAGCGGATAAAGGAGTCGAAGTGGAAGAAGATACGCGATTCGACGGACGCTCGGTCAAGGAAGCCGCTTCCGGACAAGTTTCCGAAACAGGCGGCGCGATGACGGACGGACGTTGGTGAAGTTCTTCATCGGGTGTGGAGAGTTTCTCTTCTTCCTGCTCCCAGTCTTCTTCTACAGGGTTATCCAGGTGAGGAAACGGTTCGGACAGCACTTCTTTGGGAGAAGAAACGGACTTCTTTCCCTCTTTGCCTGCAGTGAGTTGGCGGACTACCGAAAAGGCAGCTATCCCTACGAAGATGAGTATTTGAATGATATCTTCCATCTACAATTTCCTTTTGTCCAGGTTGGTTGGAGTCAAAGATAGAAAATATTTTAGAGAATTGGGTACAAAAGGACAGAAAAAAAGGAAGATAACTTCACAGTCCTCTTCCTTCTATCTTTTTAACCTAAACCTTAACTATGAAAAAATCTAATGTTTTTCTACTCGCAAAAATACAAAAGATTTGGTTTCCTGTTTCTCTTGCTGCCATCTTTGTTTGGATGATTAAGGTTAATTAACAATTTAGGACCAATTGCAACTACTTAAGTTCCGATTTTGAAAAATCCGTCTCCTTCCTTTTCGAAAAAATAACGCCATTCTGCGCGGTAGCTGCCGGGAAACTCCGTATCTTTGTCCCCCGTTATTCAATGAAATCCATGAAAGAAATGAAAGAAACTGCAGGAGCAGACTTTAAATCTGCAACTGAGGTGAGCAACAAGAAGTTGTTCATCGAGACGTACGGCTGCCAGATGAACGTAGCCGACAGTGAAGTGGTGGCTTCGGTCATGAAAATGGCAGGCTACGACCTGTGTGAAACCCTGGAGGACGCCGATGCGGTGTTCCTGAATACCTGTTCCATCCGTGACAATGCGGAACAGAAGATTGTGAACCGGCTGGAGTTCTTCCATTCGTTGCGCAGCAAGCACAAGCAGCGCCACCTGATTGTGGGAGTGTTGGGCTGTATGGCCGAACGGGTGAAGGACGACCTGATTACGAAGCACCATGTCGACCTGGTGGCGGGTCCGGATGCGTACCTGTCGCTGCCCGACCTGATTGCTGCCGTCGAAGCCGGACAACCCGCTATCAACGTGGAACTTTCGACTACCGAGACCTACCGCGACGTGATTCCTTCGCGTCTCTGCGGCAAGCACATCTCGGGCTTTGTGAGCATCATGCGCGGTTGCAACAACTTCTGCCACTATTGCATCGTGCCCTATACCCGTGGCCGTGAACGTAGCCGCGACGTGGAAAGTATCCTGAACGAAGTACGCGACCTGGCGGCCCGCGGCTACAAGGAAGTGACCTTGTTGGGACAGAATGTGAACTCGTATCGCTTTGAAAAAGAAGGCGAAACCCTCACCTTCCCTACTCTGCTCCGCACCGTGGCCCGTGCCGTACCTGGTATGCGGGTACGTTTCACGACTTCGCATCCCAAGGACATGAGCGATGAAACCTTGCAGGTGATTGCCGATGAACCGAACGTGTGCAAGCATATTCACCTGCCCGTACAGAGCGGCAGTTCGCGCATCCTGAAACTGATGAACCGCAAGTACACCCGCGAATGGTACCTGGAACGCGTGGCAGCCATCCGTCGCATCATCCCCGACTGCGGTCTCAGTACCGACATTTTCTCGGGCTATCACTCGGAAACGGAAGAAGACCACCAGGAATCCCTGTCGTTGATGCGTGCCTGTGCCTACGACTCGGCTTTCATGTTCAAATACTCCGAACGTCCCGGAACGTATGCTTCCAAGCATCTGCCCGATGACATTCCCGAAGAGGTGAAAATCCGTCGACTGAACGAAATCATCGAACTGCAGAACCAACTGTCGGCCGAAAGCAACGCCCGCGATGTGGGCAAGACTTTCGAAGTGCTGGTGGAAGGTGTTTCAAAGCGTTCGAAGGAACAATTGTTTGGCCGCACCCAACAGAACAAGGTGGTGGTATTCGACCGTGGCAATCATCGCATCGGCGATTTTGTGCAGGTGCGCATTACCGACAGCAGTTCGGCAACCTTGAAAGGCGAAGAAGTCGGGGCTTGATTCCCCAAGTAGGCTTCGCTGACTTCCTGCGTGGGCAGGTTCCGTGTCACAACGGGACCTGCCCACGCATTTATCTCTTAAAAGTCCTTAAAGGAATACGGTTATCCCCTATTTTATTTGTTATTTCGCAGCAAATTAGGGATAGAAGTGAATAAACTCAAGATAGATACTTGTCCGTTGTGCGGCAGTCGGCAGTTGAAGCCTGTTTTGACGTGTACGGACCATTATGCATCGGGCGAAACCTTCGAGTTGTACCGGTGTATGGATTGTGGATTTCTGTTGACGCAGGGTGCGCCTGTGGCGGCAGAAATTGGCAAGTATTATGAGACTCCTGACTACATATCGCATAGTGACACACGCAAGGGCCTGATGAACCGGGTATACCATTGGGTGCGTCAGTTCATGCTTTTACGCAAGGCACAATTGGTGGAACGCACCTCGGGCCGCACTTCGGGTTCGTTGCTCGACATCGGTACGGGAACGGGTTATTTTCCGCATACCATGCAGCAGCGGGGTTGGCAGGTACAGGCCATCGAGAAGAGTGCGCAGGCTCGGGCTTTTGCGCGCAACCACTTTGGACTGGACGTCAAAGCCGATGAGGCCTTCCAACAGTTGCCGGCCGATGGGTTTGATGTCATTACGCTATGGCATGTCATGGAGCATTTGGAACCGCTGAACGAAACCTGGATACAGTTGCGCAAGTTGTTGAAGGCTAGGGGAGTGCTGGTTCTCGCGGTCCCTAATCCGGCTTCTTATGATGCCCAAAAATACGGGGAAAGATGGGCGGCTTACGACGTGCCTCGTCATTTGTGGCATTTCACACCCGAGGTGATGCGGCAATGGGGAGCGAAACACGGGTTTCGCTTGCTGGAAACGCATCCCATGCCGTTGGATGCCTTTTATGTGTCGATGTTGACCGAACGGTACCAAGGGTGCCGTTGGTCGTTTGTCAAAGGGGCATGGACGGGATTGCTGGCGTGGCTGCATACGTGGAATCATCCCGAACGGAGCAGTTCGATGATCTATGTGTTCAGCCCGAACGAGGGAGAGTAAGACGATGGATAAAAACGGTTAGCAACCGGGTAGACAGCAGATAGGTATGGCAAGAAATTCGAAATCTTTTTGGGATATGCAGTTTATCACTTCCAGCATCAGTACCACCTTGGTGTTGTTGTTGCTGGGATGTGTGGTCTTTTTGGTCCTCTCGGCTCATAATTTGTCACGTTATGTGCGCGAGAATATCTGTGTGTCGGTGCTGCTCAGTGAAGATATGAAGGAGACCGATGCTTTGAAGTTCCAAAAGCAGCTGAAGCGGGAAGCCTTTGTGAAGGAAACCACTTACATTTCGAAGGAACAGGCGCTGAAGGAGCAGACGGAAGCCATGGGCACCGACCCGGCTGAGTTTTTGGGTTACAACCCGTTTACGGCATCCATCGAACTGAAACTGCATGCCGACTATGCGCAGTCCGACAGCCTGGCTTGGATCGAGGAACGTATTTTGCAGAACAACAAGGTGATTGAAGTGAATTACCCGCAGGATTTGCTCGATGCAGTCAATGACAACATCCGTCGGATCAGCTTGTTGCTGCTAGGTCTGGCGGGTCTGTTGACGTTGATTTCCTTTGCGCTGATCAACAATACCATTCGTCTGACCATCTATTCCCAACGCTTTTTGATTCACACCATGAAACTGGTGGGGGCGAGCTGGGGATTCATCCGCCGACCTTTCTTACGGCGAAACCTGTGGATCGGTGTGTTGGCGGGTATCATGGCGGATGCGATACTGGCAGGCATGGCCTATGGTTTGGTGCGTTACGAGCCTCAATGGGTGGAAATCCTGACTCCCGACTTGCTGATGGTAGTAATGGGCTCGGTATTGCTGTTTGGCATACTCATCACCTTCTTCTGTGCCTATTTCTCCATCAACCGTTACTTGCGGATGGACAACCGTTCCTTGTATCATTGAGGATGATCCGGGTGAAGGAGAGCCTGTGAAAACGAGACCGACAAATCGATAAGAAACAAAAAAGAACAACGATATGGATAGACAGAAATTTGCTTTTGACAAGACCAACTTCAAGTTGTTGGCCATCGGTATGGCTGTCATTATCATCGGTTTTCTGCTGATGACAGGACCTAGTTCGACCGAAGGGTATTTTGAACCCGATATTTTTAGCGTACGTCGCATCAAGGTAGCTCCGGTAGTGTGTCTGCTGGGGTTTGTTTTCATGATTTATGGCATCGTACACAAACCGAAAGACACGAACGATAACCTGTAGGATTTGGATTAACAAGTATTAGATTATATAAGTAAGAATCAAGTAATTAGTATTACATGGATTTTATTCAGACCGTCATTATTTCGATTGTAGAGGGACTCACCGAGTTCCTGCCGGTATCGTCTACCGGTCACATGATTATTGCGCAGAGTATGTTGGGCGTAGAGAGTACTCCTTTTGTCAAGGCGTTTACCGTCATCATCCAGTTTGGAGCCATCCTGTCGGTGGTTTGTCTGTACTGGCAGCGTTTTTTCCGCCTGAACCACAGACCGCTGGAAGGGAATCCTTCGGGATGGCAGAAGTTCCTGCACAAGTATGATTTCTATTGGAAATTGCTGGTAGCCTTCGTTCCGGCAGCGGTCATCGGTCTGCTGGCCGGTGATTTTATCGACTCCATGCTCGAGAATGTTACTGTGGTAGCTGTGATGCTGGTCATCGGTGGTATCTTCATGCTCTTCTGTGACAAAATTTTCAACCAAGGTAGCGATACGACGCCGGTGACCGAGAAACGTGCTTTCTACATCGGTCTGTTCCAGTGCATTGCCATGATTCCGGGGGTATCGCGTTCGATGGCTACCATCGTGGGCGGTATGGCGCAGAAATTGTCGCGCAAGGCTGCGGCCGAGTTCTCGTTCTTTCTGGCGGTGCCGACGATGTTTGCTGCTACGGCTTACAAGATGCTGAAGCTTTTCCAGGAGCCCGATGGGGTACAGCTGGTGGTCGACAATGCCGGTACGTTGCTGCTGGGCAATGTGGTGGCTTTTGTGGTGGCGCTGCTGGCTATCAAGTTCTTTATCAGTTTTGTCACGAAGTACGGATTCAAGGCATTCGGCTGGTACCGTATCATCGTGGGAGTAGTCATTCTGGTCCTGCTGCTGACCGGACATAACCTGGAAATTGTCTGATGAATTTTAAAGAAGGAGAAGTATTATACTTTGATAAGCCGCTGCGATGGACATCCTTCGCCGTGGTGAACAAGATACGTTACCACTTGTGCCGCAAGTTGGGCGTGAAGAAACTGAAGGTGGGACATGCCGGTACCCTCGACCCGCTGGCAACGGGGGTGATGATTATCTGCACCGGCAAGGCCACCAAGCGCATTGAAGAGTTCCAGTACCATACCAAGGAGTACATCGCTACCCTGCGGTTGGGGGCCACGACTCCTTCCTACGACCTGGAAAAGGAAATCGATGCCACTTATCCCACCGAACACATCACCCGCGAGCTGGTGGAGGAAGTGCTGAAGCGTTTCATCGGCAGTATCGAACAGGTGCCGCCGGCTTTCTCGGCCTGCAAGGTGGACGGCGAACGGGCGTACGACCTGGCCCGCAAGGGGGAAGAGGTGAAACTGAAGGCCAAGACCCTGGTCATCGACGAAATCGAACTGCTGGAATGCAACCTGCCTGAAATCAAGATTCGGGTGGTGTGCAGCAAAGGTACCTACATCCGCGCCCTGGCCCGCGACATCGGTGAGGCTCTCGACAGCGGTGCCCACCTGACGGGATTGATCCGTACCCGTGTGGGTGAGGTGAAACTGGCTGATTGCATGCAGGTGGAAACCTTCGCCGAATGGCTGGATAATCAAGAGATTGAAGTAACAAACGAATAAGGAGGAAGAAAGATGAAACTGTCGCAATTTAAATTTAAACTGCCGGAAGAAAGAATCGCTTTGCATCCGGCTAAGTATAGAGATGAATCGCGCCTGATGGTGGTTCATAAGTCAACCGGCGAAATCGAACACCGGGTGTTCAAGGACATCCTGGATTACTTTGACGACCGGGATGTGTTTATCTTCAACGATACGAAGGTATTTCCGGCTCGCTTGTACGGCAACAAGGAAAAGACCGGTGCCCGCATCGAAGTATTCCTGTTGCGCGAACTGAACGAAGAACTGCGCCTGTGGGATGTGCTGGTCGATCCGGCCCGTAAGATCCGTATCGGCAACAAGCTGTATTTCGGTGACGACGATTCGATGGTGGCCGAAGTCATCGACAATACCACCTCGCGTGGCCGTACGCTGCGTTTCCTGTACGACGGTCCGCACGATGAGTTCAAGAAGGCTCTCTATGCTTTGGGTGAAGCCCCGCTGCCCAGTTTTATCCGCCGTCCGGTGGAAGAAGACGATGCCGAACGCTTCCAGACCATCTTTGCCAAGAACGAGGGAGCGGTGACAGCTCCGACGGCCGGTCTGCATTTCAGCCGTGAACTGATGAAGCGCATGGAAATCAAGGGTATCGACTTCTCGTTTGTGACCATGCACGCCGGTCTGGGCAACTTCCGCGAAATCGATGTGGAAGATTTGACCAAGCACAAGATGGACTCGGAACAGATGTTTGTCAACTCGGAAGCTTGCCGTCGGGTGAACCTGGCCAAGGATGAAGGCAAGAACGTGTGCGCTGTGGGTACGACAGTGATGCGGGCTATCGAAACGGCGGTAGGTACCGACGGACACCTGAAGGAATTCGAAGGTTGGACCAACAAGTTTATCTTCCCGCCTTACGACTTTACGGTAGCCAACAGCATGGTGAGCAATTTCCACTTGCCGCTGTCTACGCTGCTGATGCTGGTGTGTGCCTACGGAGGTTATGAACTGGTTATGGAAGCCTACAACGTGGCGCTGAAGGAAGACTACCGTTTCGGTACCTACGGCGATGCCATGCTGATTCTGGACAAATAAAGAAGGCGGATGCTGACTGTACCGACGAGAGTATATTTGGGCTTGGGCACCAACTTGGGTGACCAGACCGCACAACTGGAGACGGCTGTCGCAGCCATCAAAAAGCGGATAGGGGAGTTGACTTCCCTATCCGCTTTTTATGTGACAGAACCGTGGGGCTTTACTTCCGAACACAGCTTCCTCAATGCGGTATGCTGTGTAGAGACAACCTTGCTTCCTTTCGAAGTGTTGGCTGAAACACAGGTCATTGAACAGGAAATGGGGCGGAAACACAAATCGGTGGATGGGGTGTACAGCGACCGTCCCATCGATATTGATATTTTACTGTACGGGCAGGAAATTCTGCAGACACCGACACTCACGGTGCCGCATCCGTTGCTGACGGAACGGCGTTTCGTGCTGGAGCCGCTGGCCGAAATTGCCCCCGACGAAGTGCATCCTGCGCTGGGACACACTTTCCGGGAATGGCTGGACGAACTGGACCGGAAAGAGAAAATGGAAACCCTTTAAACGTATATGCCCCCCTGTGCAGCCGACTGTCACAGGGGGGCATATACGTTTAAAGGAGTATGGGATGGAATTTGGGCTATAAGCTCAACTCCAGCAAGGCCTTTCCTTCGGTGTTCAGTACGCGGATATGCAGTTCGTTTTTACGTTTGCTGACCACCATGACCGTAGCATCTTCCGGACGGTATCCACCACCGATGATGACGGGGAAGGGGTTGCCCAGTTCACCTGCCGGATGATAGGCATACTGGTGGGTATGGGCATTGAGGCTCACATCAAACGGAGCTTTCTGCAGCAACGGTTTCCACAGGTCTTCACACAGGTTGGGATGGTCGTTTCCATACAAGGGAATGTGATGGATAAGAATGCGTTTCCGGGCTTTTTTGAATGCCTGGGAGCGCATTTCCTGTTTCAGGAAGTCCACTTGCTCCTGGCGGAGTTGGGTGAAGTCGTTCAGTCCGTAGTACACCCAATGGTCGTCGGGCTTGTCTTCCCCGCAGTCGAGCACGACGATGCGGGTATCGCCCCAGTTGAATGCTCCGTAGGTCCGGTTGTCCACATAGTCGTAATGGTCACGCAGGCCGATGGAGTAGGCGTTGCGGATTTCGTGGTTGCCACGCAGGAAGAAGGCAGGTACGCGGTCGGCACGGACCCCTTCGGTCAGTTCGCTGATGAAGCGGGTTGCCTGGTCGTGGCTGGCGGGGTCGTCCACACAGTCGCCGTTGAACACCACAAAGTCGTAGGGGATGTCTTTCACCTGTTGACAAAGGGCCCGGAACGTCGGGGTTTGTTGGTGCAGGTCGTTGAATATCAATGCTGTGAAATCTTCAGTGTCGGCCGAAGGCAGGGTGAAACGGCTGAACGGCGATTGGGCGGTATGGCCGAACACCTTGTTGTAAGCCTGGTAACGAAGGATTTCCTGCGAGCAGACGCGGTAGTAATAGGTCTGTCCGGGTTGCAGTCCGTTCAGGCGGACCTTGTGCAGGAAATTGTTGCACACCACCTGTCCGTCGACAATGTGTCGGGCGCGCTCCAGGTGGGTGGTATCGGTGCCGTATTCCACCCAGCAATGGGCCGGTACGGTGGTTTCCCACATTACCGTCACGCCGTTGCCGGTCGGGTTCTGCAGGTAAGGACGGGTGCGGAAAATCTGTTCAGCTTTCTCGGCGGTGCGCAGTGCCACCACTACCGGCCGGTGGTCGGAAGCCACCGCTTCGGGCAGCACTTGTGCCTGGGTAACGGCTATCGGGCCGGCGGTCTTTTTCCACACGGCGATGTAGTCCAGGGTTTCGTTGGGCTGGGGAGCCGGGAAGGTAGCCTGTTTGGGGTTATTCAACAGTTGGAAGTCGTTTTTCAGGTCTTCGAGGAAGGGGGAGTCGGGAAGTGCATTCAGGTCGCCAGCCAGGTAGAACGGTTTGTCGTAGCGGGCAGCCGCCTGTCGGATGAGGGTCAGGGATGCCGTGCGGTCTTCCTCGGTAAGCGACAGGTGGGTACAAGCATAACAATAGTCCTCGAATTCGGCGATGAGCAAGGCACGGGCTTCTTCCCGTCCCGGCAAGGCATAGCGTTCTACCCGCAGGGGTTCGTGGCGGGTGAGGAGTCCGATGCCGTATTTTCCACCGTCGAAATCAATGGCGGGTGCAAAGTAGGCGTGCAGGCCGGTGCGTTCGGCCAGTTCCCCCAAGACGTAGCGTTGCTGGCTGCGCTGGGTCATGCTGTCGACTTCCTGTACGGCAATGGCTTCGGCATCCGCCTTTCGCAGGATGTCGGCCACGCGGGCATAGTTGCATACATTGTCCATACCCGTTGCATTCTTGATGTTGTAGGTCATTAACCGGAGGGTGTGTTGTGCCGAAAGGCCCAGGGAACAGAGGGCGGCACAAAGGAACAAAAAGGTCTTTTTCATCATACTAAAAGGTTTGTGTTTGTTTTTCAGCCTCAAAATTACAGATAAAAACGGAGTCCCCGGGTTTCTTCTATGTTAAAGAGCGCTAATCAGTGGGTCTGTTTCCGGAATTATCGTACCTTTGCAGCCGTTAAAAACAGTGGAGAGATTTGAGTAGCTTGCAACCACCCAAAAAAATGCTAAAACACAGGAGGTTTCCTTCCGGAAACCCTATCTACTCTGATAACTTCCCCCAACTGATTAACGCTGAACATTTATTTTTTAATTCTAAATTGTAATCTGTAATGGGATACTTATTCACATCCGAATCGGTGTCAGAAGGACACCCCGACAAAGTGGCCGATCAAATTTCGGACGCTGTGCTTGACAAACTGTTGGCTTTTGACCCCAGTTCGAAAGTAGCTTGCGAAACCCTGGTGACTACCGGACAGGTAGTGCTGGCCGGAGAAGTGAAAACAACGGCCTACGTGGACTTGCAGCGCATTGCCCGTGAGGTGATCAACCGCATCGGCTATACCAAGAGCGAGTACATGTTCGAAGGCAACTCGTGTGGCGTATTCTCGGCCATTCACGAACAGAGTGCGGACATCAACCGCGGTGTAGAACGCGAAGACCCGATGAACCAGGGGGCTGGCGACCAGGGTATGATGTTCGGTTATGCAACGAACGAAACTGAAAACTATATGCCGCTGTCGCTCGACTTGTCGCACAAGCTGCTGATGGTGCTGGCAGATATCCGCCGCGAGGGCAAGGTGATGACTTACCTGCGTCCGGACGCCAAGAGCCAAGTGACCATCGAGTACGATGACAACGGTAAACCGGTGCGCATCGATACCATCGTGGTGTCTACGCAGCACGATGAATTCATCCTGCCGGCCGATGGCTCGAAGGAAGCCCAGTTGAAGGCTGACGAAGAAATGCTGGCTCAGATCCGTCGCGATGTCATCGAAATCCTGATGCCGCGTGTCATTGCCGAAATCCACAACGAAGACGTACTGGCCTTGTTCAACGACCAGATTACGTATCATGTAAACCCGACCGGCAAGTTTGTAATCGGTGGTCCTCACGGAGATACCGGTCTGACCGGCCGTAAGATCATCGTCGATACCTACGGTGGCAAGGGTGCTCACGGTGGGGGCGCCTTCTCGGGCAAGGATCCCAGCAAGGTGGACCGCAGTGCCGCTTATGCTGCCCGTCACATTGCCAAGAACATGGTGGCAGCCGGTGTAGCCGACGAAATGTTGGTGCAGGTGTCTTATGCCATTGGGGTAGCACGTCCTATCAACATCTATGTGGATACCTACGGCCGCAGCAACGTGAAGATGAGCGACGGTGAAATTGCCAAGAAGATTGATGAACTGTTCGACCTGCGTCCGAAGGCCATCGAAGAACGCCTGAAGCTGCGTAACCCGATTTACGAAGAAACGGCATCGTACGGACACATGGGCCGCGAACCGAAGGTGGTGACCAAGACTTACGAATCCATGTATCAGGAAACCAAGACAGTGGAAGTGGAACTGTTTACCTGGGAAAAGCTGGACTACGTAGACCGTATCAAGGAAGCTTTTGGTCTGTAAGCGAATCGTCTGAGCCCACTGGACCGTCAGGTTTGAAACAGAAACAACCGGACCGAACGGTCTGCAAACAATAACTTTACACCCTGAAAGGATAGGAGTGCGATGTCCGTCGCCTGCTTCTTTTCAGGGTGTTTTCATCCCTAAAAACGACTTGACCATGAACGATATCAAACAGGTATGTGTGTACAGTGCTTCGAGCACTCAAATTCCGCAGGTATATTTCGAAACAGCGCAGGAACTGGGACGGCTGCTGGCCGAACGCGGCATCAATCTCATCAACGGAGCCGGCTGTATCGGACTGATGGCGGCCACTTCGAATGCCGCCTTGGCTGCCGGGGGAACCGTGACCGGTGTTATCCCCCATTTTATGGTGGAACAAGGTTGGCACCATACCGGACTGACGGAGCTGGTGGAAACCCAGACCATGCACGAACGCAAGCGCAAGATGGCCGACCTATCGGACGGTGTCATCGCTCTGCCGGGCGGTTGCGGCACCCTGGAGGAACTGCTCGAAATCATCACCTGGAAACAATTGGGACTGTATCTGAACCCGATTGTCGTGCTCAATGTCAACGGCTTCTTCGACCCGCTGTTGGCTATGCTCGACCGGGCAGTCGAGGAGCATTTCATGCGTCCCCAGCATCGCGACATCTGGAAAGTGGCCACTTCGCCCGAAGAAGCCTTGAATTTGCTTTATACAACACCCGTTTGGAACAAAGAAATTCGTAAATTTGCAGCGATATGAGTGAAACCTGTCGTCCTGGAATAAAGGACCTGCTGCAGTGGCAGGTCGAAATGCAAGGTAGCGTAGAAGCCGCCTTGACGCATACGTCGTGTCCGGTGGTGCGGGAGGAAGGGATGGCAGGTATTCCATTGCCCTATCAGCTGCGTTCCGACTGGATGGTCACCGGCATTCTGTTCCTCTGTTTTGTGTTGGTGTCCTACGTGCTGTCGCATGGCAAGCGTCATTTGCAGCAACAGTTTAAAAAGATTCGCTTCACCCGTGAACGAGGCAGTTTGTTTGATGACAGTACGGCTACAGACATTCGTCATACTTTAGCCTTGATTCTTCAAACCTGTATCCTTTCGGGCTTCTGCGTTTATGACTACTTTTCCGACCATGACCCGGTGCTGTTTGCCAGTGTATCCCATAGTTTGCTGCTCACGGTCTATATTGGATTCAGCCTTTTTTATGTCATCTCCAAGTGGCTGATCTATAACTTTGTAAATTGGATATTTTTTAACAAAACACGCAATGTAATTTGGTTGGAATCCTACTTTAATGTGTTAATTGGCGTCGGATTTTTCCTTTTCCCACTTGTCCTTTTAGTGGTTTATTTTAATTTATCTCCGCAAGTGGCACCGTATTTTGTGGGAGGTGTGATTGTAATAGCTAAAATATTATTGTTTTATAAGTGCTTTACTAACTTTTTCAACAAAATCTATGGCACATTCCATTTAATTCTGTACTTTTGTGCCCTCGAAATCCTGCCCGACTTGGTGCTGTGGCAGGGAATACTCTTAGCAAACAACTTATTGATATTAAAATTTTAGTACATTGAAGATAAAAAAAGTCCTCGTTTCTCAGCCAAAACCGACTTCAGAGAAGTCACCTTATTACGATATCGCTGAGAAATACGGTGTGAAGATTGATTTTCGCCCGTTTATCAAGGTTGAGAGTTTGTCGGCCAAAGAATTCAGAAAACAGAAAGTGTCCATTCTCGATCATACCGCAGTGATTTTCACTTCTCGGCATGCAATCGACCACTTCTTTAATCTGTGTGCTGAAATGCGTGTTACGATACCGGAAACCATGAAGTATTTCTGTACGTCGGAAACCATTGCACTCTATATTCAGAAGTATGTGCAGTATCGTAAGCGTAAGGTGTTCTTTGGTGCTACCGGCAAGTTTGTCGACCTGGTGCCTGTCATTGTAAAGCACAGTTCTGAAAAGTATCTGATCCCGATGTCGGACGTGCATAACGACGAAATCAAGGATTTGTTGGACAAGCAGAAGATTCAGCATACGGAAGTGGTCATGTATCGTACGGTCAGCAACGACTTTACGCCTGAAGAAAAGTTCGATTATGACATGCTGCTGTTCTTCAGTCCGGCAGGTATTCAGTCGTTGATCAAGAACTTCCCTTCTTTTGACCAGAAGGAAGTGGCTATCGGCTGTTTTGGCCCGGCTACAGCCAAGGCGGTGAAGGACGCCGGCTTGCGTCTGGACCTGGAAGCACCGACTGCTGCAGCTCCGTCGATGACAGCTGCCTTGGATAAGTTCATCGGCGACCAGAACAAGGATTGATATTTTTCAAGATTATATCCCAAAACCGGGGGTTTTGTATCTATAAAGTTGTAACTTTGTGATTCGAAACCCTCGGTTTTTTATGACAACGCTTATGGAAGAAAGAAGAAATACCCTCAGCAAACAGGAACGTCTGAGCAGTAAGACGATGATTGAACGGCTCTTTGCCGGCGGAAGCCAGTCTTTCGCTGCTTTTCCTATGCGTGTGGTCTATATGTCGGTGGAACCTGCTGAAGGGGAGACGCTTCCCGGGGCTTCCATCCTGATCAGTGTGCCGAAGAAACGGTTCAAACGGGCGGTGAAGCGAAACCGGGTGAAGCGGCAGGTGCGCGAGGCTTACCGTAAGCACAAACACGTGTTGCTCGATGCTTTGGCTACCCGAAACCAGCACTTGGTGGTAGCATTCATTTGGCTGGACAGCCGTCTCCACGACTCGGACGAAGTGGAATGGAAGGTAAAGCGTTTGCTTTACCATATTGCAGAAGGTTTGGAGGAGAAAGAGAAGTAATGGCTGGGCTTCGCAAGTTTTTCGTTTTTCTGCTGTTATGCCCCATCCGTTTTTACCAGGGCTATATCTCGCCGCTCACACCTCCGTCGTGCCGGTTTGTTCCCACTTGTTCGCAGTATGCGGTGGAAGCGATCCAGAAACATGGACCGCTGAAGGGGTTGTATTTGGCTATCCGTCGTTTGCTGCGCTGTCATCCTTGGGGCGGTTCAGGTTATGATCCTGTACCTTGAGTACGGGCGTGCCTGATCAAGACCTTACCTTGTTTACTTATGAACACATCCCTGTTGAAATCTCCTTTTCTTTTAGACATTCATACCCATCACCCGGCCATTGTTCCGGGCGAGAGTCTGCAAAGCGTGGAACCGGCTGCTTTTGCACCGATTCCCGGCTGTAGCTATTCTGTAGGTATCCATCCCTGGAAAGCGCACGAAGCGGTCCGGGACGAGGTGTTATGGGCCTGTCTCGAGAAAGCAGCTGTCCATCCGCAGGTCTGTGCCATCGGCGAAGCCGGACTGGACAAGTTGGCTGCGGCCCCCTGGGCGATGCAACAGGCAGTCTTTGAGCGTCAGATTCTGCTCAGTGAGGCTGTGGGCAAGCCGTTGGTGATTCATGCCGTAAAGGCGATGAACGAACTGGTGGTGCTCAAACGCCGCTTCCGCCCCCGGATGCCGTGGGTAGTGCATGGCTTCCGTAACAAACTCCCGGTGGCCCGTGCGTTGCTTGACGAGGGGATGTGGCTGTCGTTCGGCTCGCGTTTTCCCGAGGCTGTGGTACAGGCACTTTCGTCTTCGCAGTTTGTGGCCGAGACCGATGAAAGTACGGAGTCGATTCAGGCGGTCATCGCCCGTCTGGCAGCGGTTCGGGGCGAGCCGCTGGATGTCCTGCAGCCGCAGTTGGCTGCCAATGCCCGGCGCATCTTTTTTGAGCGAGAAAGTTGTGAGTTCAGATAAAGAGTCGTACTTTTGTGGACTAATTTAAAAATCAAACATTTAAATAGATTATCATTCGATGAATTTTGTAGAAGAATTATCCTGGCGCGGCATGGTGCATACCATGATGCCCGGCACTGAAGAGTTATTGGCAAAAGAACAGGTTACCGCTTACGTAGGCATTGACCCGACGGCCGATTCATTGCATATCGGTCACTTGTGCGGGGTGATGATGCTGCGTCATTTCCAGCGTTGCGGCCACAAGCCTTTGGCATTGATCGGGGGTGCTACCGGTATGATCGGTGACCCTTCGGGAAAGTCACAGGAACGCAACCTGCTGAACGAAGAGACTTTGCGCCATAACGTGGCTTGCATCAAGAAGCAGTTGTCCAAGTTCCTGGACTTCGACAGCGATGCGCCCAACAAGGCCGAACTGGTGAACAACTACGATTGGATGAAGGACTTTACCTTCCTCGATTTTGCCCGTGAAATCGGTAAGCACATTACCGTTAACTATATGATGGCGAAGGACAGCGTACAGAAGCGTCTGAACGGCGAAGCACGCGACGGTCTGTCGTTCACTGAATTTACCTATCAGCTGTTGCAGGGCTACGACTTCCTGCACCTGTACGAAACCAAGGGATGCAAGCTGCAGATGGGTGGCTCGGACCAGTGGGGTAACATCACTACCGGTGCCGAACTGATTCGCCGTACCAACGGGGGAGAAGTGTTCGCCCTGACTTGTCCGTTGATTACCAAGGCCGATGGAGGTAAGTTCGGTAAGACAGAATCCGGCAACATCTGGTTGGATCCGAACTACACCTCTCCGTACAAGTTCTACCAGTTCTGGTTGAACGTGAGCGACGAAGATGCAGCCCGTTACATCAAGATTTTCACTTCCTTGAGCAAGGAAGAAATCGAAGCCTTGACTGCCGAACACGCCGAAGCCCCGCACTTGCGTATCCTGCAGAAGCGTCTGGCCAAGGAAGTGACGGTGATGGTACACTCGGAAGAAGACTACAATGCAGCCGTAGAAGCTTCGAACATCCTGTTTGGCAACGCTACTTCGGATGCCTTGAAGAAACTCGACGAACAGACGCTGTTGGCCGTGTTCGAAGGTGTTCCGCAGTTTGAAGTATCGCGTGACGCGTTGGCAGCCGGCGTGAAGGCCGTTGATCTGTTCGTGGACCATGCAGCCGTATTCGCGTCAAAGGGCGAAATGCGCAAGCTGGTTCAAGGGGGTGGCGTTTCACTGAACAAGGAAAAGCTGGGTGCTTTCGATCAGGTAGTGACAACCGCTGACTTGCTGGACGACAAGTACCTGCTGGTACAGCGCGGTAAGAAGAACTATTACCTGATTATCGTGAAGTAATCGGAAGAAACAAGTATAGATAAGCTTCCGGGGAGCTGCTATTCCCGGAGGTCTTTGAAAAAGAAATG
>AMCI01001990.1_pt1 | contig 35293 bp, 27 predicted proteins | sample 419838 | NCBI WGS metagenome assembly AMCI01 (sample SAMN01090643, study PRJNA158313) | gut metagenome
CCCTGAACATTTCGGAACATTCCAGCGGTTTTGAACGGGAGGGCGAAAGATTCGCCCACAAATTCGAGAATGCCTTGACAAAAATCCCCTTGGATTTGGATGGCATCTATTCGGTACAAATTGACATCACCATTCAGCGCAAGGCGTACACCCCTTTCCGATGTACCTACACCCGGTACATAGATGCGGACGATTTACAAATACTCAGCTACTCCGAAACGTCCTGTCCCGTTCCGACCGACCCGTCCGGGGAACCTCTGCCCAACGAATCGGCGGCTCCGTACCCGCAGCCATTCCACACCCCTGAAGCCGTCGGGGTCAGCAACGAGGACTTGCAAGCCTTCGATGCCGTCATCAGCGACCCGGACGTCAACAGACTGTTCATCCTTTCCTTGAAAAAAGCGCGAAGTTCGAGGGATGTGGCCGAAGCTGTACTGCGACTGGTCAAGCAAGGGGTGATTGAAGACAAAGAGGCCAACACAAAGCGCTTTGCCGAACGTATCCGTCGTTTCTGTTCTTTTCCAAAAGGGAAGTCGGAAGGCAACCTTTCGAATACCATCCGAAACCTGCTGACCGAAAAGCATCATGAAATCATGCAAGCGCTGCAGAAACTGAATCTGCAGCCGGATACGGCGTGCGCACATCCGGGCGGAGTTCACCACACCTGACCCTGCCGGGCTTGGTTGCAGCAAAAAAGGCGACAGACTCTTCATCTGTCGCCTTTTGCTGGTTCGGGGTACCCGGTCCGTCCTTTCCGGCCCGTTACAGCTCCTTGTATTCTTCCGAAGCACGGAAGCAGGGGCAGGCCTTGTGGATGCTCGCAGAGAGCTCGTAATGCCCTACAATGCGGGCTTCGGGATAGTCTTTGCGCAGTTCGCGCAGCAGGGCCGTCAGGGCTATCTTCTGTTCGTTCGTCCGGGTGTCGGCGGGGTGGCCCTCTTCATCCAGTCCGCCCTCGTAGCAGATGCCCACACTGTGCTGGTTGAAGCCGAACACGTGGGCTCCCACCTGGTCGAGGGGGCGGCAGGGATGGGTGATGCCGTCGCGGGTGATGTAGAAGTGGTAGCCGATGTCGCGGAAGCCGCGCTGCTGCACGTGGCAGCGGCGGAGGGCTTCGGGCGGAAAGGGATGGTTGGCACGGGTGCCCGTGCAGTGAATCACCAGGTAGGCGATTCGTCGGGGTGCTGATTCATCTGTCATCATACGTTTCTCACTTTGGTTTTTGGCCTTGGTTCCTGGCCTTGGTTTCTCACTTTGGTTCCTTACTTTGGTTTTTGGCCTTGGTTTCAAGGTCTGAGACAGCTTTGTAGTCCGAACGCACCGGCCAGCGCTGTTGCGATGGCTACGATGACTTTCAGAATGGTGTACCAGAGGTTCTCTTTCGGAGAGGGCGGGGTAGCCCCCAGGACTGCCGCACTGCAGAAATTTTTCCATGTTTTCATCATTCAAGGATTTGGTTTTTCAAGATTCACAGGACTGTGGGTTTCAGGATTTAAACGTCCATGGGTGTTGCCTTTTCAGACAGGATGGACCCACCCTTTTCAGCGGGGTGGGTCCCATCGGCTAGTCTTTCTTTTCTTCCGGTTCCAGTTTGGTGACCACATCCATTCCTCCCTTTTCGGCACGCAGAGCAGCGCTCTGGGCTTTTCGGGTGGCTACCGGAACGAATTCCAGTCCCTGGAATACATTCTTCAGATCCTGGCCGGGCTGATAGACAATGTTCACACCCAGGATGTGGCTGGACGAAAACTTTTCCAACGACTCGGCGCCTTCACTCATCAGACTCAAGCGGAACTTGCCCAGTTCACCGAAATCCACCTGCTTGCCTTCCCGCAGCCCGTCGAACAGGTTGTCGACCGTGGAAGTGAGTACGGCCACCACATCGGCGCGGCTGACGGTGGTCTGCTGAGCTACGCGGCGACTCAGTTCTTTCAATGTCAGTTCGCCACTCATCTGTGCGACGGCATAAGCCTTGGGCTCTGCCGATTTGTTGAACGGATTCTTTCGCATACATACACTGTAGTTCAATGCCATCATTGTAAATTTTAAAGTTAATAATAAGAATTAATGGATTCCCTGTCGGGAGACGGCTTGCCAGATGGCTTTCTCCCTGGGGGAACACTGCAAATATAGGGCTTTCAAACCACTGAATGTGAATGGGTATGCGCTAGTGTGACCCCCAAGGAAATAAGACAAAAAAAGAATGGATTATGTGAATTACGATGAATTAAACCGGAGATTTTTCTTGGGTATATGGCCGAAAAACTCTACCTTTATGTCCATAAAAAGAACCCTGGACGCGTCCTGAAGAAACCCTGAACGCGCCCTGGCTAAATCCTGAAAGGACTATAAAGAAACCCTAACGAAACCCTAACGAAACCCTAACGAAACTCTAAAGAAACCATGATGGACACTTCTTTCCAATCTTCTTCCCCCTTCTCCGCACAGCCCGAGGAATGGCCCGTACGGAGCTATTATAAAAGTGACCTGGCTGCTGCCTATGCACCGGGTCTCACCCTTCATGCGGCGCTCAACCGGCTGGCGGCCTGGATACATCAGAACGGTCCGTTGGAGCAGGCCCTGCAGCAGACGGGCTATCAGCCTCGGCAGCGGGCTTTCAGTCCCAAGCAGGTGGGGCTCATCTTCGAGTACCTTGGAAAGCCTTGAACGGGCTGGGGTTCCCCTAAAAAAAAGCCCGGCCCGACGGCTGCATCCTGTCGGATACTGCTGTCGGGCCGGGCCCATCGGATCGTTACGTAAGGTCCGATTCGTCTGGTCGAATCGCTTTCTTCGTCTAGTCGAGTTGCTTCTTTCGTGTACGGAATTGGCTTTCTTCGTCTAGTCGAGTTGCTTCTTTCGTGTACGGAATTGGCTTTCTTCGTCTAGTCGAATCGGATTGACCTCTACTTGCCATATTTTTCAATCAGCGAATCCACCACTTTGTCGCCCAGTTCCTTGGCTTTGGCAAAGTTGGCAAAGGCTTCCTTCTGCTTTTTCTGCTGCACCTGGCAGTAGCCCAGCATGCGGTAGGCATCGGCGGCTTTCGGGTCGAGTTCGATGGCTTTCTGCAGGGCAGTGGCAGCCTCGGTCAACTGGTTTACGCGGACGTGGACGGCGCCTTTCTCTACCCACAGGGAGGCGTCCTTCGGCTCCATTTCCACCGCCTTGCTGATGTCGTCGATAGCCTGCTGGAACATCTTGCACTGCACTTCGGCCTGCTCGCGCTGCAGGTAGAAGGTGGCACTGACGCGACCTCCGATGGCATCGTAGAACGCGTTGTAGTCGCCGACGGCTTCGCGCCATTGCCCCATCTGGGCTTTCAGTTCAGCCCGTTCGTAGAAGTAGGGAGCGGCTTCCGAGGTGTAGGGCTTCGTGAAGCGGACTACGGCGCTGTCCATCAGGGCTACGACCTCGGTCAACGGAGTGCCTTCGATGAGCTGCTTGCACTTGGCGGCCGAGTAGAAGGTGGCGGCCGAGGCCATTTCCGAACGGTTCACCTGTTCGTAGGCAGCGAAGGCTTCGGGGTACTTCTGCAGGGCGAAGAGGATGTCGCCTTCCAGTTGGCGGTAGAGGGGCTGGTCGCCTCCTTGCACGGCTTCCTGAATGTAGGTGAGGGCCCGGTCGAAGTTCCAGTCGCCCAGGGGTTTCTTTCCGGCTTCGCCGTTGGCGGCGGCCTGGCTCAGTCCCAGGTTGTAGCCGTAAATCAGCTTGGCCAGTTGGAAGAGGGTTTCGGGACGGTTGGCGGTCACCTTCAGCGCTTGTTCGGCATCGGCCTGGGCTTGCTGGAAGTGGGCTTCATCGCCGAAATCCAGGTGCGTGGTGGCCCGGCGCAGGTAGCCTTCGGCACTGTGGGGGTACTGGCGCAGGAAGTCGTTCACCGTGGTCAGGTAGGTGTCGTGGTCCTGTTGCGAACCGGCCATCATCAGATACACCAGGGCCTGTTCTTCCGTAGGCGGCAGGGCTTTGCGGATGCCGATGCGGTTCAGGTTGGCGTCGTTCATCGACAGGGCGGTGATTTCGAGGGCCGCTCCGAACGAGGCCCCGATGGCATAGCTTTCGGTGGCGTCTTCCGAGGCGTTCTTCTGGATCAGGCCGAGCACCTGGCCCTGGGCGTTCATCAGCGGACAGCTGACGGTCTTGTCGGTGGTCTTCAGGTCAAGGGTGTAGTAGTACGACTGATGGCCGATGGTGTCTACCTTCGTCACTTTGCCGGTCTGGCAGGTGGCGTCCTTCTGGGTGGAGTAGGGCAGCAGGTAGACGGTCTCGCCCACGGCAGCCGGCTGCGTGGCGGGGGTCAGGGCTTCTGTCTTCTTGTCGGCGGGGATGGCCAATTTCACCACGTCGTAGATGGCATTGGCACCCAGGATGCACTCTACGGGCAGTTCCTTGCTGTCGGCATTGATCACCACGGCACGTTGGGCTCCGTCGAACAGGGTATAGTCCGAGAGGGCCGTACCGTCGGCCTGGATGTAGAAGCCGTTGCCGGTGCTTTTGATTTGGTTGTTCGCGTTGTAGGTCACCACCGAGAAGACGGCCTTCTTGGCTTTGGCGGCCCATTTGGGATTGGCTTGGGCGTAACCGGCTTCCACCGCCAGTCCGCAGGCTAAAAATAAGAGGATTTTTTTCATGGTCATGTTTGCTTATGAGAGTTTGATGGGGGTGGGGGTGTCGCCGAATCCGCGTTGCTTCACGGCTTCGTAAATCAGGATGCCGGCGGCTACCGATACGTTGAGCGATTCGATCTTGCCCATCAGCGGAATCTTGATCCATTCGTCGCACAGCGACAGGTGTTCGTAGGGCACACCGGTATCTTCGGCACCCATGATGATGCACACGGGGTCCTGGTAGTTGGCGCGGGTGTAGTCGTAGTCGCCCTTTTCGGTGGCAGCTACAATCTTGAATCCGCTGTCCTTCAAGAACTGGATGGTGTTTGTCAGGTTCTGTTCGCGGCATACGGGCAGGGTGTGCAGGGCACCGGCCGAGGTCTTGATGGCATCGGCGTTCACGCTCACGCTGTTCTTGTTGGGGATGATGATGGCATCCACCCCGGCACATTCGCAGGTACGGGCAATGGCCCCGAAGTTGCGCACGTCGGTCAGTCCGTCGAGCATGATGAGCAGGGGGTTCTTTCCCTGTTCAAAGAGGAAGGGCACGATGTCCTCGGTGCGCTGGTAGGTGATGGACGACACGAAGGCCACCACTCCCTGGTGGTTCTTGCGCGTGATGCGGTTGATGCGTTCCACCGGTACCCGCTGGACGGGGATGAGGGTGTTCTTCAGGCAGGCGAACAGCTCTTTCGAGAGGTCGCTCTGGATGTCCTTCTTCACGAGGATCTTGTCGATTTCTTTTCCGGCTTGGATGGCCTCGATAACGGCGCGGACACCGAATATCATTTCGTTCTTTTCTATCATAGAAGTGGGTTGTTGTTAATTCTTAAACTTGTTTTGGGTTTCAAGGGTTCCGGCAGCCTTCAGTCCTTTCGGCAACTTTCAGTAGCTTTCAGTCCTTTCAGTCCTTTCGGCAGCCCTCGATCAGCGCCCGGGCATTGTTCAGGGCGGCTTCGGTCAGGGTGGCACCGCTCAGCATGTTGGCAATCTCGTGCACGCGTTCCTCGGCATCGAGCCGGCGGATGTGGCTGTTGGTGCCCGTCTCGGTGTCTTCCTTGTACACCTTGTAGTGGGTGGTGCCGCGGGCGGCAATCTGGGGCAGGTGGGTAATGCTGATTACCTGTCGGTTCTGCTGGCCCATCTCCTGCATGATGAGGGCCATCTTCTCGGCGATGGAGCCCGACACGCCGGTGTCGATTTCGTCGAAGATGATGGTGGGCAGTTTTACGGCGCCGGCTATCATGGCTTTCAGTGAGAGCATGACGCGGGCAATTTCACCGCCCGAGGCTACGGAGGCCACGTTCTGCAGGGTGCCGTTCTTGTTGGCCGAGAAGAGGAAGGTCACGCTGTCCATCCCTTTGTGGTCGGGTTCCTTGCGGGGCGTGAGTTCCACCGCAAAGCGCACGTTGGGCATGCCCAGGGGGACGAGCAGCTGCTCCATGTGGGTTTCGACGGTTTGGGCGGCGGCGGAACGCAGGCGGGTGAGCACGGCGGCCTGGTCGAGTACGCGGCGGTAGAGGGCTTCCTTCTGCTGCGTGAGTTCGGCGATGCGGTCGTCGAACGAGGTGATGGCTTCCAGCTGTTGCTGGTAGTCGGCCTGGATGGCGAGCAGTTCGTCCACCGTGTCCACGTGGTGCTTTTGTTCCAGGCTGTAGATCAGGTTCAGCCGCTCGTTCACGTAGGCCAGTCGGGTGGGGTTGAACTCCACTTCCTCCTGGGCGCCGGCGATGTCGTGCGCCAGGTCCTTCAGTTCGATGTAGCAGCTGTCCAGACGGTCGGCCCATTCCTGGGCGCGGGCATAGACCGATGTGATGCCGTGCAGGGTCTGCAGGCATTCGCGGGTGCCTCCCAGCAGACTGGTGTCGTCGGCCTCGAGCATCTGGTTCACCTTGTAGAGGCTGGCCTTGATGTCCTCGGCATGGCTCAGTGTCTCGGCCTCCTGCTCCAGTTCACCTTGTTCGCCGGTCTGCAGGGCAGCCTCGTCCAACTGCTCCAGCTGGAAGCGGATGTAGTCCTCGTCCTTGCGGCTCTGTTCGGCGCGGGCCAGGAAGTCGTCCAGTTCCTTGCACACCTGCCGGTAGTCGGCATAGCGGGCCTGGTAGTCGGTCAGTTCGGCCGTGTCGTGCGACAGGATGTCGAGGATGTTCAGCTGGAAACCTTCGCTGTTGATGAGCAGGTTCTGGTGCTGGCTGTGCACGTCGATGAGCTTCTCGCCCAGTTCCTTCATGTGGGCCAGCGAGGTGGGCGTATCGTTGATGAAGGCGCGGCTCTTGCCGGTGGCCGACAGTTCGCGGCGGATGATGCACTCGTCGGGGTCGTATTCCAGGTCGCGCCGGGCGAAGAAGGGTTCGAGCTGGTAGGCCGAGATGCGGAACCGGGCCTCGACGATGCACTTGTTCGTGCCCTTCTTGATGGCCTTGGTGTCGGCACGCTGGCCCAGCAGCAGTCCGATGGCTCCCAGGATGATGGACTTTCCTGCGCCGGTTTCGCCGGTGATGACCGAGAAGCCGGGGCGGAAGTCGATGTCGAGGGTGTCGATCAACGCATAGTTCTGTATGTAGAGAGATTGCAGCATAGGTTCTTCTGTTTGTTAACGTCTTCTTCTTCTTCTTCTTCCTCTTCTTTCCGGTTTTCTTTCCGGTTTTCTTTCCGGTTTCCTTTCCGGTTTTCTTTCCGGTTTCCTTTCCGGTTTCCTTTCCGTAGTTACGGAAGGGGTTCAGAAGAGTTTCGCCAGTCGGTCTACGATGTCGCGCGCCACTTCGGTCTTGCTCTTCAGCGGATAGGGCGTGGTTCCATTGCGGTCGATGATCGTAATCTGGTTCGTGTCGCAGCGGAAGCCGGCCCCCTTGTCGTTCAGCGAATTCAGGACGATGAAGTCGAAATGCTTCCGTTCCAGCTTGCCTTGGGCATGGGCCACTTCGTCGTGGGTTTCGAGGGCAAAGCCCACCAGCTTCTGGCCGTCCTTCTTGGCGTTGCCCAGAGCGGCGGCGATGTCGGTCGTGGGTTGCAGCTGCAGCACCAGGTCGTCTTTCTCGCGCTTGATTTTCCGGTCGGTCACGGTAGTCGGGGTAAAGTCGGCCACGGCGGCACACAGGATGCCGGCCTGGGCATCGGCATATTCGCGGGCAGCGGCTTCGTACATCTGGCGGGCGCATTCCACGTCGATGCGGCGGATGTTCGGATGGTGGGCCTGCAGGGTCACGGGACCGCTTACCAGGACCACTCCGGCGCCTCGGGCGGCACATTCTTCGGCCAGGGCAAAGCCCATCTTGCCCGACGAGTAGTTGCCGATGAAGCGCACCGGGTCTATCTTCTCGTAGGTAGGTCCGGCGGTGATTACCACCTTGCGTCCGGCCAGGTCCTGCTGTTGGGCAAAGAAGTCTTCGAGCACCTGGACGATGCGTTCGGGTTCCTCCATGCGTCCCTTGCCCACCAGGTGGCTGGCCAGTTCGCCTTCGCCCGGCTCGATGATGCGGTTGCCGTAGCTGCGCAGCGTGTCCAGGTTGTGTTGGGTCGAGGGGTGGGCAAACATGTCGAGGTCCATGGCGGGTGCCACGAACACGGGCGCCTTCATTGACAGGTAGGTGGTGATGAGCATGTTGTCGGCAATGCCGTGGGCCATCTTGCCGATAGTCGAGGCCGTAGCGGGCGCAATGACCAGGGCGTCGGCCCAGAGGCCCAGGTCCACGTGGCTGTTCCAGGTGCCGTCGCGTTGGGCGAAGAACTCACTGATGACCGGTTTGCTGGTCAGTGCCGACAGGGTGATGGGGGTGATGAACTCCTTGCCCGCCGGGGTGATGACCACCTGCACTTCGGCCCCTTTCTTGATGAGTCCGCGGATGAGCACCGCCGCCTTGTACGCGGCGATGCTACCGGTGATGCCCAGTACGATTTTCTTTCCTTTCAAGGAAGTTACGTTCTGCTTGTTTTCGTTCATGATGTTTTCATTTCTTCCTTCGGAATCTCGTTTTCAGAATCCCGTTTTCAGAATCCCGTTTTCAGAATCCCGTTTTCAGAATCCCGTTTTCAGAATCCCGTTTTCAGGCTTTCTTCCGTTGTTTCTTATTTCATCAGTCCGGTTTCACGCAGGCGGAGCTGGGTAAGAACCTGCTTGGTGTTCAGGGCGAAGTCGCCGTTCAGCATCCAGCTGTAGTAGCCCGGGTCGCGCTGCAGGACTTCCTTCACGGGCATGCCCTTGTACTTGCCGAAGTTGAACACCTCGACGTCCTGGTCGTTGTAGATGATGCGTCCGGCGAAATCCACGTTGCGGTTGTGGCACGAGTATTCCGACAGGAACGCTATGTCGTTCTTCAGCACGTCGGGGTAGCGGTCGAGCTGGGCCTTCAGCACCTCGTAGGTGGCGCGGGTGTCGGCTTCGGCCGTATGGGCATCTTCCAGGTTCTTGCCGCAGTAGAACTTGTAGGCGGCCGAGAGGGTGCGCTGTTCCAGTTTGTGGTAAATCACCTGTACGTCGACGAACTTGCGTTTCATCAGGTCGATTTCGACACCGGCACGCAGGAATTCCTCGGCCAGTACGGGGATGTCGAAGCGGTTCGAGTTGAAGCCTGCCAGGTCGCAGCCCTCGATGTCGCGGGCAATGTCGCGGGCCACGTCCTTGAAAGTGGGGCAGTCGGCCACGTCCTCGTCGTAGATGCCATGGATGGCCGACGAGGCTTCGGGGATGTGCATTTCGGGGTTGATACGCAGGGTCTTGGCTTCCTCGTTGCCGTTGGGGTAGACTTTCAGGTAGCAGATTTCAACGATACGGTCGGAAGTGATATTGGTTCCGGTAGTTTCCAGGTCGAAGAAGACCATGGGATTCTTGAGGTTCAGTTTCATGTTTTTTTTTGAGGGGTTATATCGACCGGCAGGGGGGCTTCCGTTGGGGCCGGACCCGGGAGTCCGGCCCCGGCGGAAGCGCTTTCTGTTCAGCCGAATGAGGGTTGGTTGTCAGGGGTTGGTTGTCAGGGGTTAGTTGTTCAGCATCATGGGCATGAGCAGCATGAGCAGGTCGTCGTTCTCTTCCTGTTCGATGGGAACGATGACACCGGCCCGTGAGGGGTCGGCCAGCTCGATGACAACCTCGGGCGAGTTGATGTTGTTCAGGATGTCAATCAGGAAGAGCGACTTGAAGCCGATGCTCAGGGGGTGTCCTTCGTATTCGCACGGCAGGGACTCTTCGGCCGAAGTCGAGAAGTCGATGTCCTGGGCCGAAATGTGCAACTGGTTGTTGTCCAGGTGGAGTTTCACCAGGCTGCTGGCCTGCGAAGAGAAGACCGACACGCGGCGGAGGGCACTGAGCAGGGTGGCACGTTCCAAGGTAGCCCGGAAGGGGTTGTCGGTGGGGATGACGGCGTTGTAGTTGGGATAGCGTCCTTCGATGAGTCGGCACACCATGCGGAAGTTTTCCAGCGTGAAGGTGGCGTTGCGGTCGTCGAAGTCGATTGCCACGTTGCCTTGTTCCTTGGGCAGCAGGTTCTTGAGCAGGTTGGCCGGTTTCTTGGGCAGGATGAAGGCTGCGCGGTCGTTGCCTTGCAGCGAGAGGTTGCGGCTACGTACCAGCTTGTGTCCGTCGGAAGCGACGAAGGTGATGCCTTCGGGGTTGATGTCGAGGTAGATACCGTTCATGACGGGGCGCAGTTCGTCGTCGGCCGTGGCAAAGATGCAGCGGGTGATGCCGGAAAGCAGCGCCTGGGTATCCAGGTCGAGATGTACCGTATTGGTACCGGTGGTCGGGATTTGCGGGAATTCATCGGCAGTCTGTCCCATCAGGCTGTATTTGCCGTTCTGGTAGTAGACGGTGATTTCCTGCGTCTGGGTATTGATGTCGAAGGTCAAGGGTTGTTCGGGAATTTCCTTCAAGGCATCGAGAAGGGTTTTGGACGAGACGGCAAAGCTGCCTTCTTCGTGGGAGCTGTTCACCTCGAACTGGGTGGTCAGGGTTGTTTCCCCGTCCGAGGCTGTGAGCCATAGCTTGTTTTCCTTCAGCTGCATCAGGAAGCAGTCGAGGATAGGCAAGGAATTCTTCGAGTTGATGACTCGGCTGATGGCTTGCAGGTGGCTGAATAAGCCGGTGCTAGAGACACTGAATTTCATTTGTTTCTATATTTTGTTGTTTTTGTTTGGCTTGTTTGTTTTTGGCACTTTGGGGTTGCCGGTCGGACAGCTGGTTTGCAGGGGTCAGTTATCCGTTTTGAACTTTGTTTTTCGTTTTTTCCCCCCTTCAGAAAGGGCCGGTGGAGGGTCGGTTGCCCGCTCGTCCATCGAACTCACAAAGTTACGAAAAGATTGCGGGATGCAGGTAAAAAAAGGTCCGAAAATTAGTTTTCTACTTGAAAAAAGTGTAATTTCGTGACCGAATTCAAATTACATTATCATCATGGAATTAGCAGGAAAAGTTATTGCCGTCCTCGAGCCGCGAGGAGGCGTGTCCAAAGCCGGTAACGAATGGAAGGCACAAGAATATGTCATCGAAACACACGACCAGTATCCCAAGCGCATGTGTTTCGAAGTGTTTGGCGCTGAAAGGATTCAGCAGTTCAATATCCAGGCGGGCGAGGAACTGAACGTATCGTTCGACGTGGATGCCCGTCAGTGGAACGACCGTTGGTTCAACTCTATCCGTGCCTGGAAGGTGGAACGTGTTGGTGCGGAAGCTTTGCAGGCTCCGTTCCCTCCGCAGCAGGCTGCTCCTTTCCCTCCGCAGAATGCCGCTCCGGCAGTTCCGGCAGATTTCTCGGCCAGTGATTCTAGCGACGACCTACCTTTCTAACGAACCAAACGTCTGGGACAAGGGGAAGTTCCTCTTTGTCGCGCGACCGCTTCTTTCCGTTGGGGCGGTCGTTTTTTTTGCTTTCTACTCTTTTCTTTTCTACTCTTTTCTTTTCTACTCTCTTTTTTTCTCTTTTCCCCATTATCGGAAGCCGGTGCAGGGGGTATAACCAACAAGCGGGCAAGGAGAACTCCGTGTGGAAATTCTCCCTGCCCGCTCGGGTGGTTTCAGTCGTTCTTTGGTTTCTTAGAACGTCGTATAGAAAATCTGCATTTTCAGTTTGTTTTGGGGATTCGTACCGCCTTGCAGTCTGGCACTCTCCATTTCCAGACTGTTGGAAATGCCTACGATTTCAGTCTTGCCGGAAGCGGAGGTCGTTATTTCCGTTTTGACCGGAATCAGCACCACTTTGTTCCAGTCGGGATTTTCGGCTTCCCATTGGGCAGCGCTGCCTACCTTTTCAATGCCACGCTTGCGCTCTTCGATGCAAGTGGTGATGAGCGGAGCGATGTTGCTGAAGGTATAGCTGTTGTTCTTGCTGTTGTAAGTCGACAGGAACGAAGTCTTGTTGTCGGTAATCTTGTTCTCTTCAAAGAAAGAGTACATGTCTTTCTTGCGGACCATCAGCACGTGGTTGGGTATGGACATCGGGAAATCTTTGTCTTTTTCGTTGTAGCGCTTGAAGGCCACGTTGACCGCATTCAGCGTGTCGCGTGAATGGGCTTCATGGATTTGATTGATGGGGAACTCGGCTTCCGTGAAGATGCCTGTCGGGCTCTTCAGGTAAGTGTGGTTTGGGTCTTTGGCCAAATCTGTCACGGCCTGGTCGTTGCTGAAGTGGTTGGCCTGGATGACTTCCTTGGTTGCCGCAAAGTCGTAGTAACGCGAAGAAATGGAGTCGACCTTGCCCGACGAACTCTGCAGCAGCATGTCGTAGTTGAGGCGGAGCACCATGTTGCGGATGTACAGGATGGTACCGTCGCCGTGGGTGGACTGCACATAAAAGCCTTTCAGCACGTTGCGGATGAAGGCGGCAGGGTCCTTGAAGTTGTTCGGGTCTTGCTTGTACTTGTCGTAGATGTATTGGCCCAGTCGGGTGGGGAGCTTCACGGTCTGGGTGATGGTCCGTTCGCCCGTATCGGCATACGTGGTATCGGCAACCGACTGTCCCAGGGCCGAGTAAGCCTTCAGGGCAATCGGCTTGGCGATCGGGTTGTAGTACTTCTTGGGGTCGACGTTGGTATAGAAAGTGTTCAGGTCACTTTCCGGGATTACTTTGCTCAGGGTGTCAATCTGCATACGCATGGCATTCAGCGAGTCGCCGAAGAAGGTGCTGTATTGCAGGAACAGGCTGAGTCCGGTGATTTCGGTAATGGTCTCTTCGAACTTGAAGTTGTCCATACAGGTGAACTGCGCCAGGAAGTCGGCATGGAAAGCACCGAACTGCGGGTCGGTATAACGGCCCAGGTAAGCTGTATTGGTGCGGGCATACACCGAGTCGACTACCAAAGAACGGGTGGTAAACTCGTAGCTGTCTGTATGTGCCGAGATGCGGTCACCTTCCGGCATGAGGTCGGTGCCGATTCCTTCTGTAGCGTCGTCGCAGCTGTAAACCAAAGCGGCCAGCAGACCTGCGCATAAGTACTTGGTCTTCATCGTTTCTTTTCTTGGGTTTCTTATCAAAAGAGGTTTTTAGTTCTTTTCTTGGGCCCACACTTCGTCATAGAAGGCGTTGATGGCTTCTACGGCTTGGTCGAGGGGTTGGTATTCGAGCACGGGCAGGCCTTGTTCGCGGGCGAAGGCCAGCACGTTTTCGTTGACTTTCTCGCTGCTCTGGATTACGCCGTCCGAATAGGCGACAGCCAGTTTGCACAGGTCTTCGCAGTGGGGCGGCTGCTGGATGAAGGGGTCCACATCGGCCGCTTCAATGCCGCTCAGCTGTACCTTGTTGGCCAGGTTGCCTTCACAGGCGCGCTGGAAATCGTCTTCGAAAAGCGAGAACACCACCTTGGTGTCGCGGAACGACGGTTCGTCGCGGTAGGCTTTCTTGATATACAGGGGCACGAAGGCGCTCATCCAGCCTTGGCAGTGGATGATGTCCGGACACCAGCGAAGTTTCTTCACGGTTTCCAGGACGCCGCGTGCATAGAAAATGGCACGTTCGTCGTTGTCGTCGTATTCTACGCCGTTTTCGTCGGCTTTCAGAAGTCTGTGCTGAAAATAGTCGTCATTATCGATAAAGTACACCTGCATGCGGGCTGCCTGGATGGAAGCCACCTTGATGATCAACGGATGGTCGGTATCGTCGATAATCAGGTTCATGCCCGAAAGGCGGATTACTTCATGAAGTTGGTTTCTGCGTTCGTTTACATTGCCCCACTTTGGCATAAAAGTTCGGATTTCTCTGCCTTTTTCCTGAATAGCCTGCGGAAGGTTTCTTCCGTATGCTGCCATTTCGGATTCGGGAACGTAAGGGGTAATCTCTTGGGTGATAAATAAAACTTTGTTTGCCATCATCATATCTTTTTATTGCACATAATCATTCGGCAAAGATAGTGAAAAAAAAGGAGACGGAAGCACGATTCACAAATAATAATTGCTTTTTTGCTTCTTTATCTCCCAAATAATGGTTTACTTTGCAGCCGTTTTCAATGAAACTACTCAAATAAAGAGATAAAAAGATGAAGTTAGTTCAAACAATTCAGGAGCTTCAGGCCGAATTGGACGCTTTGCGTGCCCAGGGCAAGACCATCGGCTTGGTGCCTACCATGGGAGCGCTCCATGCCGGACACGCTTCGCTGGTGAAGAAGGCTGTGGCCGAGAATGATGTCGTGGTAGTGAGTGACTTTGTGAATCCTACCCAGTTTAACGATCAGAATGACTTGTTGAAGTATCCGCGTACGCTGGAGGCCGACTGTGCCTTGCTGAAGCAGATCGGTGCTTCGTTCGTTTTTGCCCCTTCGGTGGAAGAAATCTATCCCGAACCCGATACCCGTCAGTTCAGTTATGCACCGCTTGACACGGTGATGGAAGGCCGCTTCCGTCCGGGTCACTTCAACGGTGTGTGCCAGATTGTGAGCAAACTGTTCTACATCGTGAAGCCGACACGTGCTTACTTCGGCGAAAAGGACTTCCAGCAGTTGGCCATCATCCGCGAAATGGTGCGTCAGTTGGATTTCGACGGCTTGCAGATTGTGGGCTGTCCCATCGTGCGCGAAGAAGACGGTCTGGCGCTGAGCAGCCGCAATGCGCGCCTGTCGGCTACGGAACGCGAGGAAGCGCTGAACATCTCGCAGACCTTGTTCAAGAGCCGCACCTATGCGCAGAGCCATACGGTGGCCGAAACCCAGGCTTATGTGGAAAATGCCATCCATGCGGCCAAGGGCCTTCGCCTGGAATATTTTGAAATCGTGAACGCCACTACGCTGCAGCGCATCGACAGCTGGGAAGAAGCCGAAGAGGCTGTGGGTTGCATCACGGTGTTCTGCGGAGAAGTCCGTCTGATTGACAATATCAAGTATACGAAGGAATAAGCGGTTTGCATACCCTCCTTCTACATCCTTTCTTAAGCATAAAGAGATTTTAGATTATGATGATTGAAGTGCTGAAGTCCAAACTTCATTGTGTGCGGGTGACCGAAGCCAATCTGAACTACATGGGTAGCATCACGATTGACGAGGACCTGATGGATGCCGCCAATCTGATTGCCGGCGAAAAGGTACATATCGTAGATAACAACAACGGTGAACGTTTCGAAACGTATATCATCAAGGGCGAACGGGGTTCGGGTTGCATTTGCCTGAACGGTGCGGCTGCCCGTAAGGTGCAGGTAGGCGACATCGTAATTATCATGTCGTATGCTTCGATGGATTTCGAGGAAGCCAAGTCGTTCAAGCCGACAGTGGTATTCCCGGACTCGACAACCAACCAACTGGTGAAATAAACGTTCTTGGCCGGAGTATGGGGGCGGAGTCGGCCTGATGATTCCGAAGCGATTCGAACGCTTGACCCCTGCCGGATTCAACAATAAGACGAAGCCCGTCTGTGGAACTCATCCACCGACGGGCTTCGGTCTTTTTCAGCTTTGAGGCCATTTTTGAGGCCATTTTTGAGGCCATTTTTGAGGCCATTTTTGAGGCCAGCTTTTGAGGCCAGCTTCTTTACTGGCTGGCTTTGGGTCGTCCTTTCTTTATTTCTTTGCTTGCTTGCTTGCTGGTTGCTCAGGCGACTTTCCCTTACAGCGACTTTTCCTTGATCAGGCCGATGCGGTAGGCCAGCAGCAGCTTGCGCAGGTCGTTGATCTGGGTGATGAGTTCGCGTCCCTTGTCGGTGTCGCGTACCATCATGCGCTGCGAACTGAGTTCCACGATCTGGGTGCTCGACTTGATGTCCTGGCCTTCTTCGATGGCTTTCTGCATCGAGGTGAACGGTTCGTGCTGCACCAGCTGGAAGCCGCGCGAATGGTACACCAAGGTGTAGCCGGCGATGCCGGTTTCGGAATGGTAGGCACGCGAGAAACCGCCGTCGATGACCATCATCTTGCCGTTGGCCTTGATGGGGGTTTCGCCCTGCTTGGTCTTCACGGGCACGTGGCCGTTGATGATGTGGCGGTGTTCGCCCACCACGCCGAACTCGTCGAGCAGCATGTCGCACACGCGCTCTTCGTTGCGCAGGGTGTAGTAATGTCCTTTCACCTCCTTGTGCAGTTCCTTTTCCTTCAGGAAGTAGCGTTCGAAGGTAGCCATCTTGTCCTTGTCGAAGGCGGGCGAGTTCTTGCCGCACCACAGGTACCACATGTAGTCGATGGCGAAGGCCTTGTCGGGGTTGTCGTCTTCGGCAAAGTAGGCGGTGCGGATCAGGTGGCCCACCTTTTCGAGCAGGGCGCGTCCGTGGTAGGTGCGTCCGGCAATGGCGACATCCTTCAGCGATCCGTCCTCGTTCAGGGGGATGGAGGCATGGAACAGCAGGTTCGAGTTGGTGACGGTGTACATGCAGCCGTAGCGGAACAGGCAGCGCACGTGCTTCTTCAGCTTCTCGCTGCTCACGAACGAGCGGTGCAGCTTCTGCATGATGTCGCGTTCCTCGTCGGTCAGGCGGTAGGGGTCGGCCGGGTCGACGGTGGGCAGGAAGCTGTCCTTCAGCTCGTATTCCTGGCCGTCGAGCACAATCACCTTTCGGTCGAAGTCGATGCGGTGGAGCAGCAGGCGGTCGTCCATCTCGAAGTCGGGCCGGCGGCGGATGATTTCAGCTTCCAGCTTGAACTGGATGACGCTGATGGCCTTGTGCATCTGTTCGATCATGCGCAGGGTCTTGGCGTTGTAGGTGCTGTCTTCCTTCTCCACTTTCGGACCGAACAGGGTGCAGGGGTCGTCGGCATAGGTCTCCATGGCAAAGGTGGCCAGGGGGAGGAGGTTGATGCCGTAGCCGTCCTCGAGCACGGGCAGGTTGCCGTAGCGCATGGCCAGGCGCAGTACGTTGGCCATGCAGCAGTCGTTGCCGGCGGCGGCACCCATCCACAGGATGTCGTGGTTGCCCCACTGCACGTCGAAGTTATGGTAGTCGCACAGCATGTCGAGGATGCGGTGCGGAGCCGGTCCGCGGTCGAAGATGTCGCCCAGCACGTGCAGGGTGTCGATGGTGAGCCGCTGGATGAGGTTGCACAGCGCGATGATGAAGTCGTCGGCGCGTCGGGTCGAGATGATGGTGCGGATGATGACGTTCAGGTAGGCCTGCTTGTTGGGCACCATGGAGTTTTCGTGCAGCAATTCCTGGATGATGTACGAAAATTCCTTGGGCAGGGCCTTGCGCACCTTCGATCGGGTGTACTTCGACGAGACGTTCTGGCATACGTGCACCAGTTGGTTCAGCGTGGTGGCATACCAGTCGTCGAGGTCGGTTTCGACGGCCTTCACCAGGTCGAGTTTCTGTTCGGGGTAATAAATCAAGGTGCAGAGTTCCTTCTTTTCGTTCTCGCGGAGCGAGTTGCCGAAAATCTCGTTCACCTTGCGTTTGATGGCTCCCGAGGCGTTGCGCAGCACGTGCTGGAACGCTTCGTACTCGCCGTGCAGGTCGGCCAGGAAGTGCTCTGTGCCCTTGGGCAGGTTCAGGATGGCTTCCAGGTTGATGATTTCGGTACTGGCATCGGCGATGGTGGGGAAGCTGTGCGACAGCAGCTGCAGGTAGCGCATGTCGTCCAGGATTTCTTCCGGAGAGATGGGTTGAGTGGTGTTCATGGTCTCAAGGATATAAGAAGACGGATTCAAATTTTCGTATTCAGGAACATTCAGTGGGTACATCAACGTTTCTTTTTTCAAGGGTTACCTCCGGTCCGGAGCGGGCTCCGGGGGGAGATGGGTTCATGCATGTGGTTTGTTTCAATCGTTCGGCGGCCTTCCCGCTCAGGGAGCGTCCGGCCGGTGCGAAGCGGGATTCTCTTTCGTCCCGGTTCCGTTGCCTGGAAGGCAGCAGCCCGGGCTACAGGAACAGCATCAGGATGAGCTGGGCGATGATGACGCGGGTGAACATCGACAGCGGATAGACCGTGGCGTAGCTCACTGCGGGATTGTCGCCGGGCAGGGTGTCGTTGGCATAGTTCAGGGCCATGGGGTTTGCCATGCTGCCGCAGAGCATGCCGCAGGTGCTGCCGAAGTCGAGCCGGCTGAGGCGCATCGCCACCAGGGCCATGATGACCACGGGTACGAAGGTGAGGATGAAGCCTACGCCAATCCAGATGGCTCCTTCGGGGCGCATCACCGTCTCGAAGAAGTGTTCGCCGGCATCCAGGCCCAGACAGGCCAGGTAGAGCGAGATACCGATGCCGCGCAGCATCAGGTTGGCGCTGCGGGTGGTATAGGTCACCAGGTGGAAACGCGGACCGAAGCAGCCGATGAGGATGCCCACGATGATGGGACCGCCCGCCAGGCCGAGTTTCACCGGCGTACTGATGCCGGGGATGGCGATGGGGATGGAGCCCAGGACGAGTCCCAGCACGATGCCGATGAAGATGGCAGCCAGGTTGGGGTCCTTCAGGGTCTTGGCGGCATTGCCCAGTACCTTTTCCACGTTGTCGATGGCTTTGGCTTCGCCCACGACGGTGAGGCGGTCGCCCAGTTGCAGGATGAGGCCCGGGGTAGCCAGCAGTTGCACCCCGCTGCGCATCACGCGGCTGATGTTGATGCCATAGCTGTTGCGCAGGCGCAGCGAGCCCAGTTTCTTGCCGTTCAGTTCGGGACGGCTCACCACCAGGTGGCGCGAGATGAGTTCGCTGTCGATGGCATTCCAGTCGATATCGTCCTTGTTCCAGTCCTCACTTTCCTGTTTGCCGAACAGGATGGTCAGGGTCGGCGCATCCTTTTCGGTGGTGATGACCAGGACGCGGTCGCCCTCTTTCAGGAGGGTTTCCGAGGTGGGGATGCTCACTTCCCCCTTCCGCCACAGGCGCGAGATGACGAACTTGGCATGGCAGAGCAGGGCCACTTCGCGCACGTTCTTGCCGAAGATGGCGGGATTGTGTACCTGGAAGGTGGCAATGTAGGTTTGGTTGGCATCTTCGTGTTCGTGGGTGTCGATGTCCGAGGGACGGACGAAGAGTTTGCGGACCAGGAGCATGGCCAGGATGACGCCCACCACACCGAGGGGATAAGTCACCGCACAGCTCAAGGCAGCCCCGCTGGCCGGTTCGCCCAACTGCTTCAGGGTCTGTTGGGCCGCACCCAGGGCGGGGGTGTTCGTCGTGGCACCGCACAGGATGCCCACCATGTCGCTCATCGGGATGCCTCCCAACTTGCTGAACAGCACGGCCATGACCGTGCCGATGAGAATTACACCCAGTCCCAGCATGTTGAGCTGGACGCCTCCTTTGCGGAAGGAACTGAAGAAGCCGGGACCTACCTGCAGCCCCAGTTCGTAGACGAACAGCACCAGACCGAAGCTTTCGGCATAGTTCAGCATGTTCGGGTCGATGGAGAAGCCCAGGTGACCGGCCAGGATGCCGGCAAAGAAGACAAAGGTGACACCCAGCGAAATGCCGGCCAGGTGAAGCTTGCCCAAGCCCAATCCCACGGCAATGATGAGGGAGATGACCACGACCGCCTGTAGGGGAGAGTGTTCGAATAATAAGCTATTTAACCATTCCATAAATGTAAAGTATTCGTGTGTGGAAACCCGGTCGGTGAACCTTGGGCAGGGTGGCTGACCGCTGCCGCATCGGTTTCCAAATGCAAAGATAGTGTTTTTCTTTGCATTTTTCTGCGCTTCCCGGGGATAGTTTTTACCGGGAAGCTTTCGCCTTTCCTGCCCGGGGCAGGTGACGGCATGCGTCCGGCAAAGCGGTTAGGTGTTTTCCTCCAGCCAGGCGTCGATGAGCTTGCGGGCCAGACTCAGCTTCTTGGGGATTTCGGGCAGGTTGTCGCGCGAGTAGAAGGCACCGGCGCTGAGTTCCTCGCGCTGCAGCTTGATTTCGCCTCCGGCATAGTCGGCCGTATAGCCAATCATGATGCCGCTGGGGTAGGGCCACGGCTGGCTGCCGAAGTAGCGCAGGTTCCGGATGGTGAGTCCGGTCTCTTCCATCACTTCACGGTGTACGCATTCCTCGAGGGTTTCGCCGGGTTCCAGGAAGCCCGCCACCAGTCCGTTGAAGGTGCCGCGGAAGTTGCGGGCATGCACCAGCAGGATGCTGTCGCCCTTGCGGATGAGGACAATGATGGCTGGCGAGATGCGCGGATAGATTTCCTGCCGGCATTGCGGACATTTCTTGGCGATGGGGGAAATCTGCACGGTAGGCACGCCACACATGGGGCAGTAGCGGCTGTTCTTGTCCCAGTTCAGGATTTGGAAGGCTTTTCCGGCAATGGCATACTGTTCCCATGGCAGGACGTCGTACGAGCTACGCAGGTCCATCATGCAGTGGCGGTCGCTTTCCGTTCCCGGTACGGGGGCATGCACGGCATAGGTGCAGGCGGGACATCCATCGACTTCACCGATGGTGTGGAGGGTACTGCCTACGGGGACGGTCAGCGGGGGTTCGATGCCGAAGGGAATGCGTTGGCCTTCGGGGGTTTGTTCGATGAGCAGTTGGTCCTTGTAGAAGACCAACCAGGCTTTGGGGGTGGGTTGGGTAGGTATTTGAGGTTCCATTGTTCGTTGGTTGTTTCTTGGTTGTTTCTTGGTTGTTTCGTTAATTCGTTAGTTCGTTAATTCGTTAATTCGTTAGTTGTTTCGATAGTTGGTTGGATGGGTTGTTTCGTTCGTTGTTTGTTTCGTCCGTTGGTGGCTAGGGGTTGGATGGGTTGTTCCTTTCGTTGTTTCTTTCGTTGTTTCTTTCGTTGTTTCTTTCGTTGTTTCTGTCGTTGGTTGGATTGAGTTGGATGGAGTTGAGTTGGATGGGGTTGAACAGGAAAGGTCTGTTGCTTGGGTTTCCGTTTCCGTTTCTATTTCTATTCTTGTTTCTGTTTCTGTTTCTGTATCTGCTCCTCTTTCTCTTTCTCTTCCTCTTTCTGTTCCTGTTTGGAGGCTGTTGGGGGAGTACGGAAGGAGGAACCGGAACCAGCCGGATGGTCCGTTCGGTTCCGGTTCCTCCTCCTTGTCCCAGGCCGCTGTCCTACGGTCAGTGCGGGGACTGGGCCACTTTCAACGAGAGTTGCACGCGGCGGCGTTCGAGGTCGATTCCCAACACCTTTACACGGACGTGTTGGTGGATGCGCACCACGGTGGTCGGGTCGCTCACGAAATGATCGGCCATTTGCGAGACGTGCACCAGGCCTTTCTCCTTGATGCCGAGGTCGACGAAGCAACCGAAGTTGGTAATGTTGGTCACGATGCCCGGCAGCTCCATGCCTTCCTTCAGGTCCTCGAGTGTCCGCACGTTCGGGTCGAACTCGAACACCTGGATGGCCTGTCGGGGGTCACGTCCCGGTTTGTCCAGTTCCTGCAGGATATCGTTCAAGGTAGGCAGTCCCACGGTGGCACTCACATACTTCTGCACGTCGATGCGGCTGCGCAGCACTTTGTCACCAATCAGCTCCTCGACGGTGCAGTGCAGGTCGCGTGCCATCTGTTCCACAATCGGGTAACTTTCGGGATGGACAGCCGAGTTGTCGAGCGGGTTTTCTCCTTGCGGGATGCGCAGGAAGCCGGCACACTGCTCGAAAGCTTTCGCACCCATGCGCGGCACCTTCAGCAGTTGCTTGCGCGAGCGGAAAGGACCGTTGGCGGTGCGGTAGTCCACGATGTTCTGGGCCAGTGTGGGGCCCAGTCCCGAAATGTAGGTCAGCAGGTGACGGCTGGCTGTGTTCAGGTTCACGCCCACCCGGTTCACGCAACTTTCGACTGTCTGGTCGAGCGACTTCTTCAGCAGGGTCTGGTCCACGTCGTGCTGGTATTGGCCCACGCCGATGGATTTTGCATCAATCTTCACGAGTTCGGCCAGCGGGTCCATCAGGCGTCGGCCGATGGATACGGCACCGCGCACCGTTACGTCGTAGTCGGGAAACTCCTCGCGGGCGGTCTTCGAGGCCGAATAGATGGAGGCGCCGTCTTCGCTGACGACAAACACCTGTACCGTGCGGTCGAACCGTTGGCTGGTGACGAACGTCTCGGTCTCGCGGCTTGCCGTTCCGTTGCCAATGGCGATGGCCTCAATCCGGTACTGTTCCACCAGCTTCACCAGTTTGCGTCCGGCCAGGGCCGTTTCGTTCTTGGGCGGATGCGGGTAGATGGCCTCGTTGTGCAGCAGCGTGCCCTGGGCATCCAGACACACCACCTTGCAGCCGGTGCGGAAACCCGGGTCGATGCCCATCACCCGTTTCTGGCCCAAGGGGGGAGCCAGCAGCAGCTGACGCAGGTTTTCGGCAAACACCCGGATGGCTTCCTCGTCGGCCTTCGCCTTGCTCAGGGCGGCAAATTCAGTTTCGATGGACGGTTTCAGCAGTCGCTTGTAGGCATCCTTCACAGCTTCGGCCACCTGTTGTCCGCAGGCGTTGTGGCTCCGTACGAAGAGGCGCTCCAGGCGTTCGGCACATTCCCCGTCGTCGGGTGTGATGCTCACCTTCAGCAGTCCTTCCGACTCGCCCCGGCGCAAGGCCAGCAGGCGGTGCGACGAACAGCGTCGCAGGGGTTCGCTGAAGTCGAAATAGTCGCGGTATTTGGCCGCTTCCTCCTCTTTGCCTTTGACCACTTTGGCCGAGATGACCGCCTGCCGTTCAAACTGTCGGCGCACCTGGTTACGGGCCCGTTCGTCCTCGTTCACCTGTTCGGCCAGGATGTCGCGTGCCCCTTTCAGGGCTTCTTCGGCCGACTTCACGTCGCCTTTCACAAAGGCGTTCACCCGGCGTTCCAGGTCGTTTTCCCGTTGCAGGAGCAGCAGGGTCGCCAAGGGCTCCAGTCCCTTTTGGCGAGCCATTTCGGCCCGTGTCTTGCGTTTGGGCTTGAAGGGCAGGTACAGGTCCTCCAGTTCGGCAGCATCCCAGGAATCGTGGATGCGCCGGCGCAGGGCGTCGGTCAGTTTGCCTTGTTCTTCGATGGTCGACAGGATAGTTTCCTTGCGTTTGGCCAGTTCGTGCAGTTTGTTGTTCAAGTCCTGGATGGCGCCAATCTGCACTTCATCCAGTCCGCCTGTCGCTTCCTTGCGGTAGCGGCTGATGAAAGGGAGGGTGGCTCCTCCTGCCAGCAGCGCGAGGGTGTTCTCTACCCGGTGTTCGGCAATGCCCAAGGCTGCGGCTATTGGGGTTGTAAATTGTTCCATGAATCTATTTGTATAGCGTCTATTTGTCGAACAAAGATACTCGAATGTTTCGGAAAAAACGAATCGGCAGGGGAATTAATGGCGGAAAAGTGGGACCCAACGAAAACCGCAACCCCTTCGGAGGAAGAGATTGCGGTCGGTCAGGGAGAGCGGGTAGCTTCCCTCTTTTCTTTAGTTTATATTTGATTCCGAGCAGGAATGGATGTGCCTTCGAAACAACTGTTCATCTAAACAACTGTTTATCCGAAACAGCTGTCCATCAGGAATTCATGCTCATCAGGAATTCGGCATTGTCGTGGGTGTTTTCCAGACGCTGCTTCACGAAGTCCATGGCTTCGATGGGGTTCATGTCGGCCAGGTACTTGCGCAGAATCCACATGCGGTCCAGTGTCGTCTTGTCCAGCAGCAGGTCGTCGCGACGGGTGCTCGACTGTACGATGTTCACGGCCGGGAAGATACGCTTGTTGCTCAGGTTGCGGTCGAGCTGCAGTTCCATGTTGCCGGTACCCTTGAATTCTTCGAAAATCACTTCATCCATCTTCGAGCCCGTATCGATCAGGGCTGTAGCGATGATGGTCAGCGAGCCTCCGCCTTCGATGTTGCGGGCAGCTCCGAAGAAACGCTTGGGCTTGTGCAGGGCATTGGCGTCCACCCCACCCGAGAGTACCTTGCCCGAAGCCGGCGATACGGTGTTGTAGGCGCGTGCCAGACGGGTGATCGAGTCGAGGAAGATGACTACATCGTGACCGCATTCCACCATGCGTTTGGCTTTTTCGAGTACGATGCCGGCAATCTTCACGTGGCGTTCGGCCGGTTCGTCGAACGTAGAGGCAATCACCTCGGCGTTGACCGTACGGGCCATGTCGGTCACTTCTTCCGGACGTTCGTCGATGAGCAGCATGATCATGTAGGTGTCCGGATGGTTCTTGGCGATGGCATTGGCGATATCCTTCATCAAGAGGGTCTTACCGGTTTTCGGCTGAGCCACGATCAAGGCACGCTGACCCTTGCCGATGGGCGAGAAGAGGTCGACGATGCGTACCGAGAGGTTATCGGTATAGTCGCCTTTGCACAAGTTGAACTTTTCATCCGGGAAGAGGGGCGTAAGGTGATCAAAAGGCACACGGTCGCGTACCTGAGCCGGGTCGAGTCCGTTAATCTTGGTCACTTTCACCAACGGGAAGTATTTTTCGCCTTCCTTGGGCGGACGGATCGGACCTTCCACGACGTCGCCCGTTTTCAAGCCGAAGAGCTTGATTTGCGACTGCGATACGTAGATGTCGTCGGGAGAAGACAGGTAGTTGTAGTCGGCCGAGCGAAGGAAGCCATAGCCGTCGGGCATGATTTCCAGGACGCCGTTGCCGCTCAGGATGCCGTCGAAGTCGTATGCTTTTTCCTGGGGCTTGCGTTCTACAGCCGGTTCATTGTCGGCGTTGTTGCCGTTATTGGTGTTGTTGTTATTGTTGTAGTTGTTGGGATTGTTGTTGTAGCCTCCGTTGTTACCGTTACCGTTGTTGTTACCGTTGTTGTTATTGTTGTTGTTGAAACGGCTGTTCCGGTTGTTGAACTTGTCCTTGTTGTTCCGGTTGTTGAATTTCGGATTCTGCTGACCCGGGTTGGGGTTGTTGTTCGGATGGTTACCTGTTTCCTTGGCCTTGTTCTTGTTGGCATTGTTGTCAATCTTCATCGCTTCAAACTTCGAAGCCAGTTCGGCCGGCAATTCGAACTTTTCGGAAGGCAAATCTTCGATGGCGATGAATTCGTCGCCGCCGGCGGTAGGTAAAGTAGCCGGAAGGAGGGCTGTTTCGTGCTGTTCGAAGGCATCCTGGGCAGGAACGGTTTCCTTTTCTTCCGGGAGTTTGTCTTCTGCAGGTTTGTTGGCCTTTCGGGTACGCTTGGTGGCGGGTTTTGAAGCCGCTGCTTCATCGGCAGGCTGGATGTTGTTTACAGTGTCTGCTCCTTCCTGGGGTTGTTCTGCGCCGTTTGCATTCTCAGGGCTCTCTGCCGTAGCCGGTGTCTGGGCTGTCGCTGCAGTCTCTTCCGTTTTCTTCTTGTTGGTGCTTCCCGGTTTGCGTCCGCGTTTTTTCGGAGATTTGGTGTCGGCCGGGTCGGCGGCTGCAGCTTCGTTGGCTTCGGCCGGTTGGGCTGCGAATACGGCAGGCAATGCCGGGGTGTTGGCTTCCAGTTTTTGTGCTTTGTCTTTGGTAGCTGTGTAGACCTTGTCGCCTTCTTTCTTGACGCTGATACGTGAGCGTTTACGGGGTTGACCTTCCGCCGCTTTTTCCGCTGCTACTTTCTGGGAAGCTCCTGCAATGGCCTGTTCGTCCAGGATGCGGTAAACCAGCTCCTCCTTTTTCAGCGCTTCCGGCTTGGAGATACCCATGTCTTTGGCGATGGATTGTAATTCCGACAAGTCTTTGTCGTTTAATTGGATGATATTATACATATTAAGAATATGTGTTAATGAATAATTTATTTGTTCTGATGGAATTTGATGAAAATCAAACTAATTCATGTGGTTGAAAATAGGAAATTGGTGAACCCGTTGGAACGGATTTGCAATGAGTATCGGCCTGGCCCGGTGGAGAGCCCGAAACCGTTACGGATTACAAAAGTACAACTATTTTTTGAATATCAGCTACCTTTCCTGCATTTTCCTGCGTTTTTTTGCGATTTCGTTTCCAAAAGCCGCTGACTTCCTGTTTCAGGTGGACTGTTGGGAGGTGGAGGACCTTTCGCGGGTCGGGGTGGGATGGGCCGAAATTCAGAACGGGAAAATCTCACGTTTTCCTTTGATGTTAAATGAACGTAAAATTGGAGTGGATTGTTGGCGGAAACCGGCAGAAAATAGCCAAAAAGTATTAATTTAGCGCGAATATAAACAACTTTAAAAACGTAGATTATGAAAAAAGTGATTTTTACAGAGAAGGCTCCTGCAGCCATCGGTCCTTATAGTCAGGCGATTGAAGCCAATGGTATGGTATTTTTGTCAGGTCAGCTGCCGGTAGACCCTGCTACGGGTGAATTTGTTCCGGGTGGGGTAGCCGAACAGACTGCACAGGCTTTCGAAAACATCAAGCATGTGCTGGAAGCTGCCGGTCTGACAACGGCCCACATCGTGAAGACAACCGTTTTCCTGGCAGACATGTCGCTCTTTGCAGAAATGAACGCGGTGTATGCCCGCTATTTCGAAGGGGATTTCCCGGCTCGTTCGGCTTTTGCCGTAAAGGCGCTTCCGAAGGGGGCTTTGGTGGAAATTGAAAGCATCGCAGTGCGCTGATTCGTTTCATTCCTAAATGGTGTTGACTGATGAAATTCATTTCTCCCGGAGGCTGGTTCTCACTGGAAGTTCCGGTGGGCTGGCATGAATTTGAAGACAGCGAAGAGGTCTTCCTGTTTTATAATCCCGAAGAGTGGAACGGTAATTTCCGCATCTCTGCTTTCAAGGGACGCGACTCCCAGTACGCGGCACAGTGCCTGGAAGAGGAACTGCGAGCCAACCCTACGGCCGTGCGGATTGACGTGGGCCCGTGGAAATGTGCCTACAGTGCGGAATCCTTTACCGAAGAGGGAACGGCCTATACGACCCACTATTGGGTGACGGGTCGGGGTAACGTCAGCTTGGAATGTTCGTTCACCGTGGCCAAGGGCAGCCCGAAGGCGCCGGCAGAGGCCATCCTCCAATCCCTGGAACTGCGGACGGAAGGCAAGCGTTATCCCCGCGAAATCATTCCGATCCGTGTGCTCGAAATCGGCGAGGTCAATGCGGCCTACGAATGGGTGTCGTCTACCGTCAAGAAACAGCTTACGAAGGACTTTACCGGCGTGGCGGCCGATTTGGAACACCTGCAGCAGGTGATGGACAGCGGTCGTGTCCAGGCCAACCAACGGGCGGCCTGGGAACAGTTCGGCCTGGCTTTCGGTGCCATTCTGGTGAACGAAATCGAGGGCATGGAGTGGGTGACGGTCATGGATGGCCCGTCTGAATACCCGGCCTTGCAGTATATGGGTACGTCTTTGCTGATTGACCCGGCTGCGCTGGTGTGGAATGCTGTCCGTCAGCGCCGTCCTATCTCCTTGAAATCCGAGTATGAACGCATCTATGGCGAGGCGGAAGCTGCGCTGAAGGAAGCCAACCGTTAAGCTTTGCCCATGACACCGACTCCTTATTTGCAAGTCGACGGGCTGACGAAATCGTTCGGCGACCTGGTGCTTTTCCGTAACCTGTCCTTCGGGGTGGCTGAAGGCGAGCGCATCGGACTCATTGCCCGCAACGGTACCGGCAAGTCGACCTTGCTGGGCTTGCTGGCGGGACACGACACCCCCGACGAGGGCAGCATCGTGTTCCGTCGCGACCTGCGTGTGGGGTACCTGGAACAGGATCCCCGCTATCCGGCCGAACTGACGGTGCTCGAGGCCTGCTTCTACGAACCGCCGCATGCCGACAACCGTCCGGTGAACGATACCGTTTCCTTGATCCGGGAATACGAACGCTGCATGGAGACCGAGGGCCATCCGGGTCTCGACGACCTGCTGGTGCGTATGGAACATGCCAAGGCATGGGACTACGAACGGCGGGCCAAGCAGATTCTCTCGCAACTGCATATCCGTGATTTCAACCAACCTATCGGACAACTGTCGGGCGGTCAGCTGAAGCGCGTGGCCCTGGCCAATGTGCTCATCACGGAGCCCGACCTGCTCATCCTGGACGAGCCGACCAACCACCTCGACCTCGAGATGACCGAATGGCTCGAAGGTTACCTGAACCGCAGTACGCTGAGCCTGCTGATGGTGACGCACGATCGCTACTTCCTGGATCGGGTGTGCAACGAGATTATCGAAATCGACCAGCAGCAGCTGTACAGCTACAAGGGCAACTACAGCTATTACCTGGACAAACGGCAGGAACGCTTGGATGCTGCCCGTGCCGAAGTGGAACGGGCCAACAACCTCTATCGCACCGAACTCGACTGGATGCGCCGTATGCCGCAGGCTCGCGGACACAAGGCGCGCTACCGCGAAGAGGCGTTCTACGAACTGGAGAAAGTGGCCAAGCGCCGCTTCCGTGACGACCGGGTGCAGCTGGATGTGAAGGCTTCCTACATCGGTTCAAAGATTTTCGAGGCCGACCACCTGTGCAAGCGTTTCGGCGATCTGACCATCCTCGATGATTTCTCGTATATCTTCTCGCGCTACGAGAAGATGGGTATCGTGGGCGGCAACGGAACGGGCAAATCGACCTTCCTGAAGATTCTGCTCGGACAGCTTCAGCCCGATAGCGGCACGCTGGAAATCGGCGAAACGGTCCGCTTTGGCTATTATGCCCAGGAGGGTCTGCAGTTCGACGAACAGATGAAGGTCATCGATGTGGTGCAGGACATTGCCGAGGTCATCGAACTGGGCAACGGCAAACGCCTCACGGCTTCGCAGTTCCTGCAGCATTTCCTCTTTACGCCCGAGACACAGCATAGCTATGTGTACAAACTGAGCGGGGGCGAACGTCGCCGCCTGTATCTGTGTACGGTGCTGATGCGCAATCCCAACTTCCTGGTGCTCGACGAACCGACGAACGACTTGGATATCCTGACCTTGCAGGTGCTCGAAGACTATCTGCAGAGTTTCCGGGGATGTGTCATCGTGGTGAGCCACGACCGCTATTTCATGGACAAGGTGGTGGACCACCTGCTCGTGTTCCGCGGACAAGGCGATATCCGCGACTTCCCGGGTAACTATTCCGATTACCGGGCCTGGAAAGAGGTGAAGGAACAGCACGAGAAGGAACAGCAGAAGGCGCAGGAAGAGAAGACGGCTCGTGTCCGACTGAACGACAAGCGCAAGCTGACCTTCAAGGAAAAGCATGAACTGGAGCAGTTGGAGCGCGAGATTGCCGAGTTGGAAGCTGAAAAGGCGGCCCTTGAGACGGCGCTTTGCAGCGGTACGCTGAGCGTGGACGAACTTACCCAGCACTCCAAGCGACTGCCGGTGGTGACCGAACTCATCGACGAGAAATCGCTTCGCTGGCTCGAATTGAGCGAGATTGAAGGCTAAGACGTTTCATCCCGTGCATTTTTGCTCTTGATCCTGTGCGTTTATGCGTTTGATCCCGTGCATTCTTGCACTGGATGAAGATGTCTTCCATCGTGGGAGGGTATATCAGCCCCTCCTTTCCATGAATGAACCCCTGTTATAGCGTTGATGACTGTAGCAGGGGTTCATTCGTTTTTTTTCCTTTGTCCGTAGCGGGCGGATGGCTTATTCCGTGGCAGCTGTTTCCGGCCAGACGCGGACGCGGCTACTTGAATTTTTGCCTTCTTGTTCCACGCGGATCTGGACCGGAATGCGTTCGCGCAGTTCCTCGACGTGGCTGATGATTCCCACGTGACGGCCCGACTGGCTGTGCAGGGACCGGAGGGTTTGGATGGCCTGTTGCAACGGTTCGCCACTCAACGTGCCGAACCCTTCATCGATGAAGAGCGTGTCTACTTTCAGCCGTTGCCCCATGTCGCTCAGGGCCAGGGCTAAGGCCAGGGAGACCAGGAAACTTTCTCCGCCCGAAAGCGTACTGGCAATGCGCGAGGCATAGCCTTGGTAGGCATCTTCCAGCAGGATCAGGAAACTGCCGGGTTCCACTTTCAGGGTATAGCGGTCGGTCAAGTCGGCCAGGTAGTGGTTCGCCACGCGGATCAGGTTGCTCAGGATATAGCTTTGGGCAATCTTGCGGAACTTGTCGCCGGTGGCATTGCCAATCAGTTCGTTCAGGCGTGACCATTGCTGGTATCTCTTTTCCTTTTCTTCGGCTTCCTGCCGCAGGGAGCCCACCTTCTGGCGGTTCGCTTCGTCCTGCTTCAGTTCCTGCAGCAAGGCTCCTTTCTGTTCGGCTACCGTTGCCGAAAGGTGGTCCAGCTCCTGCAACCGCTGTTGACTGGCCTCCAGGAACGCTGTATACGTCGGGTTTTCCGTTGGTAGCCATGCAGTCATCCAGGTCTCCAGTTGGGCGGGGCGCACGGTACGATGGTTGGTCAGCTGTTCGTTTGCCGCCGACAGCAAAGTTTGCTGCTGGATGCATTGTTCCCGCAAGGAGCGGAGCAGGGCCTCTTGCCGGCGGATATCGGCGGCGGGAAGCTGCTCCAAGGCTTCCAGGGTCTCTTCCGTCAGTTCGGGATGCGTCTGCAGGAAGGCTTCCACCTGCTGATGCAATGTCTGGGCTTGCTGGCGGGCGGCTTCCCCTTGTTCCAAGGTCGATTCTACGTTGGTGTGTAGGGTATGCAGTTCGTTGATCCAGTCCGTTGAGGCCGGAGTGACAGGTATTTCCCGTTCGTTCCAGTGAGGTAGGCGGGCAATCAGTTGCTGCAGGACGGTTTCCCCTTGCAGGCACTGGTCCTGCATCTCCTTCAGTTGCTGTTCCCTTCTTTGCTGCTGCTCAGTCCGTTGTTGGTAGCGTTGAGCGGCTTCCAGCAAGCGTTGGGCAAAAGACTCCGGTTCGGTCTGCCAGTTCCAGTCGGCCGTGAGCAGCCGTTTTTCCGTTTCGCTCCAGGCGTCGAGTTGTGCATGCAGGGTCGTCACCAGGGAGTGGCCCGTGTCGGTCAGCGACTGGCAAAGGGCTTCTTCGGTCTGTACCTTACTCCAAGCCTGCTGTCGGTTCAGTTCGGCCTGTTGCACGGCTGCAGTGGCTTGGGCCAAGCGCTGCTGCAATTGGTCGGCCTTCTTTCGGAGGAGGTTGACCTGTTGCTGTTGCTTTTCCCCTTCCTGCAGGCGGCGGCTTCCTTCCTCCAGTCCCTGTTGCAGGGCGGTTTGGGCGGCTGCTACGGCTCGTTGCCATTGGGTGACTGTTATTTCGGGCAGGTCGGAGTCGGCAGCCGGATGGGTTTGCTCTGTGGACTTCAGGAAGTTTTCGGCTGTCAGCAACGAACCGTCTGTCAGCGACGAACCGTCCGTTGGACTGGAACTGTCCGTTGGTCTGGAACCGTCCGTCAGCAACGAACCGTCCGTCAGCAACGAACCGTCTGTCAGCGACGAACTGTCTGTCGGTCTGGAACTGCCCGTCGGCTTCCCGCAATGCCACCGCTCCTGCTCCTTTCGCATCCAGTCGGCGATACGCAGCAGCTTTTGGAAAGGCTCTTTCTCCATCTTCTGTCCGAAGGCTGTCGTTTTTGCAAAGAAAGCATCGACGGCCTCCTTCCATTGTTGCAGCGTCTGCCAGCGTTCGCTTTGTTGCAGCCAGCGGGTGCAGTCGTGCGTCCATGCCTGGTTTCCCTGTAGGATGAGGGCCTCCAGCTGATGCTGTTCGTTCAAGGTTTGCTCGTACGTCTGTTGGGCTTGCTGGTAGGCCTTCTGTTGCAGGGCAAACAGGGCAGCAATGTCGCCTTCCGAGGGCAGGGCTTCGGTCAGGGGGCGACGGCACACCGGACACTCCATACCCACTTGCAACTTGGCCCGCATGGTTTGAGCGAACTTGTTCACCGTGTCTCGTTGGGCTTCGAAGAGGGTTTGCTGGGTGTCGCGCTCCCGCAGTGCCGCCTGCAGTTTTGGCGTGATGGCTTTCAGTTGCTGCTGATGCCGAACCAGTTGCGAGGCCCGTTCGGTCAAGGCTGTCTGTTCCTGCTGATGTTGTTCCGTCTTCTCCATCCACTGCTCCAGACGGTGTTGGATTGCGTTCAGTGGCAGCTGCGCCTCTTGCAGTTGTTCGCGTTCCCGACGGCATTGTGGCAGCTGCATGGCCTCCAGCGCCGCTTCTTCCGCTTGGCAGTGCCGCTGTCCGTCCTGCCAGTTGCGTTGGGCTTCGGCTTGTAGCAAGGCAGCCCGTTCCACAGCCGGTATCAGCACTTGGGTCACCTGTTGTTGGGCCGCTTCCCGTCGTTGTTGGGCGGCCGCCTTCTTCCGACGGCTGTCCGCCAGGGAAGTCAGTCGTTCGGCCCATGCGGAAGCCTCCTTATATAAAGGTTGCAGCGGAAGTTCGGTATGCAAGGCCGCCGCGTGCCGGGCACATTCCCCTTGCAGCACCGTTCGGGCCGCTTCGGCCGCCTGTTGTGCCCCTCTCAGTTGGGAAAAGCGAGGCGCCAGTTCCTGCTGCAACCGCTCCTGCAAGGCCTTCCGTCGGGCTTCCTGTTGCGCTTCGTTCCGCCGTGTCGAGCGTATTTCCACCGTATCGTTCCATTGTTTCACTTGCATCTCCCGGGCTTGGAAGTCTTCGCTGTTCACCTGCGCCTCCACTTCTCGGCAAGCCTTTGCCGCCTCGGTCTGTGCCTGTTCCAGTTGGATTTCAGTCTGCACCCATTGGCGTGCCTGTTCCAACTGCAGGATTTCCTGCTTCAGCGTCTGCAGCTGCTGTTCGGCTGCTGCGCTTCGTTGGCGGCGGTCGTCGACCTCCTCTTCGGTCAGGGTGGGAATACCTTTGATTTGTTGTTCCGCCTGTTCCCAACGCTGTTTCTGTTCGACCGTACGTTCATAGACTTTCTTTCCGATGCGCGAATAGGCGTCCACTCCTGTGATTTTCTCGAGGATATTGGCTTTCTCGTCGTCCTTGCTGTTCAGGAAGCGTGTAAATTCGCCTTGTGCCAGCAGGGTGGTGCGGCAGAACTGGGCGAAGTCCAGTCCGATGGCTTCCGTCAAGGCCGTTTTGATGTCGTTGACTCGGGTCAGTATCTGTCCGGTCTTCAGGTCCTCCAGTTCGCGTTGCGGATTCTGCAGTCGGCCATCGGCTTTCTTGTAGGCGCGGGCAATGGACCATTTGGCGCGGTAGACTCGTCCGTCGGTACCCTCGAAGGTCAGTTGGGCAAACCCTTCGGTGGCGTTCTTGCGGAGCAGCAGTCGCGCGTCGTCGGCTTTCAGGAGGTCCTTTCCCTCCTTCAGTTCCCCCTGCATTTGACTGTTGGCCATGCGGGGAGTCTCGCCATACAAGGCCAGACAGATGGCATCGAGCAAGGTCGATTTGCCCGATCCCGTTTTTCCGGTAATGAGGAACACCTCGCCGGTAGCCAGCGGTTGGGCTTCAAAGTCGAGGGTGGCGTCTTCAATCGATGCCAGGTTATGTAGGGTCAATGTCTTGAATTTCATACGTTTTGTTCTTTCGGATGATAAGGTTTTACTGCCGCGAAGCAGCCGGTCGTTCTCCGGTGTCAGGCTCGTTTCGCCCGTGTGGTCAGTCTTCCTGTTTCAGGGATTCCACCGCTTCTCGGAAGAGGGCTTCCATTTCGGAGTCAAAGTTACTTCCGATATCGGCTGCATAGCGGCGTACCAGGTCGAGCGGATCCACCTGTTGGAAGGTTTCCACGCTGAGGCTTTCGCGTTCCGCTTTTTCCGATTCGGAACGGACCGTTTGCAGCAGACAGAAGCGGGCTTCCTTTCCTTCACAGAGGGCAGCGGCTTTCAACGGAGCTTCTACGGGCAGGAAATCTTCTACGACTACCTTGACGCGCAGATAGGCGGGCTGGTCATCGGGAAACTGACGGAGCAGTTGCTGGGCCTCTTCCCAGGTGGCTGTACCTTGGGCAGGCAGGGTGACCAGCGGTCGCGGATTGTGTATTTCCACTTCGCGTACCTGAGGGGTGTCGCCCCGTTGCCCGATTTCAACGATGGACACCGTGTGAGGATAGTTCTCGTCGAAGCTGACGGCCATCGGTGTGCCGCTATAGCGCACGTTGTGGCGTCCGGTGTGGACGAATTGGGGGCGATGGATGTGTCCCAAGGCCAGATAGTCGTATCCTTCGCCCAACTGACTGACGTTCCAGGCATCAATCCCGCCTACAGTGGCTTCGGTGGCACGGTCGTGTCCGGTAAAGTCGCAACCTTGCACGGTCAGGTGGGCGCTCAGGACTACAGGGAGCTGCTGGGGATTGCGCTCGGCTACCCGGTCCAGCAGCTGTTGGAAGAAGCCATCCGGCAGAAACGATTCGTGTACGTAGGGTACGGCCACGACAAAGCCCTTGCCGGGCACTTCAATGAGGTGACGGTCGAGGTTGGCCTTGTCCAGTTGGCCGATGGCGTGGACATTCAAGGCTTCCCATGGCAGTCGGAACACTTCGTGGCGTGAGCCGCTGTCGTGGTTGCCGGCCGTAACTACCAGTGTCATCGCCGGGTGTGCATCGTGCAGGCGCACCATGGTTTGGGCAAAGAGCTTCTGTACGGCTGCCGACGGTTGGGATGTATGGTACAGGTCTCCGCTCACCAGGAAGACATCGGGTTTCTCCCTGTTGGTCAAATCGACCAGTTGGTCGAGCAGGGCGGATTGTTCCTCCGTGCGATCGAAGTGGTAGAGAGTGTGGCCCAGGTGCCAGTCGCTGGTATGTAGAATTTTCATAAGCATTTATGGTTTGGGTAGAAGAGGTTAAATAGGCGCCTCTTCTTGTTTCCCACAAAAGTAGCTAGTTTTTCTGGAATGGGAAGGATGTTAGAGGTAAAATGTACGTGGGAATAATTCCTTTCGGTTGATACAGAAAAAGACGAGACTCACTATCCGTTTCTCAGTTCACGCTGTGGACTCATCAAACCACGCTGTGAACTTATCAAACCACAGTGTGGTCTCACCAAACCACGGTGTGGTCTGATGAATTCGAAACCAGGCGAAACAGAAGAGTGGCTAAGGGAAAGACTTATATAAGGAGAGAACGCTATCTTCAATAGAACGCTATCTTAAAAAAATAAGAAGACTCCTAATTGAAAAGGGGAGGGAAGTCTATTTTCGAACGGCGAAGCAGCTAGAGGTAATCAAATAGCGTGGATTTTCAGCATCGCGTCGTCGTTTTGAAGGATCCTATGGGTGGAATGGACAAATGATGTGTTTAAATGAGTATTGAAATTCAATTAGTTATAGAAAAAGTGAATAGATGGCTTTAAAATTTTCAGGAAAATATTTGGTGGATAACTGAAAATGCTCTACCTTTGCATCCGCAATCGAAAAAAACAACGGTTGCTCACAAAGAAGAGATCTTTGAAAAGACTTATAGATAAACAACAAGTAGTACAAGCCTATATCTTTTGAAGATGTAGAGAAAAACAAGAACCGTCAATAACTTTTGTAATCCTAGTGATTATACGATATTGAATGATTCGGATCCTTGAGCAGATTAAAACTTACCCGTTTGGGTAAACAAGATATTTTACAATGAAGAGTTTGATCCTGGCTCAGGATGAACGCTAGCTACAGGCTTAACACATGCAAGTCGAGGGGCAGCAGGG